>JACCDH010820055.1_pt1 | contig 13000 bp, 10 predicted proteins | sample 7442481 | NCBI WGS metagenome assembly JACCDH01 (sample SAMN15323433, study PRJNA562643) | freshwater metagenome | isolation source: river surface water | place: USA:Blue River Watershed | collected 2017-08-15
AGCTGTAACTCCTCCAATTGTTACATTTTTTGGATGTATTCTAAAGAATGGACATGCTGCAGCAGTTGATGTAGTATCATCTGTATTTGGTAATACATATAAATATCCATCTTTTCCTGCTACACATCCTCCTAAAGCTCCTGGTAAATATGAAGTATTAGTAAATGAAACTGTTTCCCAAGTTGTTGTAGTAGCATCTCCTGGAGTTAGTACAACCCATTTAGGATAAGCTCCTACAGATATGTCACTTTTAAATGGCATAAAATATATCTTACCATTAGCTGCTAAAATTCCTTTTTGAGAAAATCTAATTAAAGCATTATTTGTAGTACTATTTAATGGTGAAAAAGTTGCATCCCAATAAGGTCTATTTGCAGAACCATCTGCAGTAATATATTGTACAGTAGCTGCACTCCAGTTTGTAGATGTATGATTAGCATTATTAGGAGTAATAATAGCTATTACATAAGAATTAGTAGATCCTGTAGCAGTAGTACTAGCACAAGATAAAATAGAGTATAATTTACCATTAGGAGCTAATGTTGGAGTTGTCCAAGTTCCTATATAACTTGTACTACCAGTATATGTAAAACCAGTAGCATCATATGATAGTTTAGAATCATATCCCCAAATAGCTGATTGTGCTGCTGCTAATGTTAACATTAAACAATATTAGTTAAATCTCCAAACATATAATACTCATTTGTAGCAACTCTAATAATAGTGCAAGCACTGTATTTAGTTCTCAAATAAGTCATACTATTTGCACTTCTAATAGTTACACCAGATCCTGCTACAATTTGAACTTGACCATCTCCTATTTGCATTACAGAGACTTGGAATTTAAGTGGGAAATAAGTCTCACTCAATCCTGAGTTAATTGTATATGTAACTGCAGTTGCTTTATTAATTGTAACTAAAACTCCTTTATCAGTATCAGTTGCAGCAGTATTACTTGTTGTTAACATCGTTGTATTATCCGTTACCTGTTTAGTTGCATTAACGCCAGTAGCTCCACTAACGCCATCTGCACCTGGAGCGCCAGTAGCTCCGTCATTTCCAGGCATTCCTTGTAACGCTAATATTTCCCAATCAGAATTAGTATCTGGTGCAATAGATGCTGAGTTAGCATTTGCAATTTTTATATAAGAAGTTCCATCATATTGAACTGCATCATTAATTGCATATGCAGGAGATGGACTTGCTGACCAAGTTCCTTTCCAAGTTATTCCTTCAATATTAGCATTTTCTCCTTGAGGACCTTGAGGTCCAGTTAAAGAATCAATAAAATCTTCTTCAGTTCCAGTATTGCCTAAATCCAACCAAATATCATATGCAGACTTACCACATTCTGTACAATTAGCAGTAGCTTTAATATATACTGTATCTCCTCCTTGTACTATAATAGAGTCAGTAGAGAAAGTAGTACCATCAGTACTTACTTCAATTCCACCGCTAGGAGTTAATGTAAATGGGCTTGTTCCAGTAGGCATAGTTCTAACAATAATTTTAGTTGTTCCGCATTGCTTATAATTTTTTTGCAGATAGTTTGTAAACGTTTCTAGATAAGTATAATCATTAAGTTTAGCATTGTCTGTATAATCTTCGCTTATCAATCCTAAGAATGGTCGCAAATTATACACACAATCTAAAGCTTCTGTACCTTTATACTTAGTAAGTAAGTAGTTAATAATATTTAATTTAGCAGTTTCAGTTCCACTGCACTCTACTCCTGCAATTAATTTAGAATAAAATACATCATTTTGTAGGACAGTTACATTGTCTACAAATGCCATGAAGTCTTCAAAAGACTTACCATGTAGTTTTTCAGGAGTTATAGCCATTAGCAATTACAATCACATGGAGTACTTCCACAAAGTTCTACTGCTTTATTATATTTTTCCGTTGCACCAACAATATCACCATTAGCGCCATCTAAAATTGCTGCACGAGTTAAGATAAGAATCTTCTCTGCTTTTTTAATATCTTCACAACAATCTCCGTCTGTACAAGTACAATCAAGATTTGCTTGAATAAGGTTTGCTAAACAACAATCAATTGAGCAAGTACCTACTGAATAAAATTGAACAGTATCAGTACCATCATCAATTTCAACTTTAAATATTCCATTAAATGTTGTAATACTTTCAATAATAGCATCTAATTCATCATTACCACTGTCATACATATCATTTACTCCAGAATTTAATAAAGCTTGAGTAGTAATAGTTATATTTGCAGGCACTGCTTCATCGATGTCTACTTGTTGATAGATTTTAGTTTCTACATCTCCTTCAAGTAAATAAATTTTTAAATCATAATTAGCTGCAGTAGATACTGTTATTGCAGAAGATATACCTTCACAATTTGCTGTTACTCCTATTAATGATGCACTTAATGCCATTGTATTTTATTTATTACAAATATAAGATAAAAAGCCCCACCAAATTGTGAGGCTTTTAATTAGTTTAGGTTTAGAAATACCACTCAGTTACTAAACCAGGAGTTGCAGCACTGGCATTAGTTCCAAATGCAGCTATAACAGCAGCATCAGTATAAGCCAATACAGCGTCTGCATTTTGGTTAGTATCATCAGATTCTTGAGCTACTAAATAAATACGAAGATTGTTCAACTCTGCAGCACGTGCAATACCAGTAGATGCTGGATGAGCATGAGCATAAGAAATGTCAATAACATCATAGTTAGTTCCAGCAGTTGCAAATGTTGGGAAATCCATTGGGAAATACATACGGTTAAAGTTTCCGTATTTGCTACGATGAGATTTCTCATCAGAAAGTACTTGGTAATAGTTACCTACACCTGCATTTCCAGTAATAGATTGAGTTTCAGCTAAAGTATCTCCATTAGAATACTGAATAGTAAGATCAAATACTACTCCTTCGTGACGAGCTTCTACAGTCAAATCAGTTGAAGATCCAGTAGCATAAAATACTTTTTTCAAATAAGGATGAGCATTAATTGCAGCTGCAGCAGCAGTTACAAAAGTTGCTTCATCGTTATTATGATCTACTTCAGAAATTTCAATTGAATGAATATTACGACCAGCACTAAAGTTACCTTGCAAAGGAAAAGAATACTTAGTAGTGTCAGAAGAAATATCCATACTAGCGTCATTAGGACTAGCATATGACAAATAAGAAGTAGGAGCAGTACGAATTGCAAAACGCATCATTACAGCTTGGTCAGCAGTAGCTGCAGATTGCATTGCAGTACCTATTGCAGCAACTGTCTTATAGGGAGCAGCAGCTTTGTACTTAGTAATTGCCAATCTTTTGATATCTTTTATATCAATAATAGGAGATGCAATGCAGTTACCAGAAAGCATTGTTTGAGTAAATTGAATTTGCTTAAGAGCAGTATTCAATACTCCTGCAGAAGTCATCAAAGCTGTAGCAGCAGATGCTCCTGTAAGGTTTGTTTTACCAGCAACGTTCCAAATACCTGCTTTAGAATTTGCAGCTAAGCCTGAAGCTGCGGCATTTGAAAAAGTAGTGCTTGTAATAAAAGGTGTAGTTGAATTAACTACAAACACTTGACTTAGATTAGAAGGTGCCATTTTTTTAAAATTTTAGGCGTTTAACATTAATTTAATTTATTCGCTTTCAAATGTTTCCATTGATTGCGTGTTATACCTTTGGGATTCTACTCCCTCTAGTATGCTTTTAATTGTCATCTCTACAATCTCTTCGTGTGTGTGAAATGGTAATTCACTTCCAACTCCAAGACTTTTTGAGATAGCAATTGGTCTTTTTATATATTTAATTATTGCTTTATCAGCAATAAATGTATTATCAGTATAAATATCCAAATAACTTTCTTCTATGTTATAGAACGGCAATTCGTAGTCTGTTTTATTAAATGGATCATCTAATAAAGCATACATATCATCATGCTGAGCAAATGTACAATAAGAAATTTTATTATACAATGGAATTAAATTATTTTGTATAAATACTCTAGTTTGAGTAGTTATATCAGTAAATTCTGTTACATAAACAGTGGAAGTATTATTTCCATCTAGAGGATCTACCCATACAGTATAAACACAAGCATCTTCTGTTGGTCCTACTGTTGGATCTAACCCTAAATAAAGGTTACTTTTAAATCCTATATAAATATGATTACTATCTATATTAGGAGATATGTGGTTAGTTAAGTTTTCAGAATTCTGTTCTGGTAAAGCTAAAGCAGGAGTTACATTAGCAACATAACTAGCATTATCTAATACTTGAGTAATTGTAGTTAATTCTACTACGTTTGCTTTAACCCAAACACTATTATCATCATCATAATAATAAAGATCTTGTAAAACATATCCTTCTACAGGAGCTGTTAGATTAACCTTTACATATGATGTAGTTGAATTTAATAACGTTACTTGAGGAGCAGTTGTACAAGAGTAGTTAACGTGTGCTCTAACTGATACTAAAAATAGATAGTCTAATGGAAGTGTGTATCTATCTACATAAATAGGAGAATATTTAGAAGTAAATACTTCCCCATAAAATTTAGTAAGTCCTTGATGTTCTACAATCAAAGATTTAAGATCATCAATTCTTTTTTGAGATTGTTCAAATCCCTTACCTTGACGATTAGATCTAGCATTAAATCGTTGCTTAACAAATCTAAGTTGAGCTAAGTTTAACTCATGATCTATTTCTTCAGGTAATAAGTTGTCAACCTGGAAAGATGCAAGTTTTTGCACCCCCAGGTTAACAGCTATATGCATTTCATTTACGTTCATTATTTAACTTCTTTAAGTTGTGCACGCATTGCGTTTACAGCTCCAGAGTTTTTCTTGTTTTTAAAGTAAACGATTGCGTCTTTCATAGTTTCTCCGATTGTTTCATCTTGGTAAATGATTTGATTACCAATTTGACGGAAAACTCCTTTTTCAATCATTTCTAAAATTTCAGAACGTAACTCTAAAGTGTCATCTTTACAATACTTTAAAAAACACTCTGGATTAGCATCTTTTATATCATAAAGTTGATTTTCAATTTCCATGTCAGTCAAAGTGTCTGGATTTCCATTTGCTAATACACGTACTAAAGTACGCATTAAATCAAAGTTTCCAGTCAATTTAATAAATTCTTTATCAGCCTCTTTCTTAATTTGAACTTTGTTGTTCTTTTTAAGAAGATCTTTTTGAGGATCATAAATGTAAAACTTTTTTTCAGATGTTGCTCTCATTTCTTCTTCAGACATTGCAACTTGACGGTGTTTAATTGCCCACTTGTATTTAATATAATCAATTGGGTTAATTGGAGTTCCGTCTTCAGTTGTTTCAATGTTTAATTCTACTCCTTCAAATGGAACTGTAATGCTTAAACTAGACCAAAAGTCTTTTGTTTTTGCAGGCCATTCGTTGTGTGTAGGTGGAACATCAACCAATTCTTTTAATAATCTTTCTTCTTCTTTACCTTCTACTCCTTTGAGTGGAAGTCTGTTTACAAAGATGGATCCAATTTTAACTTTAGCTCCAGCTCTGATTTCTTTTGGAAGGTGATTAAGTACTTCCTTTCTTCTAATAATAATTGTTTTCATAATATTGTTCTTTTTATTTAATTATTTCCCAGATTAAGAATAACTAGGAGTTCTTTATATAAGGAAAAGAAGAGGGGAGGATTAACTCCCCCCTACTTTTTATAAACCAACACAACTTAAGATGCAACACACTGAAGATCCAAGCTAGTATCGAAGCGACGAAGCAAAATACCAGCAGTCTTCAACATATGCACAGAAGCACCATCAATATCACTTGCGCGAGTATCAGTTTCAGTGAATCCTTTTGGAACAACTGAACCTGCAACACACCAACGCAACAATTCACGACCTTTCTTGTTGATCATTTGCAAGTTGTTTTCACCATCATAAGTAGATTGGTCAACAAACACCATGCGATAAGATTCCAAAGGCAAACCAGAAACTGGGTGCTTTTTAGAAGCTTGAGCAACAGGACCGTGATCAAACAAAGGAGATTTAACTACGTTAACTCTATGACCATCAACGTGCTCATAACTAGTGAAGTAACCAGTAATACCCAAGTTACGACCAGAACCAGTAATGAAGGTAGGTTGAGTAGTTTGCAAATAAGAGTTAGAAGAATAGTAAGTCTTCAAAGCACGGTCAAACTCACGAGCTCCACCGATACCAGTGTAAAGAGTTACTTGCTTATCAGTAGCATCAGTCATACCATAGAACAAATCACCGATAACTTCTTCAATCTTAGCTTGAGTCAAGTTAGAGTAAGTGTCTTTGTTAATGATCTGCTCCAACAAACCAGGACCTGAAACTACAGGTTGACCATTTTCATCCAACATAGTGCTAACACCATTTGCATCATGAGTCTTTTGACCATACCAGTAGTACATTTCACACTCTTCTTTGAACTTCAACATGTGACGGTACTCTTCGTAATCCATCCACAATTTAGTCTTACTTCCTTCTTTCAAAGGCAATTCAAATTGAGCAACATAATCTTTAGCATTTCCAGAGAAATGGTAAGATTTACGTACAGTACCAATTTTGCTACGAACCAAACCAGGAGCAGTCCAGTTAGATGCATTACCACGAGAAAAGTCAATTCCTACGTTAGCATACAACATACCCCACAAAGCGCCTACTGCATAATCAGAAGCATCCAAAGCGGGTACATCAGGAGAAACCAATTTTAAAGTATATTCCCATCCTGAACCATTTTGAACAGGTTCTGACATGATACGAGCCAATACACCAGATTGAGATACCAAAGTGTAAGGGAAAATAAACCATTTGTCAGGGAAAGTCAATTTAATTGGAGCACCACCTGCACCAGTAGAAGCGTTGTTAGCAACAACAGGACGAACATTGATTTCGTGAGTTTTAACACGATATTCATATTCGTAGCGATCAATTGAACGAGTGTTTCCAACACCTTCAGTCAAGAAAGACAATGGAAATTTCTTTTCCTCACGACCAGCCAAGTGAGTAATGATAGGAGAGATCTCCTCTGGACGTTCCATAAGTGCGTTAACCAACGAGTTAGTGTCGGTCATTTGGGCATCGTTATAGTACGTTTTAAGAACTTGCATTAGAGCCATAGTTATAATTTATTTAAAGTTAATTGTTATATTGCTTAGTTACCCAAACAATGCTTTTAGATCCAGATTATCTGCATCAAATTTCTTTCCTTTTTTATCGTTTGTCTGCATTGACTTTACACGCTCTTCGTTTTGTTTAATTTTTTCTTTCAAACTAACAGCGCTTTCAGTCTTTGCTTTTACGTTAATAATATCTTTCAAGTTAAAGCCTTTATACATCAAATAATCCAAAGCAAGTTTAGCTTCTAGATTAGCTTCTGCATAATCCTTATCTCTACGAGTCTGACCATTATCGCTAATAGGTTCAGAAATGTAATCAAAGAATTTAGCTTTTTCACGATCTGGAATACGGATACCAGCAAACTCACGACCTTCTTGAATTGTACTAGCTACTCCTTCCCAAAATCTTTCATTTTCTTGTTGAGCACGCATTTGTTGCTCTTGTTGTTGACGAACTAAACCTTCACGTTCTTGCTTTTGAATATTAGCAAGATTGCGTTGAGCAACTTTAGCTCTATCATACAACTTACCAGAATCTTCATAATCATTAATCATGTCTTTGATAAACTCATCGTCATGACCTTTGGTTCTTAAAAATTCAGTAATCATATATTTTTGAGTACGAGAATCTTCTTGCTCTAACTCAATGTTTTCAAAACTTGTTCTTGGATTGTAAGCATCAAAGAATTTTTCAGGATCTCCACCTGCTAAAACAAAATCCAAATGTTTTTGTACTAAAGGAAACTGCTTAAACAAACCATCGAGTTGATCTTCTGCAATGTTTTGTGCAATGTCTTTAGTGAATTCTGCTAGACCTTCTTCTGTCTCTGCATATTCTTTTTCCAATTCATAACCAAGTGATTTAGCAATAGAAGAAATAATACTATCATCACCATCACCGATATTACCACTGTTGTCATCATCGTCAGAATCAGAATCAGCATCGTCATCAGAATCATCTGTGTCCAGTTTTTTATCAAATTTACTGGACTTTTCATCTTCATCTTCATCATCTAATGGATCACTTCCTGGTTTAGAATTAGTTTTGTCAATATTTAGGTCATCCCCTAAATTGGAATCAACTACTGTGCCTTCGCCTGCACTGGTTGATTCTAGACCATCACCTAGAACATCGTCTAAAGTAATGTCTTCGAATTTTACTGTTGGTTTACTCATATCACAAAGATATATTAAGGGTTTTAATTAAAAACTGTTTAATTATTTTTTATAATTTGCTTTATTATATAACACTTTCATTTTAGAACTGTTACAAGTATAGCATTTTTTGCCTCCGTATTTCTTCTCTTGCATCAACCCTAATTGGTTCATTTGATCATAAAACTTACTATATGAACTTGGATCAGTCATTGTTTTAAATCTTTCTCCCGTAAGATTGTATCTATCTAAAGCTTTATCTCCTATGTATTGTCCTGCTACAATACTTGGTACATCAATATCTCCTTCATCGCTACCATAAGTGTACTTGTATTCTGTAGCTCCAGTATCCATACCTAAGTTAGGTCTTCTCATATCTGGAAGAATCTCTCCTGTTTTAGGATTAATAGGTTGATTATATTCAGGAACTAGATAAACATTTTGTTCTTTTAATGGTAAACCAAAAGGCATTTCTTTAGGACCTCCATTTTCAAATTTCTTTTTAGTATTTTTAGGAACAAATGCTGGTTGATTAGTTGATTCAGATACTGAAAATTTATCTAATGATTGTCTAGGAGTTTCTTCAGGTTGATAATGGTAAACTGGTTTTTCAAGTATCCATTTATTTAAATCTCTTCCTACTGGAGTTGCTGATAAAACCGATAATCCTATACCTGTTCCTCTAGTAACAGGGTGAGGAATTAAAGACATTGTATTTCCTACATAACCTATAGGATTTTTATTTACTACATCATCAATTGCTCCTATTGCGTTTAAAGTTCTACTTACTTCAGGAAATGCAATTCCTGCTGCTTCCATTGCTAATTGATTTATATCCCATCCTTGATTATTATATTCTTCTATTTTTTTATTTATAGGAGTATTAGGATCTAAATTTTGTGGAATATAACCAGATACTGATGCATTAGGAATACATCTTTTTTGTTGTTCTGACCAAATATATCCAGTACCACAAGATTCTTTTGCTCCTCCATCTTTCATTAACTTAGCAGGAGTCTCATTAAAAGACATTACCAAAGGCTTAGCTTCGGACTGTGTAGGCTGAGGTACTTTATAGTTAGGAGTAGTAACAGGAGGAGTAGGAAAACTAACAGGTTCTGGTTGTTGAATGGGCTGTTGTTGCTGTTGAGACTGAGCTTGCAATTGCTGTTGTTCATATTGATCAAGTACTTGAGGATTTTGTAAAGCCTCTACAGTATTAGGATAACCTAATTGCTTTACTCGTTCTAATATTTGTCTTCTAGTAGCATTATCCATTACTTCAAGAAAGTAAGTTTGTATTTAGCTTTATTAATATCTGCTTTAATCTCATCTAGTAAGTTATTGAATTCAGAGAATTTACTTTCTTTCTGCAAATCATCAACTTTATTCTTAAGTGTATCTAAAGCAGTTAAACAGTTAGTAATATCTTTAAATTTAGGACTAACATTAAAGTCCATAAAAGTCAATAATGTTTCTGAAATACCTTGGTAGTTTTCTACAACTTCATCTGCTTTACTTCTAAGACTATCATATAAATCTCCTAAAGCTGTATGGGCAGAGTAAGATCCTTGCCCAGTAATTCCCCAATGAAGAAGATGAACTTTATTAGCAACTTCTAACATGCTTAATGCTAACTCTGCTACCAAGTTATCTAATCTACCTGACCCACGGAAACCTGCTTCTAAGTCTTTAATTACTTCGGTTCCATTCTTTTCTAGACTGTCTAAAGCAGTTAGATATTTTGACATGTTATCTTTTGCCATTATTCTTGATTATTTTGGGCTAGTTTATTATTTATTTCTTGCTCTTTAAGTTCTAATTGCTTTTGCTTAATTTCAAAGTCTTTCATCATTTTTTCTAATGATGCAGAATTCTTTTTATCATCATTCTCTGCAGCAATAAGAGCAAGTTCAATTTGTAATTGACGATCTTTTTCTTTATCTAATTTTTGTGTTTCAATCTGAGCTTGTTGAATTTGCATTTGTTGCTGACTTTGTTGAGCCTGTGCTTCTTGTTGAGCTTTTTGCAATTCCTCTTGAGCTTTTTCAGCTTGTCTAATTTTATCTTTAATTTGTGGAAAACTATCGCTTTCAAAGATTGAAATAGCTGCTGACATTGGAAGACCATTTTGTACAGCCGCTTGTGCAAATCCTCTAATAGCTTGAAGTTTTTCTACATCTTTACCAGCATCAGAAACAAAAATTCCGTATTCAGATTCTAAATGACCTAATCCTTCAACATCCAATTCAGCTAAAGTATTATCTGGCATTACAAACATTCCTTTCTTGCCGTTAATCCAAGCTACTTTAGAGTAGTCAATTAATCCTTGCAATTCACGTTGCTCAAAGTTTGAGAACTTTCTAAATATATCTTCTGTTATATGAGAAGATTGGACAATGGCTTGTTGAGATGTTCCTTTTCCTTCATACATTCCAACTGATCCTTGGCGTTGTCTATTAACACCACTCAATTTTTCCCACTCAACCATTATCGATTCTAAGAGGGTAAGATATTGTGAGATCGTCTTAATTGACATATCCAACACGGATTGGTGTTGGGGGGATAGGTGTATTCCCTCTTTGTTGTAGTCTACCCAAGCAATACCTGTACCCTCTACATAGTACATAAACTTATCCATGTCCCAATTTTTAGGGATCATGTTAATATCAAATTGAGCAACAATATCCTTAGATCTGGCTATTGCTAACTCCATACGGTACTTGTAAATATTGTAATTTAACTGATATGGAATTCCAAGACTAACTAAAGAGATAGGTTGAGAATTAATATCAGAGTATTTTCTTCCATTAATTGGTAATTTGCAGATTGATGGATTGTCTAAACTACTTCTTTGAGTAGCTAAAGGATTCATTTTAATGTAAAATCTTCTATCAATTCTAATTCCTTCCCATACTTCGTTAACCCATTCCCACTCTAAAGATGCTTCCATCTGTTCTTTCATCTCTTTGGTTAACTTAAAAGTTTCATCAACTTCTTTAACTTCTTGAGTTCCCGTATTGGGATCTATGTAAGTTAAAAATCCAATACGTTTTCTTGACTTCCAGTATACCGTTACAATTTCTATTAATCTGTTACGATAAATATTATCATCAGCTCCTGACGCTTCTGCACGATACAAAAGATAAGCTTCTGCAGATGTATGAGTAGGAGATTCTAATTCTAATATTTGCTCATCAGTTAAGAACTCTCCATAAGCATCAATAATAGTAGAAGCATGTGAGAACTTTCTAATGATTGCCCAATCTCCATCTTCTACAAAATCAATATCTGGGTCTTTATCAAAGTCAACATCTAGTGGATTAATAACTTCATAAAATGGTTCGTTACGTCTAACTCCTTTGTGAGAATAACACTCCCCTGCAATTAAGAAATGGAAAAACTGTTTTTGAAACTTATCATAAATCTCTTGTTGATTCATAATATAATTCAATGCATGTTGTCCTCTAATTGCTCTAGAATCTACATAAGATCTATTGAATTCTTCTTGAACTTGTTTAGGAAGCGGAACCTCTTGTGGTTCTCCTTGAACTTGACCTTGTTGAATAAGAGTATTTAAGAATTGAGTACGAATGTTATTTAAAAGCAAGTTTTGTAGCTGTTCTTCTTTCTGGCTAATAGCATCAGCATTCTGTACGGTTACTGTATACTCTAAAGGACGCTTAGATTTCTCTCCAAGAAGTAAATCAATAATGGGTTTAATGATTGGGTAGTTTCGTAGCTTAGTTGGGAAATTCTTTCTAGTTTTTCCGTAAGGCTTAAGTACATAGTTATAGTCTTCTTCATCTATTACACCATTATAGTAGTCATACAAAGATCGCAAATATGCACGACGCTCACTGATACCAAATTTAGATAAATTAATAAATGCATCTACGCAATCTTTTTTCCACTTCTCATCTTTCTGACTTAATGGAACTCTTTGTTTAGGTATATGGGCTTGTCCGTACATTACTTACAAAATTAAATATAAAATGTCTTATATTAGCAAAGTTACTTATAATTTTTATCAAACCAATCATTTGCTGAATTATCATTGATTTGGACATAGACTTCTTTGTTATACAACTCTCGCATATGGTACATCGCTATCATTAGTGCCATAGATCGGTCAAAGTTACCTTTACGATTAAACTTAATTAATTCTTGAAGTAGAGCTGGGTCATAAATCTTATGCATATTAAGAGTAACATTACCGTCCTCGTCAGATCCTCTACTATCTATCAGCCAATCTCTAATATAAAGTTCACCTTGGTTCTTACGTTGTTCAGTCATGTGCATTCCATATTGACGTTTAACTGTTTTACTACGAAGATCACGTTTATCTAGCATTTCAAACTCTTCTTGCAGTAAGTGTAACTTCCTAAATCGCTTAGCATAAGGTATAACTTCACCTCGGTCATTCTCAAATCCTATTTTTGCGTTATAGTATTCTGCTAACATAAACAGATTTCTATTGTACTCATCTTGAGTCTGTGGACGGCCTACATAAGATGCAACAATTAAGTCATCTGGTTTAGATAAGTTATTTGGAACCTTAATAACGTATGCTGCCCCCAAAGATCCTGATGTACCCGCTTGCGCGTAAGGGTCATGCCCAATTATGTACATGTTTTTTGGGGTAACTTGCTCAATATCAGTTTTATATGGGGTTTCGTAGACTACAACTGCACCTGTTACGTCGTCATCTTTTCTATGTGGGAACTTAGTAATAGGTCTA
>JACCDH010958212.1_pt1 | contig 12999 bp, 11 predicted proteins | sample 7442481 | NCBI WGS metagenome assembly JACCDH01 (sample SAMN15323433, study PRJNA562643) | freshwater metagenome | isolation source: river surface water | place: USA:Blue River Watershed | collected 2017-08-15
ATGGAAGTCCTAGCCGAGAAGCTCGCTTTCGAGCAAGCCCAGCAGGTAAAAAACAAATTGGACCTACTCGAAAAGTACCAGGCCAAGTCCCTCATCACCAACCCGAGCATTGCAAACCTAGATGTCTGCACCCTGGTATCTGACGAGAAAACAGCCTATGTCAATTACATGCGGGTGAAGAATGGAGCCATGGTCACCTCCAAAAACGTAGAACTCAAAAAACGATTGGATGAATCCGAGGAAGAACTACTCGTCACCGCTTTGATTCGTCTACAGGATCAATTTCAATCCGATGCGGAGGAAATTTTGGTCAATCTAGAGCTCGAACCCATCGAGGGATTAAACTTGACTGTGCCCAAAATCGGAGATAAGAAAAAGCTAATCGAGCTATCCCTCAAGAATGCCTTCTATTACAAAAAAGAAAAGGCGCTCCTACAGGGCCTCAACCAAGACAAAAAGGATCGGGTCATCCGACAGCTCCAGCAAGACTTGAGCCTCCAAGAAATCCCAGACCATATCGAATGCTTTGACAACTCCAATATCCAGGGAACTAACCCTGTGGCCAGTATGGTCTGCTTTAAGCAAGGCAAGCCGGCAATCAAGGAATACCGACATTACCATGTGAAGACCGTAGAAGGCCCCAATGACTTTGCGAGCATGAAGGAGATCGTAGGGAGACGCTACAAGAGACTGCTAGAAGAGGGGCTGCCCCTTCCCAAGCTCATCGTCATTGATGGGGGCAAGGGGCAATTGTCCTCTGCTGTGGAAGCCTTAGAGGAACTCGGAATCTATGGGAAGATGCCCATCATCGGCATTGCCAAACGGCTGGAAGAAATTTACTTCCCTGGAGATCAATACCCGATTCACTTGGACAAAAAGTCTGAGAGCTTGATGCTAATTCAGCGCATCCGAGACGAAGCGCACCGCTTTGCAATTACCTTCCACCGGCAGGTGCGCAGCAAGAAAGCCTTGGGCACCCAATTGACCGAGATCGAAGGGATTGGTGCACAGACCGCTCAAAAATTACTGAAGGAGTTTAAATCGGTACGAAAAATTCAACTCGCCACGGAGGAGGAAGTGGCCGCAGTCATTGGCGCTGCCAAAGCAAAAGTTCTTAGGGAAGGTCTAGCAAAAAATAAAGCCTCGAACTGATTCGAGACTTTATTTTTACCATTCCCAAAGGGAATTTTCAAAGTCTAAGAGTTTGTATTCGTAGGCAAGTGCATCAAGATAAGCTTGGAATTTTCTTTTTTCAGGATCAGTAATTTTTTTATCTACAAGGCTAAGAATTGTAAAATCTTTTTCATTTGTAAATTTTGTAATTACAGATCGAAAATCTCGTCTTGCAAAGGCTTGGGGATACGTTTTACTTTCAGAAATATTCTCAAAATTTATCCAACGAGCAGTCGGATGTTTTTTAAAAAAATTGATAAAATCATCGTAACGAAAGTAGGCAATAACTTTTTCTGAAAGTACTGCGGTACTGTCTTTAAATGCCCTCTTAGGCATATTAACCTCTTTATCCATTACCAAAGAAATATACTTAATATCAAATTTAATCTGAGAATGCTGACGATCAAAAACAAAATCCTCTTTAAAATCAATAAAATATATATCAGCAGGGCCTGTAATTTTTAACATTGTGGTATCGTTTGGATCATCTGACGCTACATCAGAGGTCTCCCAAAACGCCTTTTCAAAATCCGTAACTTCTAATGGAATGGTAAGATTTTCATCCTTATATGGTCTTAAAATAGAATCTCCAGCTACAGCTGCATTATAGATATTATTAACAATCCCATTTAATTTCGCTACTCCTGACCCTGCAAAGGGAAGATTATATCTTTCTCTAAGATCAATTCTCCTCCAAACGGATACTTGATACATTTTATGCTCATCACGTATTCTCAATGCGGAATTAATGGAATCAGATTGAGATCTATTAGTATTATTTGAAGGTTTAAGTGAATTACCAGGAGGAGGTGTAACTGCTTGGCCCCAAGAGTAAGAACTAATCCCTAAAAACAAGATTATAAATAAGAATTTATAGGATGAATTCATTTTAGATTGTTAAACGTTTAAACACTTATTTCACACGAAAACTTTTTGATTCTCTCATAGCTGACCTCACCTTTCTGCCTAGACCTGGACTAATTCTATTTACAGCTGTAACCTCTACAGAAATTTGGTCGCCTGATGTTGCATTTTGAATTAAGCTATTTAAATTTCCACCTATAGGAACTTCTGCAATTTTTTGATCATTTCTTACTAAGGTAATTATTCCTTCGGGAGTGTCATAATTCTTCTCATTTGGTAAAGTACTTGCAAAATTAGCCTCCGCGATTGCCACTACTTTTAAATTTGACAAGAGGGCTTTAGGGTAAGACCTTTTTGAATCTATATCATCACTCCCTAAACGAAGTACTATTCTTGGATTTGGTACTGGCTTAATGTCAAAGGTCTCTGTGCCAATATCGATTCCCTTACTTTTTACCCCAATTGATACTTTCCCACTTGCATTCGGGAAAATAGTCACTTTTCCATTTGAACCTGAAACTAATGAACCATTGGTAACCGTAAATTGAGGACTATATTCATTCCCTAATGAAGGGACAGAAATTGTCAATTCATTTGGACATTCTGCATAAAGTTGTTGAACTACAGTAGATGAAACTTTAATTACAGGCTTAACGATAAAATATTCAAAAGTTGTTTCTAATGTTTTATTTACACCACCAACACTGTAATTAATTACTCCATTGACACTTCGCTTTGCTTGAAGTTTGTCATCGTAATCTTTAGCATCCGGAACAACAAATTCCAATTTACCTACTCCCTCTTCGCCTACCACAACAGGACTATTATTAAAAGTCATTGTTGGTGAAACGGATGAAGAATAAGCAGCAATAAACATCTCTCCTTCAAACTTTGTACCCGCTACCACATATTTTGAGCTTGAGGTAATCACCGCTTTTGTTTTATCAGCTGGAAGTATACCACTACCAATCCTCATTGAAATGGCACCAAGAGCATCACTTTCAATATTTAACACATCACTTTGAAACTGAGAAAGAATTGCAATAACTGCACCAACAGGTGATTTGACAAAATTAAGGGTGACAAAACTCTTATTCCTAGCCTCCATGTCATTTGCAAACAACTCTATTTCAGACGCATCAAGTGCAATTGGACTAAAGGTGGGACCTGAAATTCCAACCCCTTTCAAAATCCCTTCCACTGTCTTCGGGAATTCATTTAATTTTTTCTTTAATTCTTCACCTTTCGGTTGATTGGCAAACAATTGACCTGGCACTTCTGTATTCTTTAATGAAGAATTCACAAAATTTCCATTATCATCCTTAGCATTGGATAATTGAATTAATTCAGTCTTGAGGTTTTCTAAATGATCGTAAATTTCTTTAGTTGATGCTCTTACCTTCAGTGCAGCTGGCCCAAGGGGGAGATCTCTTGGTTCCGTTCCTGGCTCTTTAAGCTTGGATTGAATATTATCCACTAAGGTTATATTTTTTTCAATAAATTTTCCTGAAGTTCGCTCCATCCCTTCATTGAGAAGAATAAACTTCTGAAGGATCTGGTTGCTTACCTGGAGAGCCAAAAGGGCCGTCAATACCAAGTACATCATCCCGATCATCCGCTGTCTAGGTGTTTCTTTACCTCCTGCCATAGTTGTCTAGTTTGTTATAGCTCTGTGAGATAAATTACCCTCTAATGGCAGTTAGCATGCCGCCATAGATTCTACTGAGTGCACTGACGTTTTGGTTCAATTTCACCATTTCCTCCTTGAAGGCCTGAGTCTCGTTCCCTACTTCGGCGAAGCTAGTCATGGCGGTAGACATGTTTTTGTAGAAATCAGCACGTGCTTTCTTCTGTTCGGAAGAATCCTGAATCTCCAACTCATACACTGCATTTAGAGAAGTAAGGTTACGCGTAGCCGCTTGAATTTGAGCTTGGTAAGCTCCTGCATCCTGAGCTGCCGAAGACATGGCCACCAAGGCTGTGGCAGTTTGTGCATAGGAATCATTCATACTTGCCAAGGACTTAGAGGCAGCCTTCACATTTGTAGCATATTCTGCAGTGGCTACGGCAGCATCCGAAAGTGTACCCATATTCTTCGCAGACTCTGCCAAGTTTTCCATCCCCGCTCGTAATTTCTCAACTAATTCAGGAGTAATTATATCAGGCGGAAAAGGACCTGGGCCTGGTCCTGGGCCTGGTCCTGGAGAAACTACTACGGTGGGATGTGAAACAGGTTCAAAAGCAGATAAAAAGAAAATGATCGCTTCGGTCGTCAAACCTACACCAATCATGAGGTTGGCACCCTGCCAATCCAGGATTTTAAACATTGCTCCAAGAATTACGACTGCGGCACCGATGCCATAGATTTTTGGCATTACGTTGTTGTAAAAATTTTCTTTAAAAGTTGCCATGGGTATTATTTTTTTTGGGTGGGTGATTTGATTTTTAAAAAAGCGATTATCGTCTAATTCGTTTGTTAAGTTTTGCGTCCATTGAGGCTGATCGTCCGATAAAAGCCATCGCGGTACGGAATCCAATATGAGGTTGCGCTGTATCTTGGTATTCGTAGGTACGTGTTGAGGTTTCTAAGAAATGAGAAATGTCTTTCCAACTGCCACCCCGAACTACTTTACGGGGTTCATCTTCATCTACATAAATCGGCCTTAGGTCCCAAGTACTGGCGTAAGAGCTCGAATTGTAGGCGTCTAATACCCACTCGGCCACATTTCCTGACATGTTGTACAAACCAAATCCATTGGGCTCATACACATCCACAGGTCCTGCGTAATCATATCCATCATCTTTGTAGTTTCCTCTGCCGGGTTTAAAGTTGGCTTGCAAGCAACCCCGGCTATTTTTTACATAGGGACCTCCCCAAGGATATTTTGCGTGTAGGATTCCACCTTTGGCTGCATATTCCCATTCTGCTTCCGTAGGAAGTCTAAATTCCGGCATATCAAATTCTTGTTTGTCATTTGCCCGCATGTGGTAGGTCCTCCACTCGCAGTATTTCATGGCTTGGATGTAGGTGACCCCAACTACTGGGTAATTGTCAAAGGCAGGGTGATCAAAATAAAATTCCAGCATTGGGTCGCCATAATGGTAAGAAAAATTCGTTGTCCACAAAGAAGCATCTGGTTGGAGCTCCTTGATGTCAAAAACTGGCTGCCCCATTTTTGTAGAAGACGTATCCTGGAAAACATAATCTCCTTTTTTAACCACCTCCAAAAATTGTCTGTATTTGTTGTTGGATACTTCGTACTTATCCATGTAAAACTCAGAGATGGTAATTTGCTTGTTTTCTGCAGAGCTTGTAAAGGCAATGTCCTCGTCGGACTGCCCCATCCAAAAGGTCCCTCCTTGAATAGGCACCATGTCAATGGGTAGTATTTGTTCCCAACGTTCTCTTGGAACATGACCAGTCACCTCTCCTCTTTCATTCGCCTTTCTATTAGCCATTCCCTTTTTCTTAAATAGCCCACAGCTTGGGAGTAGTAGGATCACTACTAGGCCCAAAACAAATGGCATAAAAGGAATTCTCATTTTTGTATACATAAATGACTTTTTTAATGCATTATCAAATTTTTGGCCAAACTTCGCCAACCTATGAAAATGAATTCGAAAGTTAGCTTAATTTGAATCAATAAAACAAACATTATAGGTCTAAATGCCATTTTAAGACTTCATTAAATAGAATTTAACCCCAAAATAAGTTACACCTAACATTCTAAAACCTAAATCTAGGGGTCCGCTGAATCACTCGATTGACGGTCTTGGACACGTCTGACCAAGCATAGCGTAGCATCAGCTCGTGTGAAGTAGGCGACTTGGCATCAAGGCCTCCCACCACTAAATCAAAGGCATACCCCAACTTTAAACTATTGTCTTTCAACAAACTGTAACCAAGAATTAAAGAAACTGATTCCTCACCTCTATAGGCTATCCCTCCATTCACTTTATTCTGAAGTGTAGCTAAAACGCTAACTTCATAGGATAAAGTATGTGTCCCCAAAGATTTTACTAAAATACTAGGCTCAATCCGAAGCTGGCCAATGGGACGCAAGCGGTATCCCATCAGTAAATAATTATGCATTTGAAGGCGGTTTGCATAATTGCCATCACCAAAATCATAAGCGGCTTGATTGAGGTGCCTCCCGCTAAGACCTAGGTAAAAATCTCCGCGATCCACCATAAGGCCTGCTCCCATATCCAAGGCCATCTGGGACTCGGTACCAGCCAAAGGGAGACTGGGTTCTGGATTGACAAATTGCAACTCTTCAAAATCTAAGGTGCTATTCGATACACCCAGGTAGCCACCAAAGCTGAGCAGAGTGCGCTGAATTTTTTTATGATAGCTCCCTTGTAAATTCACCTCAAGGTTGGAGGTGGCCCCTAACCGATCGTTGACCACAGTGAGTCCGTACCCAAAATTTTTGCCTTTTAGTCTATTTTGTAGGGTGATCAACTGCGTGGTAGGAGGATTGCCCACCCCGCTTGTAGTTGTGTAACCCTGCCACTGGGAGCGATGGAACGCAGAAAACTCGAGGGCGCCGGACTTACCCGCTAAGGCAGGATTGAAAAAATTGCCTGCATACAGGTATTGCGTGAACTGAGGGTCTTGCTGGGCAAAGCCCCCCTTCGATGCAAAGAGTAGAAGCAGAAATGCTGCAGCTCTAAAAAAAATAACCAAGTCGATTTTTCTGTTCATTTGGCTGTGGAGTCCTCAAATTTAAACTAGTCTAGGAATTTAAACTGAGAATCCACCGAAAATGATTCTTAGAATCACAAATTATTGGCTTTTTTTATAAACAATTCCAGAGCGCCCGTCATACTTGGGGCGTTTGGCATGGGTGCTTCGATGTCTAATATTAATCCCATATCGCGTACTGCCTGGGCCGTGGTAGGTCCAAATGCAGCGATGCGCGTTTTCCCCTGAACAAAATCTGGGAAATTTTGGCGCAAAGATTTAATCCCAGACGGGCTGAAAAATGCCAATATATCGTACTTGACATCTGCCAAGTCGGATAAGTCTGCTGCTACCGTATGGTAGATGATTGCTTCTGTAAATGCAATCCCCTGTTTCTCCATGTAGGAAGGAATGTCCTCCTTGCGGATGTCCGAACAAGGAAACAGGTATTTTTCGCTTTTATGTTTCTTAAAGTAATCAAACAAGTCCTCTGCGGTCTTGAGTCCCACAAATAGCTTGCGCTTGCGAATCACAATGTACTTTTGAAGGTAGTGGGCTGTTTGATCTGAAATACAGAAATACTTCATTTCAGCAGGCATTTCAATTTTGAAATCCTTACAGATCGCGAAAAAATGGTCAATCGCATTTCGGCTTGTAAAAATGATGGCCGTATGCTTTAAGATATCTATTTTTTGCTTTCTAAACTCTTTAGGTGGAACAGGTTCCACCTTTATAAATTGCCTAAAGTCGATTTTCAGCTTATACTTTTCTGCAAGCAGCAAATAAGGTGAATTAGCTTCGGTAGGTTTAGGTTGAGAGACCAGTATGCTTTTTACTGGCGTATAGCGATCTTTTGGAGCTGCACTCATGCTAGGAGTTCCTTTTACGTTCAACACATCACTGGACTAGTACCAAGATCCATTTGGTCAAAACCAAAAAAGGTACTATTTCCGCAATGCAAAGGTAAGTAAATAAATGATATTTCTTAAAATTCAACCTATTCATCATAATCAAGAAAAGTCCCAGCACTCCCAAAAGGTAGACCCAAAAGACCCCTTTCATCAGTTGGGCGAATACCATCTTCAGTTCGAAAAATTCATTGATTGTAAAAAATGTGGTAACCACTAAAACAAAAGCGAAGCCAAAAGTAATCAGACGCAACAAGTAGAAAAAGTGGGCAAACTCAGACTTTCCTAAATCAAAGAGATAGCTGATCAATTTGATTGCAGAAAATTTCAAAATAGTCAAAATCAAGAGCAGAAAGGAAGCAATAATCCAATAATAAATAAGCGATAAAGAAGTCAAATTCTCCCCAATGCCGAACCAATCCGGTCTAAACAAAACGATGCCCGTGAGCAAACTTTGGGCAAGCATCATGGATACCAGAAATAGAAAAAATAAGATATCCAATGAAAATACCTTTTGAAGACCTCCACTTTCTGAAAAATCTTCGGCCTTGATCACCGATAAAGGTTGAAGCAAAACTCCCAACAGATACGGATAGACTCTTCTGTAAACTGCCGCTAAGGCCATAATAGACAATAGCGATACCGCCATAAAATCCTTTAAGGGTTGTACTACCGTTCGTTTTTCAAGGGCAAAAAACTGTTCCTCCCCGCTTAACTCTTTTTCTTCCTTTTCATCCTTGGCCACCTTAGTAATCGTCAATCCAAATTCCCCTAGTCTAATTTTATCGCTCACCACAGTGACCAAAAGACTATCTCTCTCAAATTCTTGCTTCAAGGAATTGGTGGCCACAAAAAAGGTGGTGTCATTTGAGGTCAAGACCCAGAGTTTACCATCCACAAATACGGTAGAATTGGCTGGTACCTCAAATTGAAAAAACGACTGCGGAAAAGCATTTACAGCTAATTTTACTTGTTTTTGCCCTATTGAGCCCACCAGCGATTGTTCGACTGAGCTACTCCATTCTCCTTCGTAATTTTCCAATACCTGAGCAGTCGCCCAGGCGGAAGAAAAAAGGAAAAAGAAAAGAAGGAATAGGCTACGCATCAAAAGGGGGTGAAAGAGGACGATTGAACCCATTGGCAACTCTTGAACAAAGGTGCTTCCTTTGAAGAAAGTCATGGAATTCACAAGTACAAAACTCAACAATCCTTAGCCAGACTCCAAATGATTTTTTCCAAACCGTCTTTGAATCGCGTTAGTTTAATAGGAGTCTAGGAGCGAAAATTAGAACATCCACTATATTTACTCAAGATTTGATCCCCATGGCAGGCCTATATATTCACATCCCCTTTTGCAAACAAGCCTGCCACTATTGCGACTTTCACTTTTCGACCAATTTTCAATTACTGGATCAATTAGTGGAAGGGATTGTCAAAGAAATCGAACTTCGTAGAGACTACCTGAAAGGCGAACCTGTTGATACCGTCTACTTTGGTGGAGGTACACCCTCCCTACTCCCGGCAAATGCCTTGGAAAAAATATTGAATCAAGTTGCCCATATTTTTCCTGGAAAGAAACTAGAAGTTACCCTCGAGGCCAACCCAGATGACCTTACCCCAAAAACTTTAACAACTTGGAAATCCTTAGGAATAGATCGACTGAGCTTGGGAATTCAAAGCTTTCAAGATGAAATCCTTACCGCTTACAACCGCGCTCACAATTCGAAACAGGCAAAGCAGGCCATTAAAATGGGTAGAGCTGCCGGATTTGAAAAATTCTCTCTTGACCTGATTTATGGGTACCCCCATGCCAATCACGACTTGTGGAAAAAAGACCTGAAAGAAGCCTTGACTCTTGACCCTGGCCACCTTTCAGCCTATTCGCTCACGATTGAACCCAAAACCACCTTGGGGAATTGGGCAAAAAAGGGAAGATTTATCCCTGCAGAGGAAGAATTCGTAGCCCAGCAATTTGAATGGCTGCAAGAGCAATGTGAACAAGCGGGATACTTACAGTATGAAATTTCCAATTTTTGCCACCCAAATCAAGGGGCCATTCACAACAGCAATTATTGGAAACGTATACCCTACCTAGGCATTGGGCCAAGCGCGCATTCTTTTGATGGCCATGCCAGAGGCTACAATCCTCCTTCAAACCCCGATTATGTCAAGGCATTAGCCGCTGGCAGACTCCCTTTTGTGGTAGAATTATTAGAAAAAGAAGAATTGATCAACGAAGAAATCCTGACAAGCCTTCGAACGAGCTGGGGACTAAATACCGCAAGTTTGGCTGACCGATATCATTTAGACCTCTTTCAAATCAAAGGAGCTAGCATCACTAAATTAACTGCCTTGGGAATGATTCATGCGGAAGGGAAAACGCTAACTTTGACACGGAAAGGCAAATTGCTTGCAGACAGCATTGCCGCCGAAATTTTTCTTGATTCCCATGACCTACTCTAGAAAGAAAGAAGCCACGCCATTGGGTGAGGCCTTCCAAGAATTACTGAAATCCTATCGGCTAGAAGATACCTATCAGGAAAAAGTTCTCCTCGCATCTTGGCCAAAATTGATGGGAAAAACCATTGCCGATCGGACGAGCAACCTCTACATCAAGGACAAAAAATTATTTGTAAAAATTACGTCTGGTCCAGTAAAAAAAGAGCTTCAACTAAATAAGTCTAAGGTGATTGCCCTGATCGAAGCCGAAGTTGGGAAGGGAATTGTAGACGAAGTCGTCTTCTTGTAAAATTTTTGAAAGATTTAACAATTCTCCCCGGTTTCGGGTAAGCACAAGTAGCGCTGCATTGGTCGACATTCCCTATTTTTGGAGTACAACTCCATGATCAAGACCACCTCACTTCCTGTTGGCAGAATAAGCCTCTTGTTGGCCATTTTAATTTGGCTAGCTCTGGTATTGGTGGATTTAGTCCGGATTTTTGGAATGATCAACAACCTCGATTCTGGAATTTCAGAAGAGGTTACCTGGATTTTAGAAATCCTTTTTTTCTTTTTTGTGTATTTAGTCTACCGCCATGTTTTTTGGAAAAATCGCCAGGCTGACTTCCTTACCCTAATTTGGAGAGGGGTATCTACTGGGCTTTTTGCTGCCGGGGCAGGCCTACTTACCGAACTAATTTATTTTGCATTAGGAGAAAGTAAAATTGGATCGGACCCCTTCCTAAAAAATATTTTCTACCACATCAATTTTGCTTGGACAAGTGCCTTCTTGATTTCCACAGCCTTGTTGTGGAAGCATTTGATCCTTTACCAAAAGAATAAGGCAGTAGTTAAGCAATGGCAGGTGTTTGAGCTTTCCATGTTGGGTGCCTTATTTTTTGTGTTTTTCAACCACAATAATTTTGATTACAGCTTTTTGTTTGGGTTGGTCATCCTTTTGGTAGTCTCCATCTTGCTAGCCGTCAATTTGAAGTGGATTCCCTACCTCAATTTCAAGGAGAAATGGAAGACACTCCTCTTTTTATTCCTTATTTTAGTGTGTTCTGGCATCCTTTTTTATAGAGTCCTTTCCTATGGGAATGAGGTAAAAGTTCAAATCAATCTTACAGACAATTTATTCTTAATGGCCTTGTTTGGGTTTGTATTTGCCTATGGCCTTTTCAGCTTTTTGGTCACGCTATTTAACCTTCCAACTTCTTCGGTTTTTGAACAAAAACTGACCGAAGCAATTAATTTCCAAAAACTAAGTCAATCCATTAAGCATGAAGAAAATGAGGAGCAAGTATTAGATATATTACTTGATTCATGTATGAGCGCTTCCTATTCGGATTGTGCATGGATAGAACTAAATCCTAAGGAACAAATCCAGATCAAAAATTCCCGTCGGTTTCTGGATCAACCTACCCAAAAAGCGATTGCCTCGATAATCTTTCAAGAAAACAAATCCTGGGCCATTAATGCTTCCACAGAGCAAATACAATCCATTCGGATCAACCACCCTGATTACAAATCTGCACTTCTTATTCCTTTGGTAATCAATAAATCAATCTTAGCAAGAATCGTCCTGATCAAGGAAGTAAAAGAGGGATTCAACAAAGAAATGATGAGTATCATCGGAACCTTTGCAAGGCAAGCCTGCATTTCAGTTGAAAACCATCGCCTCCTCAACCAAGCTATTGCAAACGAACGCTATCAAGAAGAATTAAAAATTGCACAACGCGTTCAGAAGGCTCTTTTGCCAATCAAACTCGATCATCCGGACTCATTCCAGATTAGTGCCTATTCCAATACTGCGGATGAGGTGGGAGGTGACTATTACGACACCTACCAAGTCGACGCCAATCATTTTGTGGTCATCATGGGAGACGTTTCTGGCAAAGGCACCTCTGCTGCCTTCCATATGGCTCAAATGAAAGGGGTATTCCAAAGTTTAATCCAGCTGGGTCTTAAACCTGCGGAATTCATGAAAAAAGCGAATGCGGCACTTAGCAAGTGCTTGGAGCGAAATCACTTTATCACGGCATCTATTTTTGAAATTGATACGGCTATGCATACCTTTTGTCATGCTCGAGCAGGGCATATTCCTACCTTATGGTACAAGGCATATGAAAAATCGGCTGAATTTATTTCAATTGAAGGACTTGGACTCGGAATTGTAAGAAACCCAAGTTATCAAAAACACGTACACGAGAAAACATACGATTACCAAGCTGGAGACCTTTTGGTATTGCTCACGGATGGCATCCTTGAAGGGAGAAACGAAAAAGGGGAGCAGTTTGGATACGAAAGATTAAAAAACTTAGTTGAAGCGAAGCATCAACTATCCCCATCCACCTTGCAGCAGGAAATCATCGATTCACTTCACCAATTTGTAGGAGGAGATGGAATGATAGACGACGATTATTCCCTTTTGGTGGTCAAATTCACCCAACCTGATTAAACTAGCAAAACATGCTACGAATTGAGAAAACGAAAGAGGAAACTACTGACATCCTACACCTCATTGGGGAGGTAGATGCAAGCAATTCAGTGATTCTAGACCAATCTATTCAGGAAGTAGTGCAACAAGGCACCTCCTTTTTATTAATTGACGGGAAAGAACTCGGCTACATCTCCTCAGCAGGCTTGGGGGTATTCATGTCTTACTTGGATGATTTTTCAGAAAGAGGCATTCGGTTTGCAATATTTGGGTTGAATGATCAAGTTGGAGAGGTATTCAAAATTCTTGGTCTAGACCGTTTGATATCCATTGTCCCAGATAAGTCAACCGCTATCGCCTCTCAACATGAATCATAAGCTTAATTTATCCTGCTGTACCGCTGCATTGGCTGAATTGAGGAGTGGGATTCTCCCGGCGGCAGGATTACATCATTGTCATAGTCCGCATTTTCGCCCTGCAAAATCAAG
>JACCDH010261514.1_pt1 | contig 12998 bp, 10 predicted proteins | sample 7442481 | NCBI WGS metagenome assembly JACCDH01 (sample SAMN15323433, study PRJNA562643) | freshwater metagenome | isolation source: river surface water | place: USA:Blue River Watershed | collected 2017-08-15
AAAATGAAAGCTGACAATATGAATCGTAACGCTACAGAAGTAGTTTTAGGATTTATTCTATAAGATTAGTTTCAACCAATAAACTGAAAAACGGCTAAAAGAAATTTTAGCCGTTTTTTTATGAACCTAAGCTACTTGTTTTTGTATTAAAATGAATTAAATGAACTATTGCTGGCTTAATTTATAAGGAGTGTTATGCGCTAAATAGACTTGTTTAGCTTAGCTGTTTGGTGGTATTACAGATCGGTTGACTTATCATTTTTGATACTAGTCATCATGCTTTCAAAGAGAAGGGCTATATGTTGGGCTTCGCAATCGAGATTAGATAGAATTTTTAAAATGATAAGAAAGGAGCTGTTTACCGCTCCTTTTTCTATTTTGTACAATAGAGTATAGGATATTCCTGTTTTATAGGCAAGTTTCTCAATAGATAGCTTTTTGGCCAGCCTTAATGCCTTAAGGTGCTTACCCAGTTCCACAGAATGAATATTGTTTTTCATATTTTGTATAAATATTCAAAATAATTTTTTATTGTACAATAGAATATCTTCTATTGAATATTATATATATATTATATTCAATATAATTTATTATATAAGACTTAATTTTTATTAAATTAGTTGTAGAAATGAAAAAGCCAGCAAATTATTGCTGGCTTTTGTGGGCCCACTAGGACTTGAACCTAGGACCACCTGATTATGAGTCAGGTGCTCTAACCAACTGAGCTATAGGCCCATTGCATTTGATGCAATTTGGATTGCAAAAGTAACTAAATTTTTAAATTAAAAAAATCAATTACAAACTTTATTTTTGTTGCATGATAAAAGGTGTCAAACATATAATTTTCGATTTAGGTGGTGTATTACTCAATATAGATTACCATAAAACTACAGCGGCATTCCAAGCGCTTGGAATGCCTAATTTTGATGCCCTTTATTCGCAACGAGAACAGATTGATTTATTTGATGCCTTGGAAACGGGGAAAATAGAAGCTGCTACTTTTTACGATGAGCTCAATCAACTCATGCAAACAAATTTTACGCATGAGCAATTAGCTACAGCATGGAATGCCATGTTGTTAGATTGGCCATTGCGTAGGTTACAAATCTTACAACAGTTACAGAATCAGTTTGATTTATTTTTATTGAGCAATACAAACTGCATACATGAAGCTGCCTTTACCCAATCGCTACAGCAAACCCATGGCATACCAAGCATAGCCCTATATTTTGATAAGGCTTACTTCTCTCATCGATTAGGCCTAAGAAAGCCTGACTCTAAAGCGTTTCAATATATTTTAGATACCCATGGTTTGAGCCCAGCAGCCACTTTATTTATAGATGATAGCGTGCAGCATATTGAAGCAGCGCAAAGTTTAGGTATACAAACCATTCACCTCAGCAATGGAATGACAATAGAGAAAGATATTTTTAAGCCACTTATTTAATTTCTTCAAAATCAATGTATTCTCCAACCGAACTCGATTTTTGTTGGGTTTTAGGGCTTTCTTTTTGATTTTGCTTGGTTTGTGCTTGTTGTTGTGTTTTTATTTGATCCTTTACCGCACTGCGCATTCTTAAAATGGGTATTAAAATGCGCGTAACGAATTTAAATACTCCAGAAAGAATAAAGGCTAATAATAAAATGCGAAACAAGGCCATAAAAACGAATTGATTGTCAAAGGTAAGTATTCCCCCTAGACAGATTGTTAAGTTTTTTCTAATTTAGCTATAAGCATAAAATAATTGCCAAAACTGATGATTTCATTGGAATATGTCGTATATTTGCAGTGGATTTATTAATTAAGAAGGGGACATTAGTCCCCTTGTTTTTTGTCTATGCAAGAGATGATCAGTAAAATTGAAGCCCTTTTAGCTCCTTTATTAGAAGGAACGGATATGTTTGTAACGAATTTGCAAATAGAGCCTGGAAATAATATTAAATTATTTTTAGATGCAGATGAAGGACTCAATGTGCAGAAGAGTGTATCGATTAACAGACAATTAGTAGCTCAAATCGATGAACTGGGATGGTATCCTAACGGAGATTATAGCTTAGAAGTATCGAGCCCTGGTGTTGATGAGCCTTTGCGCTCTATCCGCCAATACAAAAAGAATATTGGTCGCACGCTTGCCGTAATGAATATCGAAGATTTGGAGCAAATTGGCGTATTGAAAGCCGTAACAGAAGAGGGCATTAGCCTAGCAATAAAAATCAACAAGAAAAAGGAAACAGCCCTTGTGGAAGTGCCTTTTGAAAACATAAAACAAAGTATCGTACAAGTAATTTTTTAACCATAACAAATCCCTTTGGGAAAAAATGTAAACCATGTCAAGTATTAATTTAATTGAATCGTTTCAAGAGTTTAAAGAGGCCGAAAATATTGATAGGCCAACCATGATGAAGGTTATTGAAGATGTCTTCAAAACCTTACTCCGTAAAAAACATGGCAGTGATGAAAATTTTGACGTCATTGTAAATGATAAAACGGGTGACTTAGAAATTTTCAGAAGAAGAGAAATCGTAGAAGACGATATGGTAGAAGACGAAAATCAACACGTAGCCTTATCAGAAGCTTTGAAAATTGAACCCGATTATAGCGTGGGCGAGGAATTGTACCAAGTAGTAGACGTATTAGATTTTGGTAGAAGAGCAATTTTAGCTGCAAAACAAACTTTAGCTGCACGTTTAGGTGATTTGAAGAAAAACGAATTACTTAAAAAATATGCTGAGCGTGTAGGCGAAATTGTAAATGCCGAAGTATATCAAATCTGGAAAAAAGAAATCATGCTATTAGATGATGATGGCAATGAATTGATTTTACCTAAAACTGAACAAATACCAAGCGACTTTTTCAAAAAAGGTGAAATGGTGCGTGCGGTATTGAAAAAAGTTGAATTGAGAAGCAATACGCCTTTCATTATTGTTAGCAGAACTAGCCCCATGTTCTTAGAGAAATTATTGGAATTAGAAGTGCCTGAAATTTTAGATGGTTTAATTACCATTAAAAAAGTAGTGCGTGAGCCAGGGGAGCGTGCAAAAGTAGCCGTAGAAAGCTTCGATGATCGTATTGATCCGGTGGGTGCATGCGTAGGTATGAAAGGAAGCAGAATTCATAGTATCGTACGTGAATTGAAAAATGAAAATATCGACATTATCAATTTTACTACCAATACATCTTTGCTTATCCAACGTTCGTTAACACCGTCTAAAATCAATCGTATTGATTTAGATAACGAAAACAAACAAGCACAAGTATTTTTAGAATCTGATCAAGTATCCTTAGCTATTGGTCGTAAAGGGGTTAATATTAAATTAGCTCAAGAGCTTACCGGCTATACCATCGATGTATATCGTGATGTAGTAGAACAAGATGCTGAATACGATATCGACTTAGAAGAATTTAGCGATGAAATTGAACCATGGATTATTGATGAGTTCAAGAAAATTGGCTGCGATACGGCATTAAGCGTATTGAATTTGTCGGTAGAAGAATTGGTAAGAAGAACAGATTTAGAAGAAGAAACAATTGTAGAAGTGCATAGCATTTTAAATGCTGAATTTGAAGACGAATAAAACTCATTATTCGATTCCAATTCAAAGTAACCGTGCATAAATTATTGATTAAAAAAACGAATGGCAACAGAAAATAAAACACCCAGAATTTTGGCAGCAGCCAAAGAATTTAATATCGGTAAGGAAACCTTAGTGGAGTTTCTTACTGGTAAAGGGTTTGACGTAAACGCAAGTAATCCAAATACAAAGCTCAGTGAGCCCATGTATGATGCACTTCAAGCTGAGTTTGCCAAAGATAAATTGGTAAAAATAAAGAGCGAGTCTATCGCTTTGCCAAAAGGTGGTGCAGATGCAGCTAAAAAATCTAAAGAAGAAGTAGTAACTGCTAAGCCAGAGAAAGAGGTAGTTGCAAAAGAAGAGCCTAAAGAAGAAGAAGCTACAGTTACTAAAACAAGCGCTAAGAAAGCAAAAGCGAAAGAAGCAGATGATGAGCAAATAGCTCCGAGTAAAGAACTTGTTGAAGAAAAAGAAATAAGTAAAGTTGCAGGTCCAAATATTTTAGGTAAAATCAACTTAGACGAAATAAATCAAGCAACGCGCCCTAAAAAAGGTACGGCTAAGAAAACAGAAGAGGCGGCGGATAAAAAAACAGCGAAAACATCGGATAAGGAAGTAGCGAAAACTACAAAAGCTAAGAAAACAGAAGAAGCACCAGCTGAAGAGAAAAAGGTAGAGAAGAAAACAACAAAGCCTGCTGTAACGGAAGCCCCTGTAGAAGTACCGGTAGCTCCAGCAGTGGAAGAGCCAACAGCTCCTGCTACGCTAGAGCATATTGAGATGAAATCGCCTCAATTATCGGGACCAAAAATTATTGGTAAAATTGATTTGCCAGTAAATAATGGAAACGATCGTGGTCGCGGTGGTAGTGCTAGTGATAAAGAAAAGCGCAAAAGAAAACGTATTCCGGTAGATAAAAAACCAGAAGGCACATCAGGTGCAGGTAGCAATCCCAATGCGCCTAGACCAGCCCAAGGTAATCAACCTAACAGACCAGGTGGATATAACAATAATCGTCCAGGTGGCGCTCCGCAAGGTAATCGTCCAGGTGGTGGCAATAATAATAACCGCAATAATAATTACAGAGGTAATAACGATAATAGAGGTGGCGGCGCAACTAATGTACCTACTGAAATTGACGCAAAAGATATTCAAGAAAAAATCAGACAAACGCAAGCTAAACTTGCGGGTGGTGGAAGAAACAATAAAAATACCAAATCTAAATATCGTCGTGAGAAACGCGATGATATGGCAGAAAAAAGAGCTTTATTAGAGCAATCTGGCGATAGTAAAGTAGTACAAGTAACCGAGTTTATTTCGGTGAGTGAGTTTGCTAATTTACTAGACGTGAGCTTTGCTGATGTAATCAGCAAATGTATGGGCTTAGGTATCATGGTTTCTATTAACCAACGTTTAGATGCTGAAGTATTAGAATTGGTAGCAGAAGAGTTTGGTTATACCGTAGAATTTATTGGTGTACAACAAGAAGCAGAATTAGAAGAAGAAGATCAAGATAACGAAGAAGAATTAGAACCAAGAGCACCTATCGTTACTATCATGGGTCACGTAGACCATGGTAAAACTTCCTTGCTCGATTATATTAGAAGTGCTAATGTAGTAGCTGGTGAGGCAGGTGGTATCACCCAACATATTGGTGCATATCAAGTATTAACAGCAACTGGCAAAAAGGTTACCTTCCTAGATACTCCAGGTCACGAAGCCTTTACCGCTATGCGTGCGCGTGGTGCTAAAGTAGCCGATGTAGCGGTTATCGTGGTGGCTGCCGATGATGCGTTGATGCCTCAAACAAAAGAAGCAATTTCGCATGCACAAGCTGCAAGCTTACCGATGATTTTTGCAATTAATAAAATTGATAAAGAAGGCGCTAATCCTGAAAAAATTAAAGAACAATTAGCGGGTATGAACATTCTTGTTGAAGACTGGGGTGGTAAATATCAAAGTCAAGAGATATCAGCTAAAAAAGGATTGAATATTGATTTATTATTAGAGAAGATTGCTTTAGAGTCTGAGTTATTAGAACTTAAAGCAAATCCAAATAGAGCAGGTGTGGGTTCAGTTATTGAAGCGTCTTTAGACAAAGGCCGTGGATATGTAACTACAATCCTTGTTCAAAATGGTACTTTAGAACAAGGTCAAATGATCGTTTCGGGTCAGCACTTTGGTAAAGTAAAAGCGATGTTTAATGAGCGCGGACAACGCGTTACACAAGCAGGACCTTCTGCACCCGTACAAATTTTAGGTTTGAATGGTGCACCTCAAGCAGGGGAGAAATTCAAAGTATATGATGATGAGAATGAAGCTAAAGAAGTAGCAACGCATCGTGCACAAATTATACGTGAGCAAGGTATCAGAGCGCGTAAGCACTTAACCCTTGATGAAATTGGTCGTCGTTTGGCATTGGGTAACTTTAAAGAATTACCAATCATTATTAAAGGTGACTTTGATGGATCGGTAGAAGCCTTGAGTGACTCTTTACAAAAATTATCTACAGAAGAAGTAGCGGTAAATGTGGTGCATAAAGCAGTAGGACAAATCACAGAAAGTGACGTCTTATTAGCAACAGCATCTGATGCTATCATCTTAGGTTTCCAAGTACGTCCATCTTTACAAGCTGGTAAATTAGCAGAGCAAGAGAATATAGAAATTAGAACCTACTCTATTATTTACGAAGCTATTGAGGAAATCAAAAGTGCCATGGAAGGTTTATTGGAACCAAAAGTGGAGAAGAAAATTGTTTCCAATATCGAAGTACGTGAAGTATTTAAAATTAGCGGCGTAGGTACCATTGCAGGTTGCTATGTGCTAGATGGTAAAATGACACGTCAAACGAAACTTAACATTATCAGAGAAGGTATCGTTATTTACCATGGAGAACTATCTTCTTTAAAACGTTTTAAAGATGATGTGAAGGAAGTAAACGCAGGATATGAGTGTGGTTTGATGGTGAAAAACTATAACGATGTAAGAATCGGAGATATTATAGAAGGTTATGAAGAAGTATCGGTAAAACGAACTTTGTAACGACCATAAAAAATGTAAAGCCGTTAGCCTATTATTTAGGTTAACGGTTTTGTTTAATATAGCAAGTCCAAAAGAAAAAGCATGATTGATAAATTAGAAGCCATTAAGGCAAGATTTGAACAACTTGGCGTAGCACTTACCAATCCGGAGATTGTGAGTGACAATAAAAAGTTTTCTCAAACAAGTAAAGAGTATAGAAAATTAGAAAAAATTGTAGATGCCTACAAACGTTATAGGTCATGTATAGATGGTATTGCTTTTGGTAAAGAGGTACTTGAGACTGAAACCGATGCCGATTTAAGAGAAATGGCAAAAGAAGAACTCGAAGCTCAAAACAAAAACAAGGAAGCACTAGAAGAGGAAATTCGTCAATTGCTTATTCCAAAAGATCCACAAGATGAGAAAAATGCAATCATTGAGGTACGTGCTGGAACGGGTGGCGATGAAGCAAGTATTTTTGCCGGTGATTTATTGCGCATGTACATGCGTTTTTGTGAGCGTAAAGGATGGAAGATTGCTTTATTGAGCGAAGCAGAAGGTACTGTTGGTGGATATAAAGAAATACAATTAGAAGTAACGGGTGACGATGTATATGGTACCTTAAAATTTGAAAGTGGTGTACACCGAGTACAGCGCGTACCCGCTACCGAAGCAAGTGGTAGGGTACACACCTCTGCAGCTACGGTTGCTGTTATGCCTGAGGCAGATGAAATAGATTTCGAATTAAAAGAGTCGGACCTTAAAATGGAAACGGCGCGAAGTGGTGGTGCTGGTGGACAGAATGTAAATAAGGTGGAAACAAAAGTAATTTTAACCCACGTACCTACAGGAACGGTTATTACATGTCAAACTGAGCGTACCCAATTAGGTAATAGAGAGAAAGCTACGCAAATGATGCGTACAAAATTATACGAAGAGCAAGTGCGTAAATATGAAGAAGAGATTGCGAATAGAAGAAAAAGTTTGGTGAGTACGGGAGATCGTTCGGCAAAAATCAGAACCTATAACTATCCGCAAGGAAGAATTACCGATCATAGAATTAATATGACCATTTATAATTTAGATGATTTTATGAACGGTAATATTGGTGATATGATTGAAGCCTTACAATTTGCTGAGAATGCAGAAAAAATGCAAGCGGGTGAAACCCTTTAAACAATATAAAACAATAAACTACGTTTTAGTAAACGAATAAATACCTATGGAAACGAATAACTTTGATATGCTATCTATTTTTAAAGTCATTTTAAATAAAAGAAAATTCATTGCCAGTGTAGCCTTATTAGCAGCAGTGGTAGCAATTTTGTTTACAGCTATTAAGAAACCTATCTATAAGGCAGAAACGGCATTTTTTGTGTCTAATCCTTTAGTAGCTGATCGTGCTAACGTATACCAATTCAATAATGCGTTTATTTTAGACCATTTTGCAGAAGAAAAGGATGTCGATAAAGTGATGGCTATTGCTAATGGTGCTATTATGAGAGATACCTTAATTGCACGCATGCAATTAGATGCTCATTATAATTTATCCTTACAAGATCCTAAATCGTTTAATGAATTACATGATAAAATTCAAAGTAATTTCAACATTAAAAGAACAGAAAATACCAATTTAGAATTGAGTTTTAAAGATCGCGATCCTCAATTTGCAGCTACTTGTGCCAATGCTATAGCTCAAACAATTGCAGATTTATACCAAGCACACTATAATCAAACGCGTTTGAGTATTCATAAAACACTTAGTGAAAAAGTATTAGCACTTGATCAAGAAATAAAAACCATGTCAGATTCTTTAGCTGTATTAAGAACAAGAACGGGTGTTTATGATTTAATTGCGCCTAATCGAAAAAATACGGTACAAGGTACTATCCATTCTAACGGAAGTGCAAGTTTTGCAAATGATTTAGAAGCATTACAAAATATTGAGGCTATTAAAGATCAATTAGTAATCGATAGAGCTAATACGGCTACCTTATTAAATCAATTTGCAACGGCTACTACCTTAAAAGAAATACCGCTGATTAAAATTATTTCTAAAGCCTATACACCTACAAAATCTACTGATTTAGGATTTGTAGTTAATGCCTTAGTAGCATTTTTGTTGGCTTTATTTTTTAGTGCTGTACTGGTAGTACTTAAGCATTCTCTTAAACACGTTTTGAAGGCCTAATGCAAAACTTCATTTGGGAATCTAATAAATTTTCAAAGACTGCCGTACTTGTATTTTTACTAAGTATGGTCTTAGCTCTTTTAACTTCCAATTGGTTGTTTATGGGCATTCCCTTTGTTTTAATGTTTTGTTTTGTTTTAGTATTAAACTGGAAGCTTGCTTATTGGATACTGCTTGCCTCGGTGCCTATTTCTATAACATTTTATTTTTTCAACGATTCCCTTTCTACTTCTTTGCCCGATGAGCCTATCATGTGGATGATGTTATTAGTAGGGGTTTTTGTGATAGCACATCAACCACAACGTATCAAAAAAGAATGGTTAAGCCATCCTCTAATTGTTATTATAGGCTTACAATTTATTTGGATGCTTATTGCTATTGCATTTTCCAGTAATGTACTCTTATCTGTTAAATTTGGATTGGCTAAGATTTGGTTTCTTAGCTCTTTCTTAGTTTTTCCGTATTTGGTTTTTAAAGAAAAAAAAGATTTCAAATTAGGATTTATTCTTTTTTTCATAGGCGTATTTATAACTACCCTCATCATTTTTGCTAGGCACGCGCTTATTGGATTTGATTTTCTAAAAATCTATAAAGCAATTGGAGAGCTTTATCAAAATCATGTAGACTATTCTACGGTTTTGTCTATGCTTTTCCCAGCGATGTGTGCTACTGTTCCACTTACAAAAAAATGGCCTTGGTATGCACGTGTATTATGGTTGTTAGTGATTTTATTCTTTTTGCCCGCTATTTATTTAACCTATGCAAGAGCTGCTGTACTTGCCTTGCTATTTGCTGCTGTTATCTATTTGGCTATGCGATGGCAATTAGTGAATTGGGTAATGCCACTTTTTTATGTTGCCGTTATTTGCTTATTAAGTTTCATGATTCGAAATAATAAGTACATCGACTTCAGACCCAATTACGATCATACCTTTATGCATTTCACCTTCACAGATCATATTATTGCTACCTTTAGAGGAGAAGATATGTCGTCGATGGAGCGCTTGTATCGTTGGGTGGCTGGAGCGAGAATGAGTAAGGAGCATCCTATAGTAGGTTGCGGACCTAATACTTTTTATTACAACTATAAACCCTATGCGGTTACTTCTTTCAGAACGTATGTAAGTCGAAATTTAGAGCATTCTACTTCGCATAACTATTTTTTATACATGCTCGTAGAGCAAGGTTGGCCGGCATTGATTTTATATGGATTATTAGTAATGCTCTTTTTCTATATTGCTCAAAAAACCTATCACCGTTTTAGTCCAGGTTTTTATAGACAAGCAACTATTGCAGTAGCTACTATGTTTGCTGCAGGTTTTGTAAATAATTTCTTTTCAGAATTAATTGAAAATCACAAAGTGGGTGCCTTGTTTTATCTTAGCATTTCACTCTTAGTGATCTTAGATTTAAAAAGCAGAAAGGAAGCAAATCCCCTCCATTAATTAGGATCTACCCAAGCCCCGTGTTCTTTTAATAAGGCTATTAATTCATTAACGGCATCTTTGCTAGGTATATTCTTACGCACTACATCTTTGTTTTTATACAAGCTGATTTTATCAACTCCACTGCCTACGTAACCAAAATCGGCATCTGCCATTTCGCCCGGACCATTTACAATGCAGCCCATAATAGCAATTTTAACACCTTTTAAATGATGCGTTACCGCTCTTATTTTAGCAGTAGTTTCTTGCAAGTCAAATAAAGTTCTGCCACAAGAAGGACAAGAAATATATTCTGTTTTAGAAATACGGGTTCTGCTGGCTTGTAAAATGCTAAATGCTGTATTATTTACAAAGCTCTCAATAGTTTGTGTTTCTTGATAAGTTCTGCCTTGTGTTGATAGGCTTGCTTGCTGCTGCATATGGCTATATGCTTGGCTATGCAAACTTAAGATTAAGCCATCGCCAAAACCATCTAATAAAAGTCCACCTGTTTGCACTGCAAAATTTACAAGATGTTCGTCATTATTATCAGCCGCGCTTTCTGCAAAAAGGATACATGGTGTCGTAATTCCTTTTTCAATAAATACGTTGAATACATAACGCATGGTGGCCATAGCCATCGTTTGGTTTGTATAGAGGCAAAAAACTACATTTTGTTGTTGCGCAATAGTTTGTAGGGTCTCCCAATTAATAGCTTGGTTATTACTAAAGCAATCTACAATTACAAAATTCAATAAAGCGTGTTGTTGCGGAGCACTTAAAAAAGTATCAGTACTAAAAAGTGGATAGGTTTGTAATAAGCTAGGCGACCAAATACTTGCATCTACAATGGTTTGCAAAGTGCCGGGTAAGGCAATAGCAGGTAGTTGATCATGCGTATAAATAAAGTCTGGCGCGCTATCACTAATATTCCATTTATCACTGTCTTCTTGATATTGATAACCGATGCTTGCTAATAATTCATAATTAACTGCTGCAGCTTTACTTACATCAGCAATGACAACAGGTACTTGTTGTCCGCCAATAGTACTTACACTATGCGTGTTTCTTCTTTTGTACTGATAAGGGCTGTAAAATAATTTTTCAATAGTAGGCAATGCACTGTTGGTTGTTTCAGGCAATTGCGTATATTTTTTTATGATAGCCTGACAAACAGGTATTTCAAATTCTGGATCTTCGGTTAAAGAAACACGAATTGTGTCGCCGATGCCATCTTCTAACAAGGTGCCAATGCCCATAGCACTTTTAATACGGCCATCTTCACCATCGCCAGCCTCCGTTACGCCTAAGTGCAGCGGATAGCATTCTTGAAATTCTTCTTGCATTTTTTGAACCAACAAGCGATAGGCTTGCACCATAACTTGCGGGTTGCTACTTTTCATGCTTAAAATAATTTCATGAAAATCATGGCTTCGAGCAATTCTTAAAAACTCCATAGCACTCTCTACCATTCCTATAGCCGTATCTCCGTATCTGCTCATTATACGGTCGCTAAGCGAACCATGATTGGTGCCAATGCGCATGGCAGTGCCATTGGCTTTGCAGATTTTAACAAGTGGAGAAAATCGTTCATGAATTCGTTGCACCTCTGCAGCATACTCTTCATCCGTATATTCTAATACATCAAACTTTTTTTTATCTACGTAATTGCCTGGATTGATACGTACTTTTTCAACAATGCCCGCAGCAATTTCAGCTGCGTTGGGTGTAAAGTGAATATCGGCTATGAGAGGAGTATCATATCCTTTTTCTCGTAGAGCATCTTTAATAGCTCTTAAGTTTCCTGCTTCTTTTTTGCTTGGCGCTGTAATGCGCACCATTTGCGCACCTGCTTCAATACAACGGATACACTGTGCCACCGTAGCTGCTGTGTCCATAGTATCCGTAGTGGTCATGGTTTGCACAACAATAGGTGCATCGCCACCAAATTTAATGGAGCCTACGTTTACAGTTCTTGTCTTTAAACGTTTGTATTGGGTAAGTGATGCACAATAATTGGAAAGCATAAAAATCTTTTAAACAAAATTAAATAAAGACTTCTTTTTAAACGATTTTATTTAGTTTTTGTTGAAATAAATAATAATAATTTATTTACCTTTAAAGAGATAAAAATACACTAAGAATAGTATTTTCGCAACGAAAACAAACAGTATGCAATACGAAATAAAAGAAGATAAGAACTTTCAATTTATTGAAGAAGGAAATGGAGAACCATTGATTCTTTTGCATGGCTTATTTGGAGCGCTTAGTAATTTTGCCGACTTATTAGAGCATTTTAAAAAAACGCATAAGGTTATTATTCCTTTATTACCCTTGTTTGATTTGAGTTTGATTGAAACGAGCGTTTCTGGTTTAAAGCGTTTTGTTAGAAAATTCATAGAACACAGAGGATATACTAATTTTCATTTATTGGGTAATTCACTTGGAGGTCATGTAGCTTTGGTTTATGCTTTAGAGCATCAAGATCAAATTGCATCGCTAATTCTTACCGGCAGCTCTGGTTTGTTTGAAAATGGAATGGGGGAAAGCTACCCAAAACGTGGCGATTATGAGTATATCAAAAACAAAACGCAATTAACATTCTACGATCCAGCTGTTGCAACTAAAGAGTTGGTAGATGAAGTTTTTGCCATCACGAATAACAGAATGAAAGTGCTTAAAATTTTGTCTTTAGCTAAGTCTGCTATTCGACATAATTTAGAACACGACTTACATAAGATTACCCTACCTACTTGCTTAATATGGGGTAAAAATGATATTATTACGCC
>JACCDH010860883.1_pt1 | contig 12997 bp, 14 predicted proteins | sample 7442481 | NCBI WGS metagenome assembly JACCDH01 (sample SAMN15323433, study PRJNA562643) | freshwater metagenome | isolation source: river surface water | place: USA:Blue River Watershed | collected 2017-08-15
CCGTAGCGCGTTTAGAAACTCGTAAAAATCCCCAAGCGTTTTTGAATGTAGAAAAGTTTCGTGCTTTGGAAACAGAGCGCAAAACTTTGCAAACACGTACTGAGGAATTGCAAAGCCAACGCAACAACCTGTCCAAGCAAATTGGCATGCTGAAGTCCAAAGGCGAAAGCACAGACCAAGTGATGGCCGATGTGGCCAGCATCAAAACTGAATTGGATGCTTCTGCCGTGCGTTTGGAAGCCTTGCAAGCCGAACTTCAAGACATGTTGTTGGCCGTGCCCAACTTGCCCCACGAAAGTGTGCCTGTAGGTGCTGACGAACATAGCAACGTAGAAGTACGCAAGTGGAGTGTCGACGGCAAAGGCCCCAAGACCTTCGACTTTGAAGTCCGTGACCACGTCGACATTGGCGAAAAACTCGGCCTCGACTTTGACACAGGCATCAAATTGTCTGGCTCACGCTTTACTTTCATGCGCGGCCAAATTGCGCGCATGCACCGTGCGCTGGCGCAGTTCATGTTGGACACGCAAACACAACAACACGGCTACACAGAGTGCTACACCCCTTACGTGGTGAATGCAGAAACTCTGCGCGGCACCGGCCAGTTGCCTAAGTTTGAAGGCGATCTATTTGCGGCCAAAAAAGGCGGTCAAGACGGCGAAGATGCTGCTGACAACCAGGCGCTGTATTTGATTCCCACCTCAGAAGTGACATTGACCAACGTGGTGCGCGATGAAATTTTGGCAGAGTCCGATTTGCCCATGAAGCTCACGGCGCACACGCCGTGCTTCCGTTCAGAAGCGGGCAGTGCAGGGCGTGATACGCGCGGCCTGATTCGTCAGCACCAGTTTGACAAAGTGGAGATGGTGCAAATTGTTCATCCAGAAAAAAGCTACGAAGCACTCGAAGAAATGACCGGCCATGCAGAAGCCATCTTGCAAAAGCTCGGCTTGCCTTACCGTGTCATGTTGCTGTGCTCTGGTGACATGGGTTTTGGTGCAACCAAAACTTATGACTTGGAAGTGTGGGTGCCGGCGCAAGGCACCTATCGCGAAATCAGTTCTTGCTCTAACTGCGAAGCCTTCCAGGCACGCCGTTTGCAGGCGCGCTTTAAAAATGCACAAGGCAAGAACGAGTTGGTGCACACCTTGAATGGCTCTGGTTTGGCAGTGGGCCGTGCGCTGGTGGCGGTGCTTGAGAACTATCAGAATGCAGATGGTTCTGTGACGGTGCCTGAGGTGTTGCGGCCTTACATGGGCGGCGTCACAGAGCTGCGTGCTTAATGGCTACTGATAGAATTTGCGGCAGTGACCAGCCGCAAAGGTGAGTGTAGGAGAGGTGGCAGAGTGGTCGAATGTACCTGACTCGAAATCAGGCGTGGTGGCAACATCACCGAGGGTTCGAATCCCTCCTTCTCCGCCAGTTTAAATAAACCTATATTTATCAATAGGTTATATGATTTAATCGGGTTAGATTTGTACTACGATTTAGTACAACAGTTTATCGATTTTACTCACAACTTGAGCACGACTATCAGTTTTGCTATTCACGGCCTTGTGGTTACGGAGGAAAACCCTATCCGCTGAGTGCTACTTTTACAGAATCTTCGTAGCCTAAAAAAGTAAATCCAGCATTTCTTTATAAGGTGTCAGTTCAGCATTTTTAGCAGTGCTTTTGGATCTAGTCCTACGGCGGTGCACAAATCAAGCACTTCAACAAAATCAGCTTTCCTCTCGCCACTTTCAATCTTTGCCACATAGGACTGAGGCCTTCCCAATGCTTCGGCTACATCCTGTTGCCTTAATCCATGGCGGAGCCGAGCCTCTTTGAGAGCCTCTCGAACGATCTTCCGCTTGTCTTTGACTAAGAGCATTCATAGATGTTGAATCCTCTTTTGGAATATCCCATTTCAGGATATATTGGATGAGCCTTAACTGCTCATCTATTTATAAAGCCGTATGCACTCTATTACTAAGAGATATTTTTTAATTTTGCTAGCGTTTTTAACTTTAACACTTTCCAATGCTCAGGATCTTGGAGCATGCGGTAGGGTGGACATATCCCTTAGTGCCAAATACACGGCATGTAAAGAGTTAGTGTCAGATTCAAAATATTCAAATGCCCAGCAAGCTCGAGCTGCGGTCATAGCGGGCATTCTTAATCAAATAAATAAAGGTTCCGCTCAAGAAAGTATTGGTTTATTCCTGCTTAGTGTTGATAAAGGAGATCTAAGTGGTTACGCACTTATTGGTGATATTTACAGAGAAGGCTATGGTTCAGTCTCAAAAGATTTTGAAAAAGCGTTGGACTACTACTATCGTGACACTTCAAATTCGCATGTAAAGACTAACGGATTAGCCTTGCTTAACCTATACGGGCAAGGTGTTGAGCAGAATTATGCAAAGGCACTTGCTTTGACTTGGATGACTTTCCAACAGTCTACAAATAGTTTGTACTCAGATAGGATATGTAGTTTGTATGCAGAAGAAAAATACGGATTACAAAACATCCCAAAAGCACACATGTGGTGCAGCGTAAGTGTCAAGTTTGAAAATCATCCTCAATTAAAAGCTTACTATGAAGATAAAAGATTCAAATTGGCAGCGAAGTTAAGTCCTACTCAATTAGCTCAAAGCAATAATTTGCTTAAGAAATGCGAATCATCTGGCTATATGAATTGCGAAGTTGCACTGAACATTAAATAGGTTCTTTAACTAACTTTTTAGGTTGATGCCTATCTGCAAACAGTTTTCCATTCGTACTTTCCGCTCAATGGATTAAATACTTGTTGTTGTGTGCAATTTCTTGTACCTAAAGGTGGCAGGGTCGGTGGCTGCAGGGGTGCAATTGAAGGTGGTGCAAGTGGACAAATAGCGGGAGGACAGATTGGTGGTAAATCAAGTGATGATTCGCAAATTGGTTTCATTTCACCATTAACGCACCTGCAAACGCAAGCAGCATTTGAGCTAACAGAAACAAGCGTAAACGCAATAAATGTGAAGATAAATTTCATTTAATTTTCCAGAAAATTGTACAAGCACTTGTTTGTTTTCGGCCGCCAATCCGATTGTAAAAAGGCAGTCTGCCGTGAGCTTCTATAAACTTATCAAGCCAAATAGTGTTGAATTAGATTGTGGCAGATTCGAATCCAATATAGAGTCTTTCGATTGATCATTAGAATGTCTTTAACTTAGATCATTCGTTGATATTGAATCTACTTTTGAAATAGTCTATTTAAGGATATAGTTTCGAATTAAATCTTTGAACTTTAAGCTCCAAAGGAATAATCTTGATTCATAAAATAATTATTGGTTCAGTGGTAACTGCAATCACTGCTGGTGTTCTTTCTGGTTGTGAAAAATTTGCTGATCCTTTAAAGACAGCAGCGTTAGAACCAAAGTCATTAGCTGTAAGTGCTAAGGTAAATTCGTCAGTAACTGAACAAACGGGTAAATTTGTTATCAATCCACAGTTTGATTTAGCGAGAGATTTTTCTGAAGGACTTGCTGCCGTAAGAGTTGGCGATGACAAGACAGGGAAGTGGGGTTTTATCAATAAGAAAGGTGAAGCCGTAATCAGTGCACAGTTTGATTTTGTTTTTGACTTCAGCGAAGGACTTGCTGGGGTTCGTATTGGTGATGACAAAACAGGGAAGATGGGCTTTATTGATAAAGAAGGTAAATTTGTTATCAACCCCCAATTTAAATATGTGTATAAATTTTCTGATGGAATGGCAGAAGTTCAGGTGGCAGAAGGAAAAGACATTAAATTTGGTTACATCAATAAAGACGGAAAATTAGTAATAAATCCTCAATTTGACTACGCTAATAGTTTTTCGGAAGGACTTGCTGATGTTCGAATTGGTAATTTCCAAAATGGAAAAATGGGATTTATCGACAAGCAAGGAAAGTTTGTTATCAATCCTCAGTACGACTCAGTACATGGATTTACAGAAGGCTTGGCTGCGATCATGATCGGTGGGTTTGATGCGGGTAAATGGGGTTTTGTAGATAAAAAAGGGCAAGTTGTAATTAATCCTCAGTTCGATTGGGTAAGTCCATTCTCTGAGGATCTTGCTGTAGTACGCATTGGGAATTGGAAAAATGGAAAGTATGGATTTATCAATAAGCAGGGTCAAATAACTATAAATCCGCAATTTGACTTTGCAGAAGGTTTTAATGAAGGGTTGGCATCTGTGAGAATTGGAGATGCTAAAGAAGGCAAAGTTGGGTTCATAGATAAGTTCGGTAAATTCGTAATTAATCCACAGTTTCACCCACATACAGAGTTCTTTGTTGAAAACAAGTTTTCAAGCGGTCTTGCAGCAGTTGCTACTGGTCAAAGCGATAAAGACACTTGGTGTTTCATAAACCCTGAAGGTCGGATTGTTGTTCAGCCTCAATTTAATTACGCAAATGAGTTTAAAGATGGTCTTGCGGCTGTTCGAATTGGTGATGTTTCGACTGGCAAGTGGGGCTTTATTAGCCGATGAATTTATTTAGAAGACGATATTCCAGATGTTGAGTAAATGATTGCGAGGCAAAAGTGAAGCGACTACTTTTTCTAATGGTTTTATTTTTTGTATTTGGTAAATCGGATGCTGCTTGTGTGTGTAGGTGAGTGAACGGCGAAATGAAGCCGATTTGTGAATCTTCATTGGACTTGCCTCCTATCTGTCCTCCAAGCATTTGTCCACTTACGCCTCCATCAATTGCTCCTTTACAACCTCCTACATTGCCACCACTGGGGACAAAAAAACTGTAGCTAGCAGCAGGTGTTTAACCCTCTAACAGGTCGATATGAATGGCGCACAATTTGCAAATAAGTTGTAAAAACACAGTTTTAATATGAGTCGTAAATACATGAAGAAAATATTGCTGAATCTTATTGTTCCTTTTGCAATGGCTGTATTTTCAATCCCATCCTTGTCCCAAACGCCTTTTGAAAGTAATACTCAGTGCTTGGAATACCTTCTCAAAGACCCTGAAATAGCAATCCTACGAAACAAGTTGCCTCTACTTGGTGAAGAGCCAACTCCTTTTATGTTTTCTCTAAACAGAAAAGTGTTGGCTGCTGAGCGTAAAGCGTTAGAAAAATACATCAAACAATCTGATGTTTGCTGGAATAGCTATAGAACAAAAATGAATCTTCCCCACAATGATAGAACAGCTCCAACAAATGTTAAAAATGAAGATAAATTCACTCAGCTAAGAGATGGAGTGATTACTTTTGCAGATTTTGCATTGGCAGAAGTTAAGGCCCGAATTGAATTTAAGTACGTAATGGAAAACTGGGAGAAAGAGCAAAAGAAGAGGGAGGAATTGGCAAAAGTAATCAACCTTAGTTGTGTTGCTGAATCAGGTAGAGCAAGTGGGGTGGAGTTTCAGTACCAAATCGATGAGGTCGCAAAAACAATTTGGGCTAGTCGAGGAGCTGAGCCTCCTTCGAAAGTAAATATTGGGCCTACAAGTATTACTTTCAATCAAGGCGATTTTTATATTGCAATTAGCAGGAGCACTGGTAGATTTTCTCAATCTGCAAGCAGTACTTTGATAACTGGTTTGTGCGAAACAATTAAGCAAGCCAAGTTTTAACAGATATCCCGTCAAAGTGTTGCATGTGCCTGTCAATTTAGGACCCAGCATGAACAAATTGAATTTAATTGCTTCTGCAGTATTTTGTTTTGCAGAACCAATGCTATGACTTGGTGTCACTCCTACAAGGGTGTCTGATTGTTTTGTAAAAGAAGTCAATGATCAGAATTGATGTCAAAACCCACAGCCTCCATCCAGTTTGTTGAAAGGTATTTGTTGCTAAATTTAGTAGGCCTGTATGTAAATAAATGAGTAGATTCATTTAGTAGCTTTTCTAATGAATTACGGGGCAAAGACTTCGAGCCAGTTTGCGCTCCAATCATCCCGCCCACTATGCAAGCATTTGTATCTGTATCACCAGACATTAAGAGGGTTTGAATGATGGCTTCCTTGAAGCTAAATTGATGTACCAAAAAATGAAATGCCAATGTGAATCCATGTTTCACAAATCCGATATGCTTTGTTACATGACCAATGTTGCCCTCAATTGCTTGGTTTAACCAACCCAAAACAAAGTGATTGTTATTTAACAGGTATGTGTTGGCAATTTTAATTGCTCCTTCGTTATCACCATCATGCTTAATCAAATGTCGCAGGGCAAGAACATAAGCAACAGTTGAATCAATGCAGTCTTTATTTGGATGTGTGAGCACAACATCCGAAGTCACCATATCAATAGTCTCTTCAATATTGCAACCAGTTGCGGCAATGCCTAGTGGAGTGGCTCTCATCATGCAGCCGTTTGCTTTTGAAGTTGAATTGTGTTCAAGCGCTTGAGAACAAACAAGCTTTGCAAGTGCTTTTGGGTTAGTCATTGCAGCCTTTGGTACTCGCAATGCGGCCCTTGTAGCTAGTCCGATGTCAAACGGGTTTGATTGCTCCCACTCACAATAGGCTTGTGCTGCAAGCTCCTGACTGTAGGCCCCTTTTCCTTTAGCCAATGCTCCTAACAAAGCCATTGTCATTTCGCCATCATCGGTAAACTGTCCCGGAGCAAGGTCAAATACCCCACCACCGGGCAAATCCAGAGCAGCTTGAGCTTCTTGAGGAGTGGGTGGTCTACCCATGAATTCAAATATGCCGCCAGCAGCATCGCCAATAAGTGCTCCCACAACACCACCTAAAGCTCGGTCGGCTTGAGGGGATAAATTGCTAAGTTCGGTTTGATTCAACATGTTCCTTTCGTCTGATTTCCTTTTTTAGCAAACCATGGTTTAAGTAGGTTTGTCAAATTCAAACCGTCATTGATTCCCCATACCTACGGTATGTAGTACCTGACTGAATTTGATGGATATTGGGGATTGAACGGCAGGCTGGTTTCACCTTTTGCTGGATTTGTTAACCAATATTTGCAATTTCACATTATGAAATATACATAATGCTTGTTCGTTAAGCCTCTACAACACAGGTTCTTTGAGAGCGGTAGCGATAGTTTCAATCAGCTTTGAATTCATTCACTCGATCATGCAATCGACTGATAAGCTGCGAAACCTGAGATCGATTACCACCGACATCTTTAGCACCCACCTTTTGGGAAATACGAAGGTACAAGGCTATGACATCCTGAAGATACTGATAATGTACTTTGCCAATACGGTCTCTTACCTTCTGGTGATGCTCAGACTCGATTGCCTCGTGGATTTCTTTTAGTGAGATGTTTTGAAAAGCTTTCTTGTTGAAGACTTCGGCCGCATGTCTTCTTGACGATTCCAGCAGTATTTCTGTATCGCTGGTAGCAAGGTGATATCTGTGTATGGATGATGTATGCAGTCGTACTTTCGTCCCTGTGACGTATCTACCCCAAGTGTTAGCTTTTGTGAGTTCTATGGTCACATTGAGGCAATCTGGATAGACCTTTGTGCATATGCCTTCCATCAAGGAGCAGTGGTTGTGAGTGTTGAAAACTATCTTTGTGCCTTCAGTGGCCCATACTGGGCCTTGTCCACCACCAAAATAGCCATCAACATTGATACACATGGACTTTTTGCCATCAATCAATGTCACTTCACCTACCTTGAGTGTTTGAGCCTTTGAAAGTAATAGTTCAACAATTTGCATATCGACATCTCCTCGTGTGTGCGTATATTTATTATTGCCACACTGAAAACGGAGATGTCAAATGGGAGGATTTAAAGCAACATCAATAGCTGGCCTAAAACTATGGATGGTCTATAGCTTTGCCACGCCAATCTTGCGCCTTGCCTCTTCATTGACCTGCTCGGTGTCATTGAACACATAGCCTTTTTCAAGCATTCGGGTCATATATTGTTTGTTGTACAAAAAGGCAACGAACAGCTCTCCACGAAACACCGGTACAAACCAGCCAAAGAACAAAAAGGTCCAGCTAAACCCGTAATAGCCAGATTTCATTAGGCCGGTTTGGGGGTGAATGAGTGCAACTTTCTTGGCCATTTTGTTGTTGTCCTTTGAGGCAAGTGTTGGATATGTTTGATGAGTATTAGATGCAAACAGTCGAAGTGGTCGATGATTTTTACAGTCTCAATTCGCCTGTACAACAGCCCATTAAATCCACACACAATAACAAATCAATTTAAACAGGTGTTGAGGCGCTTTTCTGAATTGACTGGGCCTGCCTTGGCTTGGCCTGTTGCGAGGCGTGTGCGTCCATTTAGGGGGGTGGCGTGGGCCATGGGGGGTGTAGGCGCTAATTGTGCTTGAGCCGCTACACACACGAGGTTTTTGAGCTTGTTAACCTAAAAACGGGTCACAATTTTAGAGATGTGTACACGCTAGTGCTAAGGGGGCTGGTAGCTGGGCTGTGCTGACAGCTATTCACCGCCTAGCCTTATATTCTTCTAGTACTTCATACCTGTGTTTATCCATTGCTTCTTTAGTAACCATTTCATTACTTACATTAACAGCATACGCATCATGCACATTGATCATTGGTATGCCTTTAGCAACACTAAATTCAAACATCTTCATAGCGATTTCACCTTCTAGCCACTGAAGATAGACACCTTGGTTTTTAAACATGAACTGTTTGAACCACGGATGAGCTGTTTCGATGGCATTTAAAGTTGCAGTGACAATTTCAGGGGTTAGTTTTGTTCTACTGTTTTTTGCTATGTTTTGAGCGGTTAGTTTCCTAGTTGCTCCAATAGTTTTGGTTACCACCTCTTTAACCATGTTCCGATCTAAATTGGTAACGGTGCAAATCGACTGATAGAAATCACCTTTAATTTCATGACCTGCCAGATAGCTCAGCATGGTTGGATGATTTGCTTTGAAATCACATTCAACCAAAGGCATACCATCTAGCAAAGTGTTTGCTCTAACCTTTACTCGTCTGTTAACGATGTTTTGATAAGGCGTGTAAACCCTTCCATTGGTGAATGGTTCATTACCAAGTTTCCGCACTGTTGGAGCTTTACATGCCCAAGAGTGTTCACGCATGAATTGGTTGTAATTGAGAAGGATGGTAATGTTCTTGTCCTCATTTGCATCCCAATGTTTGTCGCTATCGTATTCGTAGGGAGCGTAGTCATCAAAGTCACCAATCTGGTCATACAAAAACTCCACACCAATTTGGATGAGTTTTGGAGAGGGGAAATATTGAGTAGCTCGGCTTTTGCTGGGATTGGATTTATGCTGATAGCCTCCCCTTGTTTCTAAACAAAGCTGTTCCTCCACCAAAAGGTCTGTAATTACTTCAATGCCTCTTCTTGTCAAACCAATATTGTGAAGATATGTTCCTTTGGCTACTCTTGTAGTGATGGCAAGGTGTTCAAATGAAAAAGCACTCAAGATGAGGTTAGTCAAGATTAGGCGGAGTTCATTTTGTCTTGGGACTAGGTATTTCAACCCCGCATGCTTCATCAACTTTGGTGTTAACTCTTCAACAAGGTTAGATAGTGGGCTGCCAAGCTGATTGCTTCTTGGAAATCGATACTTGATTGGTGCTCTGGATGTTTCAATGTCTGGCTTACCACCAGCAATGATGATTTCAGCAACTTGTTGGATCGATGCTGTCATTTATGAATCAGGGTTTGGTAGCGCACTTTTCACATACGCAGGCTTTTTGTTGAGCCTCTGCTGGAATTTGAGCTAATAGTTCTGGGGGAAATTCTACTGAGAGACACCAACAAGGCTCCTGAGGCTTACCAATAGCTTTTGAGACCTCCAAAGCGCATTGGTTAGGTTCACTGCAGATGGGGCACCTAGTGGGGTCTATTGATTTATTCAAGATCTATGGCCATAAACACTTGGGATCATGTGCGGCTTGTATTGTGAAAGTTGTTAGTACTTGCAATTTGTACATTAGAGTTCAACTTTTTTAAGATGTTACTGATTTGCTGTGTGTTTCCCCAAAGGCCAATGTTGGGATTGGCTGCCATGAAGGCTTGAACTTCTGGTGAGAGATAGCACTTTAACGCTCGCTCTAAAGCGATGGCTTCGCTGTCATTTAAGCTTAGGTTGAATGAGTATGTTGTCATCTATTGATTTATGGTTTTCTTTTATTTTTTAAAGCTAGTGTCATTTGATCATCAGATCTAAATCTAGCGGCAATTCTTCTACTATTCGACACTAAATTGATATGGTCAGCTTGGTCAGATTAAGTAAATGATAAATGTGTTGAAGTGAAAACTTGTAGCAAACTGCTATCTCAGCTAGATTTATTTGAACATTGAATCCAGCTTACTCTTTGCATTACTTAGCCTTAACTTTTCAGCCTGTTCTGCCTCAGCTTTGTTACGCAAAGGCTTATAAACTTTATCGTCGTAAATTGACTCGAATTCTGGGCTAGCTTTTGCTATGGAGTACTCAGGAATTTCATAAGGACTTATATAGTCTTTACCGATAAATGATTTATTTTCTGCCACGTTGACTACCACTATCGGACCATAAACAGCGTAGCGCATCTTCTTATTAATCCATCCCGGCCTAAGCAAATCCGGGTCGGTGTAGTACATTGGATTAGGACTCTCAAAGCTTGAGTAATATTGGAGTTCTTTGAACCTTGCTATCTCCACAATAGTGCTATCACCTCTTCGAAAAACTACTAAATCATTTTCAAAGATTTTTTTATCTTCTAGAGATGTTTTAAACGCTTCCACTTCTAATGCAAATTCTTTAATTTGTCTGCTCTTTCGTTCGCTCTCTTGCTTTTCAAATTCAATCTTTTGATCTGCTCGCTTGACTCTTGCATTAGCTGCAGCTTGCTTATCTATTTCGGCTTGACCCGAAAGATGATATGCGATCTTGCGTGGAGCTTTAAGGATTGATTTCAAAATATAGGCAAGAACCCAACTAAAAACAATCAATCCACCAACAAGTAAAAAAAAATCATTCACAATCATTCCTTTAGTTGATGGCTAGTAAATTAGATTACTATTGAATGAATGATAATTGACTCAATTACAAATTATTGCAACTTGCAAACATCAATATGTGACCTTTTTGAGAGCATTTAATTTGATTTTTGCGGATGTTCCACCAGAGTACAAGCCATAAGTGATTGTTTTTTTATCATGCCCTACGATATCAGCAGCAACACCTTCTTGAATTCCTGCATTTTCTAGCTGAGTGGCTACTGTATTTCTGAAGCAGTGAAAAACATGTTCTCTGCCGAAACCAAGCTTCTTCTTTAAATGCCCAAATCGTTTTCCAATAGCATTGCTCCTATCGTTGTACTTGTTAAAAGTAAGTCCGGTAATTAAGTAGCTGTCTTCCGTATCTTTGATAAGTCTGGATACGAGCTTTGAAATTGCTGGGTGTATTGGAACTTCACGAATTCCCGCTTCAGTCTTTGAGTCTGAAATATTAAAACACTGAACGCCATCAACATCTATTACATCGTTTGTTTTTAGACTGCAAAGCTCTTCAATTCTTGCGCCTGTATACATAGCTAATTGAATAAGTTCAACTAGTCTGGGATCAGCCTTATCACGGGCCGCTTGTAAGAGCTTAATCACTTCGTCGTGTTTATACGCAGTTCGCTTACTTGCACCTTTGGACGACTTTCTCCATTGTTTAAAGTCTAGATTTTCAAATGGTGTTGGCTTGTCTTCTGGAAGAACCTGCATTCTCTTGAGATATTTAAAGTACTGACGCACAAATCCATAATTCTTTTCCTTTGTTTTGACGCTGTTCATATCTTCGTCAATCATTTGGTAGATCAGTGGAGTGCTAATCATTTGCAATGTCGTGAAGGTATCTGCTACTCGCTTTATGGCTGTATTTGCCATATCTTTAGTCTTTTGCTCCACATCCCACTGTTGTAAAAACTTATCTAAGTAGAGGAGAGTTGGGACAGCTCGGCCAGATACCACATCATAAAACTGTGTTTTTTTTGATTCGGGTAATGATTCTGCAAAGTTTTCTATCGCATAGTCTCTATCACTCATGCCATTTTCTGGATTGATTTTTCCATCAGGTGACTGCATAAAGTCTGCTGCTAATGCTTGCACTGCTGATGCGCTGCCTCTTAATGCAGAAAATTGGAGTTTCCACTCCCCAATCAACTTCATGGCTTTAAGTTCAGCAATCTTTTTATCTGATGTCCTAAGTGTTATTTTTAGCTCTCTCTTGCCGTTGTAATGGGGCCTAAGATCAGAGGGTATTACTAGGCGTGCATACCAGCGTCTTCGTTGTAGTAATATATGATTTGACATTTTTTGAAATTAATTTTGTACTACAGTTTTGTACTACATTTAAAAATGCATGTCAATTTTTACAGGCTACATAGGTAAAAATTATAAATCGACGGAGTGTCCCTCCCTCTCCGCCAATTAAATAGCTTCGCTAATCTGCGACGCTTTTTTTGAGCTGATACTTCCAGATTGCTCTACCCTCGATAAGAAACGGCTTAAATAAATAGTTTTTATTCAAAGCCTCAATACAAAAAGAGTAATTGAAGGAAATGCTACAAGCAGTGCAGTGCGCATGAGATCGCTGAACACAAAGGGCATGATGGCTCGGTAAGTTTGCGTGATGGGTGTATCTCTGGCAAGCGAATTGATCACAAACAAGTTCATCCCAACGGGTGGCGTGATCAAACCAACCTCTACGACGATCAGCACCAGAATGCCAAACCAAATGGCCAGCTCATCGGGTGGTAATCCAAAATCTAATCCCGAGACAATGGGAAAGAAAACAGGGATGGTCAGCAAAATCATGGAAAGCGAATCCATGAAGCAACCTAAGATGACATAAAGAACCAAAATGGCAGTCATCACCAACAGAGGGCTAACACCCCAGGATGCCACGGCAGCTGCTGCCTCTTGGGGCAATTGCGACAAAGCCAAAAAGGTGTTGTACACACTTGCACCCAAAACGATCATGAAAATCATGGCTGTCGCCACAGCGGTTCCCAGCAAAGCGCTGCTTAATGTCTGCCGGTTCAACCCCCCGTTAAGCCATGCTGCAATACCTGTACCAAA
>JACCDH011782321.1_pt1 | contig 12997 bp, 13 predicted proteins | sample 7442481 | NCBI WGS metagenome assembly JACCDH01 (sample SAMN15323433, study PRJNA562643) | freshwater metagenome | isolation source: river surface water | place: USA:Blue River Watershed | collected 2017-08-15
AGGAATGTGGCCCGATCTTTCGTCAGTGGATGAAATGCAATGAAGTCATTGTTGTATCCGAAGTTTTCATTTTTATTGAGCTTGTCTCCCCATCGGATGAGAATTTCTGAAGTTAATCCGTCGGCAAGAAGAAGTTTATCCTTAGTGCTTGCAGCGAGTGAAACTAGCGATGCTGGTTTACCAGGTTTGGCATACAGCTCAAGAGGGAGGGAGGCAAGTACCCCTGATGCACCAAGGAAATGGAGGAAGTCTCTTCTTTTCATGAAGACATGATAATATAGGGGAGTATGAAATACCAATTACCCCTCATTCTTTTTGATCCCGAATGCCCTCTCTGCACTCGATTTAAACAAGGTCTTGAATATCTTGATAAGAGTCTTCATTTTGAGTCGGCAAGAAATGACGATGTTTATGCTGAGTTTCCTGAGCTTTCGAGACAGAATTGCCTGGAAAAAGTACATTTGATTACTAAGGATAGAAGGGTGCTCTCCGGCCAGGATGTTGTGGATGAACTTCTAAAAACACTCCCGGGTGTTTCGAAGTTTGCATGGCTCCTGGATAACGAGCAGGGGAAAAAAGTAAAAGACTTTTTCTATCAGAAAGTTGAAGAATTGCGCGAACTAACTAAAAAGAAAGAAGAGGGCAACTGTCCTCAGTGCCCTCGAACTTAGTTTCCTAGAATAATTTTGAGGCAATCTGCTGAATCGCTGTAGATTTACCCATCGTATAGAAATGAAGACATGGCATCTTCGCCTCGATGAGTTCTTTTGACTGAGCAATGGCCCACTCAATACCCACATTCTTCACTTCCTCATCATCCTTACACTTATCAATCGCATCGATGAGATCATCAGGCATATCAATAAAGAAGTTACGGGGAAGATTATAAATCTGAGACTTCATTGTAATAGGTTTAATTCCTGGGATAATCGGAACTTTAATTCCTTCGGCCCGACATTTTTCGACGAACTCAAAGAATTTTTTGTTATCAAAGAACATCTGAGTAACTATGTAATCAGCCCCGCGTTCAATCTTCTGCTTAAGGAACTTGAGATCTGTTTTGAGATTAGGAGCTTCAAAATGTTTCTCCGGATATCCGGCAACACCGATACAAAACTTTGTTGGTGTCGGATTCTGTAACTCATCCGAAAGATAAATCCCTCTATTCATATTATTGACCTGAGAAACCAAGTCATCAGCAAACTTGTGTCCACCAGGTGTGGGCTCAAAGGATTTTTGGCCTTTAATACAATCCCCGCGTAGTGCGAGAACGTTATCAATGCCGAGGAAATTAAGATCGATGAGAGCATATTCCGTTTCTTCCTTCGTGAACCCGCCACAAATGATATGGGGAACAGTATCAACATCAAATCGATGCATTAGGGCCGCACAGATAGAAACAGTTCCAGGTCTTTTTTTAATGGATTTCTGCTCAAGAAGACCATTCGGCATTTTCTTATATACGAATTCTTCCCGGTGATAAGTGACATCGATGAACTTAGGTTTGAACTCCATGAGAGGTTCCACATTATCAAAAAGCTTCTGAATGGACTCACCCGTCGATGGTGGAAGAATCTCGATCGAGAAAAGGGTTTTTCCGTTACCATTTGTAATGTGATCAATAACCTTGGCCATATATTCCTTTAAAAGAGATTCGCGGAGAGCCATCTCTCCATTTCACTTACTGAGACATTTTTTCTGTTAGCATAATCCTCTAATTGATCACGGCCAATTCTACCCACGTTGAAATAACGAGATTCAGGATGGGCAAAATACCAGCCAGACACTGAGGAAGTAGGGGTCATGGCCATGGACTCTGTGAGCGATACACCAATATTTTTCTCAATGTCGAGTAAACTGAAAAGTGTTTTTTTCTCCAGGTGATCTGGACAAGCTGAATAGCCAGGTGCCGGACGAATTCCCTGGTAGATTTCTTTTACGAGTTCTTCTTTAGAGAATCTTTCCGTTGGAGAATAGCCCCAGTATTCTTTGCGGACTTTTTCATGGAGGTATTCAGCTGTAGCTTCCGCCAAGCGATCCGCAAGGGATTTGGCCATGATATTACTATAATCATCCTGCTCACGTTCGAACCGCGTAGAGAGTTCATCAAGACCGATTCCCGCAGTCACACAAAAGGCTCCAACGTAATCCGTTTTCCCGGTCTCCTTTGGAGCGACGAAATCGGAAAGCGAAGGGTTTGGGGAATTAGCTTCTTCCATCTGTCTCTGAGATCGCAGCATATGAAGAGTCGCGAGTTTTTTCGACGGATTTCCCACCTGAAGAGTCTTTGAGTGTTTTCCGTGAGTATCACAGGTCCATTCATGGACTTTGTCTTCAACGGTGTACAATTCAATGTCATCGCCCACGCTGTTCGCAGGAAAGAGACCGAAGACGGCACGCGCGCGCAAAGTGCGGTTCTTCATTATCTCTTTCAGCATGTTCTGGGCATCGGTGAAGACTTTTTTTGCTTCTGGGCCCACGAGTTCATCATCAAAAATCTTTGGATAGGCTCCGCGAAGTCGCCAGGTCATGAAGAATGGAGTCCAGTCGATATAGGGAATAATGTCCGAGAGTGGAATTTCTTCAATCAGAGTAACTCCGAGCTTGATTGGTTTTCTGATGACTGCTGTTTCCCAGTCGATCTTCACTCGGTTCTTCCGCGCTTCCTCGAGAGGAAGGATCACCTCATTTCTCTGAGCTGCTTCATGTGCTTCACGCGTTTTTACGTATTCAGCTTTCTGATCAATCTTGGATTGCTGAAGAATTCTTTCGTTTAGATGCTTTTCCACCACGGGTACTGCACGGGAAGCATCTGCCACATGTATGATAGAGCCGGAATAGTATGGATCAATTTTCACTGCAGTGTGGACTCTGCTGGTTGTTGCTCCACCAATCAAAAGAGGGATCTTGAAGCCCGTGCGTTCCATTTCTTTTGCAACATGGACCATTTCATCAAGCGACGGAGTGATAAGTCCCGACAGACCAATCATATCTGCATTGTGCTTTTTGGCCTCTGCCAGAATTTTCTCCGCAGGAACCATGACACCCAGATCAACAACTTCGTAGTTATTACATCCAAGAACGACTCCCACGATATTTTTTCCAATATCGTGAACATCACCTTTCACAGTAGCGAGGAGGATCTTACCGGCATGGGTCTGAACTTTGCCAGATTTTTCGGCTTCAATGTACGGCTGAAGATACGCAACCGCTTTTTTCATCACCCTTGCAGATTTTACAACTTGAGGGAGGAACATTTTCCCTTCACCGAAAAGATCTCCTACGATGCCCATGCCGTGCATGAGAGGACCTTCGATCACATCAAGAGGCTTAGGAAGCTTTTGTCTTGCTTCTTCAGTATCTGATTCGATGTGGTCAACGATCCCTTTAACCATCGCATGCGCAAGACGCTCTTCAACTGGGAGCTTTCTCCATTCGTTATCTTCTTTTCGGACTTTGCCCTGGCCTTTAACCTGACTGGCAAATTCAATCAATCTCTCAGTTGAATCAGGTCGCCTGTTGAATATTACGTCTTCAACATGTTCGAGGAGATCCTTGGGAATATCTGTATACACTGGCAGGGCACCAGCGTTGACGATTCCCATGTCCATCCCAACTTTGATCGCATGATAGAGAAATGAGGAGTGCATGGCTTCGCGGACAAAATTATTTCCGCGGAAAGAAAACGAGAGATTTGAAACTCCGCCACTGACTTTTGCATACGGAAGATTTTCTTTAATCCATTTTACTGCTGCGATAAAATCGACAGCGTAGTTATTGTGTTCTTCCATCCCGGTGGCCACTGTCAGGATGTTCGGATCGAAAATGATATCTTCCGGCGGAAAATTCACTTTTTGTGTAAGGATATTATATGCCCGCTGACAAATTTCAATTCGACGCTCGTAAGAATCCGCCTGGCCTTTTTCATCAAAGGCCATGACAACCGTCGCAGCTCCGTACTTTTTGACGAGTTTTGCTTGTGCAATAAATGAATCTTCGCCTTCCTTAAGAGATATGGAGTTCACTATCGCTTTACCTTGAACCCGCTTAAGACCCGCTTCAATAACTGTCCACTTAGAGGAATCAATCATGATAGGGACTTTCGCAATATCAGGCTCGGACGCGATGAGATTAAGGAAGGTAACCATGACGGCTTCGGAATCCAGCATTCCCTCATCCATATTGACATCTATCACTTGGGCGCCATTTTCCACTTGTTCGCGAGCAACTCTCAACGCTTCGTCATAATTTTTTTCAATAATAAGTTTCTTAAAGGCTATGGATCCGGTGAGATTCGTGCGCTCACCGATATTGATAAAATTCGATCCGGGGAAAATCTTTAGCGGTTCGAGACCCGAAAGTTTCGGAAGATGATCCAGGGCCGGAAGTTTTCTTGGAATTGCAGTCTTAGCAGTTTCAGCTATCGCTTTAATGTGTTCGTTGGTTGTTCCGCAACATCCACCTATGATGTTGACCCAGCCATTCTTGAACCATTCATTCAGGGTTCCCGCCATATGAGTAGGAGTTTCGTCATACTGTCCGAATTCATTTGGAAGGCCTGCGTTTGGATAGACTGAAATATGAAAAGGAGATTCTTTCGCGAGGACTTCAATGTATGGGCGCATGAGTTCCGCACCAAGCGCACAATTTATACCGATCGATAAAAGAGGGTAGTGAGATACTGAATAAAGAAAAGCTTCAATTGTCTGTCCTGAAAGAGTTCTTCCAGATGCATCGGTGATAGTGCCCGATACCATCACGGGAAGTGGCTTCTTATTTTCTTTTTCAAAATAATCAGCGATCGCAAAAAGTGCTGCCTTACAATTGAGAGTATCAAAAACAGTCTCCACGAGGAGAATGTCTACGCCACCTTCAACGAGATATTTTGTCTGCTCATAGTAGTTCGCTACGAGTTCATCAAAATCCACCGCGCGAAATCCAGGATTATTCACATCAGGAGAAAGTGAGGCAGTCTTCGTCGTGGGGCCAATTGATCCAGCGACGAATCTTGGTTTTGCCGGATTTTTCTTCGTGTATTCATCTGCGCATTTCTTAGCGATCTGTGCAGCTACGAGATTAAGTTCTGGAACAAATTCTTCCATGTGATAATCGGCCATGGAAATGCGGGTGCAACTGAAAGTGTTGGTTTCGATGATATCAGCGCCAGCCTCAAGATACTTATTATGAATCTCTTCAATGACAGAAGGTTTTGTCAGAACGAGAAGATCGTTATTTCCTTTTACAGGATATTTCCAATCCTTAAATCGGTCTCCGCGATAATCTTTATCTTCGAGATTGTATTTTTGAATCATGGTGCCCATCGCACCATCGAGAATGAGCACTCGCTCATTCAGAAGTTTCGTTAATTCCACGTGAAGGGATCCTCTCAATGTCTATTACACTAGTGTATAATTTATTTAGCACCAGTTTTGAAAAAAAGTCCAGTGATTTTAGCTAGTTAAAAAATGTTTAGTTATGCAATCACCATAAGATAGAAACCCATAAGAAAAAAAACGAAGGCGCCAACGAGATAACGATTGGGCAAGCGTTTGTAGTAAATCGACTCGAGCATGGCCACCCAAACTGGTCCAGTGATCGCAATGGCAGAAAGAGTTCCGACATGTGCATGCTTTAAGGCCGCCAGATAGAGAGTAAGTGAAATGAAGCAACCACCAACACAAGCACCGAAAATGATGATTTTATCTTTTGTGTTGAGCCGGAAAAGGTCTTTCGGAAATTGAAGATAAATTTTAGGACTTACGAGAAGAAATCCAAAGAGGGCACCTATACAACGGATGATGTTGGCCTGAAAAGTTTCCATTTGCGGAGCGATTTCATAAGCTGATCTGGTCATCATGACTCCAACTGCATCGAGAATAATTCCGCTGAAGGCCCAGAAGAAACTTCTGAAATCCCAGGAGCCATGGAGCTTACTGCGCTCGAGCATGAATATATAAATGCAAATTACCATACAAAGTACGGCCAAAATTTGATTCACCGTAAAAAGTTGGTTCAGAAAAAAGTAACCATAGATACCTAGGAAAAGTGGCTCGAAACTGAACATGACAAGTGTCCGTCCCGCTCCTAAAGTGGTGTAGGCCTTAAAAAGAAAAATGTCTCCGCCACAAAGACCGCCAAGACCGCTAAAAAATAAAAGTGCAACCACTGACCATGGAACTGAGTTGGTTTGTCCGGATAAGAACATCGCAATAACGAAAGCCACAGTCGCAAGTGCAACTTTAACAGTTCCCATCCATACCGGGCTAAACCTTGTGGAAAAGATGGAAAAAAACATGCTGGCCGTAGAAAATGTGAGGTTAGCACCGATGGCCATTAAATAGACCTGAAGAGCACTCAAAAAAAACACCTTTTGTTAAGCTCCTGTATCCTAAATGATTTGAGTCAAACTGAGGAGAGTGGTGTAAAATAAAAGGTATGATGATCCTTATAGTGGGGGTTCTGTCTATCTTAGATAACTCCCCTAAAAATCCTAATATGAGCAACGAAGAATACAAGAAAAAGTTAACACCCGAGCAATACAACGTATGTCGCCTTGGTTCGACTGAAAGTCCTTTTTCCGGAAAATATAATAATCACAAGGAAAAAGGGAAATACATTTGTGTGGCCTGCGGCCAGGAACTTTTCAACTCTTCTACAAAGTTTGAATCAGGCACAGGCTGGCCAAGCTTTTATGACGTGATGAATTCTAAAAATGTTACGTTGAAAGATGATTATGCTTTCAATATGCATCGGGTGGAAGTTCTTTGTTCTAGGTGTGGATCCCATCTCGGTCATGTGTTTGATGATGGTCCGAAACCAACCGGGAAGCGTTGGTGTATCAATTCAGTGTCTCTCGACTTTGTCCCAGAGAAAAAATAATGAACCAATTTATCGCCGTTAATAATAATTTTCGTGTGGAAGTGAAAACTGATTTTGACTTTGATCAATCCAATCCTCTTCAATTTCATTATCTTTTCCGTTACACCATTCTCATTACAAATGTTGGAGAAACACCTGCGCGTTTGCTTTCAAGAAAATGGTTTATCAAAGATGGAAAAGGTGAGGTACGGCTGGTGGAGGGTCCAGGAGTGATAGGGCAAACTCCATCTTTTAAGGCCGGAGATGCATTCGAATATTCAAGCTTCTGTCCACTTCCCACCATGAAAGGGGAAATGTGGGGTCATTTCAATATGATTGACGACTCCGGGAAAAGTTTTAAAATCGATACTCCGGTCTTCAAGTTCGAGGTCCCTGCGGAATTAATCGACATCTATTGATTCAGAAGTATTTGAAAATTATCTTTTAAAGTTTTGAATTCTTCCTCAAGATCTTTTTCCATTTCATCTTTTGAAATAACTGCATAATTCTTCGATTTGATAAGATCATGCATGATCCGAAGTCTTTCAATAGAGTTCAGGATATCGTGTGAGAGTTTTTTAGAATCCATTTTCATTCACTGTAAAAGTATGCTTGATCGGGCCGAATTCCATTTCAATAATATCATTTGGGTTTAAGGGGCCGACACCTGGAGGTGTTCCTGTAAAAACCAAATCACCATCTTTGAGAGGGAAAAACTGATCAATGTAGTGGATGATCTCATCTGCTTTCATCACTGCTTGTGAAAGGGTCGCTTCCTGACGAATTTCACCGTTTACCTTAAGAGAGAAAACTGTTTCCTGCCAATTTTTCGGGAAATCACGAAGGCCTTTTATAGGGGTGACGATAGCGGAATTCTTAAAAGTCTTGGCGATCTCCCACGGGTGGCCTGATTCCTTTAGCTTTTTCTGAAGATCACGAAGAGTAAGATCTAAACCCAGACCGACGCCAATAATGTTTTTCTTGTAGAGCTTTAAAACCACTTCACATTCGTGATGAATAACACCACGGGACCATGGCAGAACTATTTTTGAATGATCTTTAATTTCTATAAAAGTGCTTGGAGGTTTAATGAAAAGAACAGGTTTTTCGGGCTGTGCTTCTTTCATCTCAGCCGAATGAGCTACGTAATTCTTTCCCAGACAGATTATTTTATCCATAGTTGGATATTAGCTTCTTATTGAGGGAAAATCCATGAAAGATGAGATGCCAGAAGAGGGTTGAATGAGAATCGCCCTTGCGGTCCATGTGAGAAAGTCGAATGAATCGCTACAAGGCTGACAACATTTCCATTGCGGACAAAAATCGGCCCGCCTGAATCCCCCGAGCGGGAAAATGTATCATCCAGTTCCAGGACATCTTCAAGGTGATTAATTTTCCGAAAAGTAGGAGTGATGACTGTCCGGATATTTGTATTTGCCCGTGAACCAAAGCCAAAACGGTACAGTTTTCCGTTCAGCATATTTCCCCTGAAGATGGGATGGATATTGATGTCTGATGGCAGGGCCTCTTTGAGAAATATTTTGGCGATATCATTTCGGTAACGAGAAACCTGTGGCCTGTAATCGGGATGAATGACAAAGCCGCTCGTTGCAAGTGAAGCTTGTTGCGGATCATATTTTTCCTGAGTAAAAATCCTAACTTTTTTTACATCTCCTTCGAGACAATGTGCAGCCGTTACAAGAAGTTTAGGTGCAACAGCTACTCCGGTACAAGTGAAGACGCCATGAGGTCTCGTGACTTCAATCAGAAGACTCGAGTTATAAGTTTGCCATCCATCTGTTTGAGCGAATAGTTGCAATGACATGAAGAGCACCAGGAGCTTTGAAATTAACATCTCCTTACTACAGCAAAAAAGGCGCTCTTATCCAAGGAGAAATTGGACGGCTTAAGCGTAAATCCAGTCACGATGAGCGGTAAGGAGTGGATTATAGGAAAACTTGCCTTCCGGGCCATAGGAGAGAGTCGAATGAATCGCCACAAGAAAAAGTTGACCCTTCTGCTGAAGGAACACTGGGCCGCCGGAATCTCCTGAGAAAGAGTACATGTCAAAGAGTTCAAGAACTCTTTGAGGGTCCTGAATGTCCTTGAAGACCGGAGTGATCATTGTGCGAATATTTTTCTCACCACGTGAACCAAATCCAATTCTCACAAAATTTCCAGAAAGGTTTCTATCGTTCTTCATGACTGAATAATAATTTGTTCCTTGAGGCAGGGGAGATGACAGGCGAATTTTCGCCAGATCATTCTGATAATGGGAAGTGCTGGGATTGTAATCAGGGTGTATATCGTATGTTTTCACCGAATGAAATTTCCCTTTCGGCTTGTAGATTTCGTTTGTAGAAATGCGCACGCGAATAATTTCGCCATAGAGGCAATGTGCAGCTGTGAGAATAGTGTCCTTATTAATAGCAACACCAGTGGATGTGAAAATTCCTTCAGGACGAGTGACTTCAATAATGACTGTGGAATTGAAATTTGACCAATCGACATCAGTGGAAAAAGTCTTGAGATTTTCTGTCGTCATAACCAACATCCTTGTGGTTTTCAGATCGTCCATCATGGACAATGCCTTGCCTCATTATAGGCACTCTGGAAAACCGTGTCTAAGGTGCTTTTTGGCACTATGTAACTTAATTTTTGCTTGAGAAATTTCAACAAATTATGAGGGGATAATCAATGTGTGAGGGCCTCTGTCAGAAGATATAAGATGTTTCGTCTTTCCCGTGGCTTTGCCATAATTTCTTATGCGAGAATGCCCCCTATGACTCTGGAACCGTTATGCTTTATTAAAACTCCCTTCAATGAGAAGTTTGGTGTCCCACGCCAATCGCTCCTGGTCGAAGAGGCTATTGGGGAAATGGTATTTCCGAAAAATGATTTTTACGCTGAAGCATTCAGAGGAATAGAAAGTTTTTCTCATCTCTGGCTGATTTTTGAATTTCATCAGGTTGATTCTGAATCTGTTCAGGCACTGGTCAGACCACCACGCTTCGAAGGAAAAATGAAGTTGGGGGTCTTCGCCACTCGCTCACCCCATCGTCCGAATCGTCTGGGATTATCTGTGGTGAAATTTGTCCGTCTCGAAGAAAAAAAAGAAAGCATTCATTTATATGTCAGTGGTGTTGATCTGGTAAATGGAACACCTATTCTGGATATTAAGCCTTACGTCCCCTATGCGGATAGCATAGCTGCGGAAGCGCCGCTATTTGATTCAGCTCCAGGTAGGAATCTGGTTTTCTGGAGCTGTCGAAATGATCTCTCTGAAGAAGAAAAATTACTGATTGAACAGACTGTCTCTCTGGATCCCAGGCCAGGACATCAGAAAAACGAAACGGCTTCCTACGGACTTACGCTGAATAATCTCAATATTCGTTTCCAGAAAACAGATTCAGGTTTCGAGATATTTGAAATCACCGAAACAAAAACCTAAGCTCTTTTTTTCAATTCGTTCTGAACTTTCTTCTGAAGTTCTATGCACATCTTCTCGTCGAGTCCATGAAGCATGTGACTTGGTGAGAGATGAGTCTCTTTACCGGCCCTGAAAGTTTCAAGTCGGTTGTTGAGATTATTCCTGAGAGTACGGAGCTTCTTATCAGTGAGAACTTTGAGGTCGCTGTAGTCTTTCATTTTTTACCCCGGAATTTAAAGCCGGTTTTTCCATGTTTCGGTTGATTTCCCTGGCCTGCGCCTCGTTGACTTCGGTTGGCACCGCCTCCGGGCCCACCACGGAAACGCGGACGCTTGTTGCCTGATAAATCGATACGACTTTCCATTTGCTTCATCTGCTCTTCAGGCGATGGAATGTATCCAGGTTGAGCATCGTCTTCATCATCGAAACGATTGTCTCCTTGCCTTGATTGAACAGGTGCCCGGTTACCCATGTCGTCACTTGGTGGACGATTTTCTCTTTGAGGACGTTCGTCTCTTCTTGGTCTGTCATCTTGTCTTGGGCGATCATCACGACGTGGACCAGCGTCCTGTCTCGGACGGTCATCTCTTCTAGGTCTATCGTCCTGTCTTGGACGATCATCACGACGAGGCTCGCGGCCTCTCTGTTGATCACGTCTAGGATCACGATAAGGTTTTGACTGAGGAACTTTGGCCTCAGGCTCACCTACGAACTCTTCTGTAATGAGTCTCAGCTTAATTAGTTTTTGAATGCGTGAAAGAGCATCTCTTTCGGTTTCGTCACAAAAAGAAATAGCATCTCCTTCTCGTCCAGCACGAGCAGTTCTTCCGATCCGGTGAACATAACTTTCAGCTTCTACCGGTAGATCAAAATTAATTACGTGAGATACACCCTGAATATCAAGTCCTCTGGCCGCAATATCTGTAGCAATGAGAACTTTGATTTTGCCTTCTTTGAAACTTGAGAGAGCACTTTCACGAGCCGATTGAGATTTATTTCCGTGAATAGCCGCAGAAGATATATTGTGATGAGAGAGATAATCCACGATCTTATTCGCACCATGTTTGGTACGTGTGAAGACGAGTGTCAGCTCGACTCCTTCTTCTCCAAGAATTTTTCTCAGAAGTTGATATTTTGAAGCGCGCTGGCAGAAAATTATCTTTTGATCAATTCTCTCAACGGTTGTTGATGGAGGAGTAACCTCTACACGTTTTGGATTCTTGAGAAGAGAAGAGGCAAGTTTAGAGATTTCATCTGGCATTGTTGCCGAGAAAAGTAGTGTCTGACGTTTCACTGGGAGTTTCGCGATGACTTTTCTAATGTCATGGATAAAGCCCATGTCGAGCATCCGATCAGCTTCATCGAGAACGAAAACTTCAATCTTATCCAGTTTGAGGAATCCCTGATCCATGAGATCCAGAAGTCTTCCAGGTGTTGCCACCAGGATATGAAGACCATTTCTCAGTATTTCTACCTGAGGATTTTGTCCGACACCACCGAAGATAACCGCTGTTTTTATGGGAAGACCGCGGGAATATTTTTGAATGTTGTATTTAATCTGAGAAGCAAGCTCACGGGTCGGTGAAAGAATGAGAACACGTGGTTCACAGGATTTCACATCCTTTGGGTTGTTTGCGAGATAATTAATAATGGGAAGAGAGAATGCTGCTGTCTTTCCGGTACCGGTCTGGGCAATACCCAGAAGATCATTTCCTTCCAGAAGAAAAGGAATCGCTTCTCTTTGGATCGGTGTCGGTGTGAGGTACCCCGCTTCTTCAAGATTCGACAGAATCACTGGTGAGAGGGGGAGTTCTTTAAAATTTTCCATTTTTTGCCAATTGAGGTTTTACTAATTAGTTTTGAAGAAAGATCCGGTCAAACCTCTGACCTAGAGTTTCTTCTGCCTGCTTTTGCGCAAGCTTTGCATTGAGCTCACCCAGTCTGTTTCGAAGGGGAGAGTCAGAAATCAACTTTGTTAAAGCTTCGGAAAGAGCTTTTGCGTTCTGGGATGGAATGACGAACTCCTTCGAATCTTCTTCAAGAAGTTCCCCGGCACCAACTTTTTCCGTAGTGATGACAGGAAGGCCACATCCCATGGCCTCAAGAACAACGCGTCCGAATTCTTCTATACGCGCCGGAAGTACGAAGATATCAATGGCATTGAAATAGCTTTCAATGTCCGGGAGACCCGGGTCAAAGATAATTCCCTTTCCGGAATATTGTCCTTTCTCATCCTTACCTACCACCCGGAAACTGGCCCTGTCACGAATATCCGGCGAAAGGGCTTCAATTGCGTCAATAAAAAGGTCAAGGCCACGCTTTTGGAAATTTCCAGAGGTCACAAGGCCCACAATCACCTTGTCGGGGAATTGAAAACGTGCACGAAGTTCTGATTTATTCTTTTTCGGATGAAAGACTTTTGTGTCCAGGGCAGGGTAAACAACATGAATATACTCAGAAGGGACATGAAATCTTTCCACCGTATCTTTTTTCATAAGCTCTGAATTGGCGATCATTTTCTTGAAACCCATATCGCGAAGAAGAGGCCCATGCGTGAGTGCCATTTCATGATCTTTAGGCAGAGTTTTATTGTGAATGAGTTCTGAAGCCAGAAACACACAGTTATGTAGAGTCAAAACATCCTGATCACTGATATCCCCATGCCCCACGGTGATATCGGGTGAAAGCTTCTTTCTCAATCTCTGTACC
>JACCDH010198947.1_pt1 | contig 12996 bp, 10 predicted proteins | sample 7442481 | NCBI WGS metagenome assembly JACCDH01 (sample SAMN15323433, study PRJNA562643) | freshwater metagenome | isolation source: river surface water | place: USA:Blue River Watershed | collected 2017-08-15
GTAATGCGGTGGGCTTTGACGATGGCGCCGAAAAGGTTGACGGTATCAGTGTCAGCTGCAGGGCCTGGAAGAATTTGTTTTTTAGTTGAGTTCATGATCAGACCGGGGATCGTTTCGGTCGAGGTATCAGTGTGCGTTCAGGGGTGGGTCAGTTGGATAGTGCGCGTATTGTGGCTTTGAGTTGCGAGACCCGCGCTGCCAGGTCAGGCATAGCTGCAGTGATCTTGAGCTTGTCCTGACCAGACAGGCGTATGTGGCGGCTTTTCTGCACAAGTTCAATGATGCGCATCGGATCAATCGGCGGCTTGGGCTCAAACTGCAGCTGTGCGGATTCGGCATGCGCATCGATCTTGATGATGCCGACCGTTTTTGCAGACACACGCAGCCGATGCGTTTCGATCAGCGCCTTGACCGGATCGGGCAGTTTGCCAAAACGGTCGATCAGCTCTTCCTGCAAATGATCAATGCTTTCCTGTGTTTCACCATTGGCCAGACGTTTGTAAATCGAGAGTCGCTCATGCACGTCGCCACAGAAATCACTGGGCAATAAAGCCGGTACATGCAAATTGATTTCGGTGGTGGTGGACAGCGGTGAAGCGAGGTCGGGTTCTTTGCCGTTTTTCAGTGACTTGACGGCTGCCATCAGCATGTCGGAATACAGCTGGAAGCCGATTTCGGTCATCTCGCCTGACTGATTTTCCCCCAGCACTTCGCCGGCGCCGCGAATTTCCAGGTCATGCATGGCCAGATAAAAGCCGCTGCCGAGTTCTTCCATCTGCTGAATCGCTTCCAGCCGGCGCTCGGCCTGACGGGTCAGACTTTGCACGTCATGGACCAGCAGATACGCATACGCCTGATGGTGCGAGCGGCCGACACGGCCGCGCAACTGATGCAGCTGTGCGAGACCAAACCGGTCGGCGCGATGCATGATGATGGTATTGGCGGTCGGCACATCAATGCCTGTTTCAATAATGGTCGTGCACAGCAGGATATTGAAGCGCTGTGCGACGAAGTCGCGCATGACTTTTTCCAGATCGCGTTCATGCATTTGTCCGTGCGCGATAACGATGCGGGCCTCAGGCAGCAGGGCTTCGAGGCTCTTGCGACGGTTGTCGATACTGTCGACTTCATTGTGCAGGAAATACACCTGACCACCGCGCTTGAGTTCGCGCAGGCAGGCTTCACGAATGACCGATTCGGATTCGCCGCGCACGAAGGTCTTGATGGCGAGGCGTTTTTGCGGTGCTGTGGCGATCACTGAGAAATCGCGCAGACCTTCGAGCGCCATGCCGAGAGTGCGGGGAATCGGCGTGGCGGTGAGCGTGAGCACATCGACCTCAGCGCGCAGGGCTTTGAGGGCTTCTTTCTGACGCACGCCAAACCGGTGTTCTTCATCGATGATGACCAGACCGAGGCGCTGAAATTTCACATCAGCCGACAAGAGCTTGTGCGTACCGATGACGATATCAATCGAACCATCCGCCATGCCTTTGAGCGCCTGGGTGACTTCTTTGCCCGTGCGAAAGCGCGACAACTCGGCGATACGCACCGGCCAGTCGGCAAACCGGTCCGCAAAAGTTTGGGCATGCTGCTCGGCGAGCAGGGTGGTGGGCGCAAGGATGGCCACCTGTTTGCCACCCATGACCGCAACAAATGCAGCGCGCAGCGCGACCTCGGTTTTGCCGAAACCGACATCACCACAGATGAGACGATCCATCGGTTTGCCCGAGGTCATGTCTTTTATCACGGACTGAATGGCGGCCGACTGGTCAGCAGTCTCTTCAAAACCGAAACTGTCGGCAAAGGCTTCGTAGTCATGTGCCGAATACTGGAACGCATGACCCTGCCGAGCCGCACGACGTGCATACAGATTCAGCAGCTCGGCAGCGGTGTCACGTATCTGCTCGGCCGCCTTTCGCCGTGCTTTTTCCCACTGACCTGAGCCGAGCGTATGCAGCGGCGCATCCTCGGGGGTAGCACCCGAGTAACGCGAGATCACATGCAGCTGCGATACCGGTACATACAGCGTCGTCTCTTTTGCGTACTGGAGATGCAAAAATTCGGTTTCACCCTCACCCAAATCCATGCTGATCAGGCCGCAGTAGCGGCCGATGCCGTGATTGAGGTGAACCACAGGATCACCGATCTTCAGCTCGGACAGATCGCGCACCATCGCATCGACCTGGCTCGGGCCCTCCTGGGATTTGCGGCCCGCACGTCTGCCAGTACCGGCATACAGCTCGGTTTCGGTGATGAAGGCAATGCCGCCGAGTTCATCTGAAAGCAGGGCGCCTGCATGCAGCGGCGCCACGCACAGCATCAGCCGCTCGTTCGAGGTCATGAAATCATCCAGACTCTCGCAGGCCGTCAGCGGTAGCTTGTATTCGCTGAAATATTCACGCAGCGTTTCACGGCGTCCGCCGGATTCGGCGCAAATCATCACACGGTGCGAGTTCTGCAAAAGAAAGGAACGAAGGTTCGTCAGCGGATCATCCAGACGACGATTGACGGCGATATCCGGCAGCGGTGCGGAGAGCTCCGAGGCTTCCGGTTTTTCCTGCAACACCCAGCGTCCGAAGGGTTTCAGCAGTGAGAAGAAATCTTCATCGCTTAAAAAAATTTGTTCGGGTGGCAGCAGCGGCCGCTCACGATCGGATTTCAGGAAGTTGTAGCGTGAACGCGTGTCGGACCAAAAGCGCTGTATCGATGCCTCGATATCGCCGATGAGTGCAAAGCTGCAGCCTTGCGGCAGATAATCAAACAGGCTGGCGGTCTCTTCGAAAAACAGCGGCAGGTAGTATTCAATACCCGCCGATGCAATGCCATTGCCGATGTCACGGTAAATCATGGAGCGCGATGGATCGCCTTCAATGACTTCTCGCCAGCGGCTGCGAAAGGCACTGCGCGCGGCTTCATCCATCGGGAACTCGCGGCCAGGCAAGAGCCGCACTTCTTTTACGGGATACAGCGATCGCTGCGTGTCGACATCGAAGGTGCGCAGGCTCTCGATGCTGTCACCGAAAAGGTCAATGCGATAGGGCAGGGCCGAGCCCATCGGAAAAAGATCGATCAGGCCGCCGCGCACAGAGTATTCGCCGGGAGACATCACTTGTGCTACGTGCGCGTAACCGGCCAGCGTGAGTTGCGACCGGAGCTGGGCTTCGTCCAGCCGTTCGCCCTGCCTGAAAAAGAAAGTGTAAGCCGCGAGAAACGAGGGCGGTCCCAGACGTACCAGCGCCGTGGTCGCGGGTACGATCAGAACATCGCACTGAGCACTGCGAATTTCATGCAGCGTCGCCAGGCGTTCCGAGACCAGATCCTGATGCGGTGAAAAGGCGTCGTAGGGCAAGGTCTCCCAGTCCGGCAGCAAATGGCATCGCAGCGCCTGCCCGTCACGTTTGCCGAACCAGTCGATTTCGGTCAGTAAACGCTGCGCGGCCGGCGCATCGGCGACAATAATGCTTAACATCCGGCCTTCGGCTTTGAGTGCCTGCGCAGCCTGTGCCAGCACGAGCGATTCGGCGGCGCCGTGCACTGCGGGCATCACGAAGCGGTTCCCGGGTTTGGGTAGTGGCCGTATCGGTGATGAGAGTGATATCGGTGATTTCGGTGAGGAAGCTGAGGGCATGACAGGCAAAGACATACAGCCTTCGCAGGTGGCAACCAGCTTGAGCGGTTGCGTTTATGAATGAAAACTCGTGAAACAAGCGTAAGATTATAACGTCTATGACTCAGCCTCGTTACTTCGCTCTCATTCCCGCTGCTGGCGTCGGTGCGCGCATGGGCAGCGTCGTTCCCAAACAGTACGGCCAGATTGCCGGCAAATCACTGCTGCAGTATGTGATGGAAACGTTTGCTGCGACCCCTGAGATTGAGCACGGCTATGTCGTTGTCAGCCCTGAGGACGCCTACATTGCCTCGCTGCCAGCGGTGCCACGCACGACAATTCTGTTTTGTGGCGGTGCCACGCGTCAGGCTTCGGTGACCAATGGACTTGCCGCCATGGCTGCTGAGGTGAAGCCGGAGGATTGGGTGCTGGTGCATGATGCAGCGCGTCCCGGTCTGACCGTGGATCTGATTGTCAGGCTGATCGCGGCAGTCTCGAACGACCCGGTGGGTGGCTTGCTCGCCTTGCCGGTGGCCGACACGGTCAAACGCAGCAATGCCGAGGGTCGTGCGCTGGAAACCGTGCCGCGAGACCGGTTATGGGCGGCGCAGACGCCGCAGATGTTTCGCCATGCCGCTTTGCTCGATGCGCTCAGAAAGGCTACCGAGATTACCGATGAAGCCAGCGCGTTCGAGGCACTGGGTCTGCAGCCCCGCCTGGTCGAGGGCAGCGCTCGTAATTTCAAAGTCACGCGGCCAGAGGATATGCTGCTGGCCGAACGTTATCTGAAAGGCTCTGCATGACGAACCCGTCTTCCCCGGCGCTGCCGTTTCGAATCGGTCAGGGCTATGACTGCCATGCGCTGGTACCCGGCCGGCCGCTGATTATTGGTGGCGTCACCATCCCCCATCGTAGTGGCTTGCTCGGGCATTCCGATGCCGACGTATTGCTCCATGCGATTACTGATGCCTTGCTCGGGGCGGCCGGGCTGGGTGACATTGGCCGCCATTTTCCGGATACCGATCCTGCTTTCGCTGGCGCTGATTCGCGACGTTTGCTGAAGGTCGCGGGCGAACGCGTGCGTGCGACGGCATATGAAATTGGCAATATCGATGCCACGATCATTGCCCAGGCACCCAAAATGGCTCCCCATTTGCCGGCCATGATTGCCCATATTGCCGAAGATCTGGGCTTGTCCGCAGGCCAGATCAACCTTAAAGCCAAGACCAATGAGCGTCTGGGCTGGGAAGGCCGGGAGGAGGGTATTGCCGCTCAGGCCATCGTTTTGCTGCTGCAGAAGCGCTGATTCAATCAAACCGGACATGTTTGTGACTGAGGAAATGCCCCTAAGCTATTGATTCATAATAAAAATTTTTCGCTTGGCTGCGCTGACTCGCCACAAAATGTCGGTTTACTCCGTGCTTACTCACCGTAGTGATAATAGTTCTCATCTACGGCTAATCATAACTCAATAGCTTTTCCCAATCGATCGTATTGAGATAGCCAATTTGAGCTTTCCCCGCAATACCCGCATACTCCGCTTCGAAAACCTGTACTAGCTGGTCGGTTTTCAGTCTAGGTCGTATTCCGCCAGCAGCTGTCCCGGCGTTGGCGGGTTGATGTTCCCATGAATTCATAGGAGATATACATGTCCAAACTGAAAGGCTCCAAGACCGAAGCCAATCTGAAAGAAGCCTTCGCAGGCGAGTCGCAGGCGAACCGCCGTTATCTGTATTTCGCGAACAAAGCTGACGTCGAAGGTCAGAACGATGTCGCAGCGCTGTTCCGCTCGACCGCAGAAGGCGAAACCGGCCACGCACACGGCCACCTCGAGTACCTCGAGCAAGTCGGTGACCCAGCAACCGGTCTGCCAATCGGCTCCTCGCGTCAAAACCTGATGGCGGCTGTCGCCGGCGAAACCCATGAGTACACCGACATGTACCCGGGTATGGCCAAGACCGCTCGCGAAGAAGGTTTCGACGAGATCGCTGACTGGTTCGAAACACTGGCAAAGGCTGAGCGTTCGCACGCTAACCGTTACCAGAAAGCCCTCGACGCACTGGTTGATTAATTAACCAGTCGTTACAACCCTCCGAGCAACCGCAACGAGGGTTGTGCAGAGCGTAGAGATGCTTCCATCATGCGCTGTGCACAACCCTAATAATCGCGAGAGACCAGACTATGTCACGTGAAGGCAACCTCGAAGCACCGACCCGTCACCCCCTTGATTGGCTGAGCGAGGACTTCTACAACGAAGATTCTCTGAACGCCGAACTCGAGCGCGTCTACGACATCTGCCATGGCTGCCGTCGCTGCGTCTCTCTGTGCGCGTCCTTCCCCACGCTGTTCGATCTGGTCGATGAATCCGACACGATGGAGGTCGATGGCGTCGACAAGAAGGATTACATGAAGGTCGTCGATCAGTGTTATCTGTGCGACCTGTGCTACATGACCAAATGCCCGTACACCCCGCCGCATGAGTGGAACCTCGACTTCCCCCACCTGATGTTGCGCGCCAAAGCCGTGAAGTACAAAAAAGGCGAAGTATCAGCGCGCGACAAGTTCCTCTCGAATACCGATGGTCTCGGGATGTTCGCGGGCATACCTATCGTGACCCAGGCAGTCAATGCCGTTAACAAGGCATCAGTGACGCGGGGCGTTCTGGAGAACGTCCTTGGCGTGGATAAAAAAGCCTGGTTGCCTGACTTTGCTTCGACCAAATTCCGCTCCTCTGCAAAGCGCTCCGCATCGCATCCGGTCAAAGATGGGAAGAGCACCCCGGGCAAAGTGGCGATCTACTCGACCTGCTACGTGAACTACAACGAGCCAGGTATCGGCCACGATTTGCTGGCCATCCTTGATCACAACGAAATCCCGTATGTGATGGTGGAAAAAGAAGCTTGCTGCGGTATGCCGAAACTCGAGCAGGGTGACCTGCAGGGCGTGGCCGAGAAAAAAGCGATCAACATCCCGCATCTGGCCAAGCTGGCCAAAGAGGGTTACGCGATCCTGACGGCGATTCCGTCTTGCACGCTGATGTACAAGCAGGAATTACCGCTGATGTTCCCCGATTGCGCCGATACGCAGCTGGTAAAAGAAGCGATGTGGGATCCGTTCGAGTATTTCGTCGCGCGTAACCGTGATGGCTTGCTCAAGACGGATTTCAAGGAATCGCTGGGTCAGGTGTCGTACCACATTCCGTGTCACTCTCGCGTGCAGAACGTGGGCCGCAAGACGGCAGACATGCTGCAACTGGTGCCCGATACGAAGCTTAATGTGGTCGAGCGCTGCTCCGGTCACGCTGGTACGTACGGCGTGAAGAAGGAGTATCACGCGATGTCGATGAAAATCGGCAAGCCTGTCTTCAAGGCGATGGCCAATGACGAGCCGGATTACATTTCATCCGACTGCCAGCTGGCAGGGCATCACATCGCGCAGGGTATGGAGGAGGGCGGGATGAAAAAAGCTGAAATGGCTCATCCGTTATCGCTGCTTCGTAAAGCCTACGCGATCTGATTCGCTACGGCCTGAACCGAATGTCTTATTTTGCTAACTGATTATTAAAGGAATTCACCATGATCATTTCCCGTGAAAGCCTGATGAGCCTCGAAACCTACGCTAAAACACGTATCGAGTTTCGCAAACAGGTGATGGAGCATAAAAAGAATCGCAGCGTTTTTCTGGGCAACCATGTCACGCTGCTGTTTGAAGATGAAATCACCCTGCGCTATCAGGTGCAGGAGATGCTGCGCATCGAAAAAATCTTCGAGGAAGAGGGCATACAGTCCGAACTCGATGCTTACAATCCCCTGTGCCCGGACGGCAGCAATTTCAAAGCCACGATGCTGATCGAGTACGGTAACGTCGCCGAGCGTAAAGCGGCGCTGGCCAAGCTGATTGGCATCGAAGATCGTTTGTTCATTCAGGTCGAGGGTCAGTCGCGCGTGTATGCGATCGCTGATGAAGATCTGGAGCGCGAGACCGAAGAGAAGACGTCGGCTGTTCACTTCGTGCGTTTCGAACTGACGCCGGAGATGAAATCCGCGCTCAAGAGTGGCGCACAAATGATGGTTGGTTGCGACCATCCGAACTATCCTGTGCATCTGGAAGAGCTGCCGCAGGAGACGCTGTCGGCATTGCTGAAGGATCTGAGCTAATTGCGTTCAGACCGGCAGCTTATCAAGCTGCCTTGAGCCAGACCCGAACCGCGAGGCCACCCGTCTCGCGGTTTTTTATTTCCAGGCGCCCCTGATGTCGCTGTACAACGCGATCCACAATCGCCAGTCCCAGGCCCGCACCATTCGCATGGGTGCGTGCTGTGTCCATACGAGTGAAAGGGCGTAGCAAATGGGGGATTTGTGCATCCGGCAAGCCGGGGCCATGATCAGCGATTTCCAATCTGACCTGTCTGCCCTCACGCGTTGCTGAGATCTCGAGTGATGTTGCGTCACTGTCCGGTGTTTTTCCGTAGCGACGTGCGTTTTCAATCAGATTACTGATCACCCGACCGATCTCTGTCGGATTACCCCTGACCTTCACGGATGGATCGATGGCGGTGCTGATATTCAGGTCAGGGCTTCGTGCTGCCTCTTCCGACATTTTTCTCAGCAGTCCGGACAAATCGAATGTGCTGTAACTGCCGGCTTCAGCGGGACGCGCATAATCCAGGAACTGGCCGATGATGGCTTCCATTTGTGCCAGATCGGATTCCATGCCTTTGCGCGAATCCTCAGGCAGCCCGGCCATTTCGACCTCCAGTAGCATGCGGGCGATCGGGGTTCGCAAGTCGTGCGAAATACCCGCCAGAATCACAGCACGATCCGACTCCACCTGGTTGAGGTCCTGCACCATCTGGTTGAAACTCTGATTCGCTTCCCGTATCTCCGCCGGGCCCCGGTCGGGCAAGGGTATCGGCGGCTGTCCCCGCGCCACTGCACGCGCAGCCGACGACAGGCGGGCCAGCGGCTGGTTAATCAGGCGGCTGATAAAAACAGCGCCCAGCAAAGAAAGCACCAGCGTTACGGTTACCCAGCCGATCCACTGAATGCCGGAAGTACGTTCGATACGCTCTCGATCCATCATCAGCCAGTAATCATCGTCGTCGATCCGGAAGCTCACCCAGAAGCCGCGGATCTCGTTAACCTCGCCGGCGAATTGCGTGTCCCAGCCGAGACGCTGCCGCACATTTTCTTCAATGAGGTTCATCAGATCGTTGTCCGGCATCGGCTCGGTCAGATCTTCTGCTTCGCGCGGATAAATGCGAATGCCCTGATCGTTGGCAAGATCAAACAGCAGCTCGCGTCGCAATTCCGGCGCCGAGTGCAGCAGGGCGGCGCGGGTAATGGTCACGATGGAGGTCACCTGTGCGGCGATCTGCTCGCCCCGCGGTGTGCGCTCCACCACACGAAAGCTTGCAACCCAGGCCGCCATGCTGGCTGCAATCAGAAAGGCGATCAGGAAGAAGGTGCGCCAGAACAGGCCGCTGCGCAATCCGGCCAGCCGAAGCGGCGTACCGCGCCCGGACGGGCTGTTCATTCGGACTGCTCGTCCGGAATGAACACATAGCCCAGCCCCCATACCGTCTGGATGTAGCGCGGGCTGGAAGGATCGGGCTCGATCAGCTTGCGCAAGCGAGAGATCTGGACATCAAGGCTGCGATCGTAGACTTCATACTCGCGTCCCCGGGCCAGCTCCATGAGCTTCTCGCGGGACAGTGGCTGACGCGCATGACGAGCGAGTGCTTTGAGTACCGAGTATTCGCCGCTGGTCAGGGCGATGGCTTTGCCGCGCTGGGTCAGCGAGCGTCGGGATAAATCGAATTCGAATTCACCGAAAGAATAAACTTCATCATGCTCCGAGGGTGCCCCGGGCAGTTCGTCGGGTGCGACGCGCCTGAGCACCGCTGCGATACGAGCCAGCAGTTCGCGCGGGTTGAAGGGTTTGGGCAGATAGTCATCGGCACCTGTTTCCAGTCCTGCAATCCGGTCGGCGTCTTCGCCTTTGGCGGTGAGCATGATGATCGGGGTGTTATCGCCACCGCCACGCAGGCGCTGGCAAATCGACATGCCGTCCTCGCCCGGCAGCATCAGATCGAGCACCAGCAAGTCGTAGCGCTCGCGTATCCATAGCCGGTTCATTTCAACAGCGCTGGCGGCCGCCGCGACCGCAAACCCGTTTTCGGTCAGGAAGCGCTTGAGCAGGTCGCGCAGCCGGGCGTCATCATCGACGACCAGTATCTTCGCCTGTGTCCCCGGGTTGCGCCGGGAGGTCACCATGGGTCCGCCGTTTGTCGTGTTCATGTTGCTATGGTAACGTCGTTCCTGATTTTCAATACCCCAGTCGGACCGGGAATTACAAAGCTTTACAAACTTTCGAGCGATCGTCCGTCGTTCCTGCCCCGGAACCCACGTACACTGTCGGCTGTATCAAAAATCCCGGCTTCTCTGTTATGAAATCTGTCTGCAATTTTGCCCTCCTGTCCGCCATTGTGCTGTTGCACGGGCCGGCCGCTGCTGAAGCGCAGGGCAAGGCAGAGAACCGGCCCCGGCACGAGATGGCGCCGGCCTCCGCCAGTGAGCCGCGTCCGCGCAATGACGACCCGCGGCAGCGCGGTGAAGACACCGATCGGCGATCTTCTTCACGTTTGTCCCCGGAGGAACGCAAGGCACTGCGTCAGCAAATCAATGAGGCAGGGCAGGATTTGTATCAGCAAAAGCGGCCCTAACCGGCGCTTCCAAATTCGGGTTGCCCCAAGTACGCACTGAATAAACAAAACCTACTATTTTTGTGGCGAGAGAAATCATGCTAAGCCCTTGATTTTCCTGCGCCCCGCGTCGCACAGCTACGCTGGCTCGCCACAAAATGTCGATTTATTCAGCGATTCCCTAAAGCGCAGTTCTGGTGGTACAATCTCGGCCTTCGCGGCTGTAGCTCAGCTGGATAGAGTACTTGGCTACGAACCAAGGGGTCGTGGGTTCGATTCCTGCCAGCCGCACCATTATCAGGTATCAAGGACAACGGGTTACACTCACAAGGTGTAACCCGTTTTTCTTGGGGACGAGGGATTGTCTTCGCCCCCCGGCAGCGACTTGTCCCGGTGGACCAGTCAGGCCAGTTTCACGATAACTATAAATTTCGGAGGTCTGCAGTGAGGCATTTCAGTGGCTCTATCGTTGTCGCAATCATTTGTCTGGCACTCGCCGCCTGGTGGGGATTTGATAATGGCGGCGTAAACGGCGCTCTCACCGCTTTTGGCATCGCACTGATACTCGGCATCATGGAAGTTTCTCTGTCCTTTGACAACGCCGTCGTGAATGCCTCGGTGCTCAAAACCTGGGATGCGTTCTGGCAGCGTCTGTTTCTGACGGTAGGTGTGCTGGTCGCTGTCTTTGGTATGCGCTTGGTTTTCCCGCTGGTGATCGTTGCGCAGACGGCTGGCCTGGGTGCTGCAGAAGTCTGGGACCTCGCCATGAAAAATCCCCATCAATTTTCAGCGCACCTGACCGAGCATCATGATGAGGTTGCTGCTTTCGGTGGTGTGTTCCTGCTGCTGGTATTTTTGCATTTCATCTTCGACGAAGACAAAGAGCTGCACTGGTTTGGTCGTATGGAAGAAAAGCTAGCCTCGTACGGCAAGATTCACGCTGTTCCGAATTGCATCGCGCTGCTTATGGTATTGGGCAGTCTGGCACTGGCAGACGAAGTCGATCATCTGGCCGTTCTGAAGGCCGGTGTCTGGGGCATCATCGTCTATGTGGGTGTGGATATTCTGAGCAATATTCTCGAGAAAACAGACGACACCGGCGGAGACCTTGCCAAGACCGTCAAGACCGGCAGCATTGGCGGCTTCCTGTATCTGGAGATACTGGATGCTTCCTTCTCCTTTGATGGCGTGATTGGCGCCTTTGCAATTACCAGCGATGTGGTAATCATCATGCTGGGTCTGGCGATTGGTGCGATGTTTGTGCGTTCAATCACGATCTATCTGGTCCGGCAGGGCACGCTCGATCAATACGTGTACCTCGAGCATGGTGCGCACTATGCGATCGGTATCCTCGCACTCATCATGTTCGTCTCCATTAAATTCCATGTGCCGGAAATCGTCACGGGTCTGATTGGCATCGCCTTCATCGCCGCATCCGTGTGGTCTTCACTGCAATTCCGCAAAACGCAACTCGCGGCAGAGGTCGAACACTGACATCAGGCTTTGTATTTGAATCCGTGATGCCGCAGTGGCAATGAGCGTATGCGTTTGCCGGTTGCCTTGAACAGAGCATTGACCATTGCGGGAATTACGCCACCGATCGGCGGTTCGCCGACGCCGCCCCAGAAGCCGCCGGTCGGTACCAGCACCGGAATTACTTCCGGTGCGTGCGCCATGCGCGCCAGAGGATAGTCACCGAAATTACCTTGTACGACGCGGCCTTGTTCGATCGTGATGTCTTCGAACATCAGTGCCGATAATCCCCAGATGACGCCGCCTTCGATCTGCGCCTTGACGGCATCCGGATGAACGATATGGCCGCTGTCAATCGCGACTGCTACGCGTTTGACATCAATCACCGAGCCCTTGCTGACCGAGAGTTCCACAGCCGCGGCGGTAAAGCTGCCGTAAGAATCCACCACGGCGATACCGCGATGCACACCTTTTTTGACCGGCTTGTCCCAGCCGATCGCTTTGGCGACCGCATCCAGCACCGCCTGATCTTTTTTACCTTCCAGCAGAGGACGACGGAACTGATAGGGGTCTTTGCCTGCAGCATGCGCGAGTTCATCGATAAAACACTCGCGATAGAACGGATTATTGGTATGCGCAACAGCGCGCCAGAAACCCGGCGGCACATGCAGGTCACGCATTACATATTCATTCGTGAAATTTGGTACCGCATAAGGATTGTCGCGGAATACGCGGGTGTTGATCTGATCAATGCCATCCTTCACAAATTGCGGATAGACAGTAATCGCAATCGACTGGTCCGACTGACGCACTTCCCAGCCCACCCAGTTACCTTTGTCATCCAGGCCGCCGCGTAGTTTGACCAACGTGACCGGGCGATAGCGACCCTGACGCATGTCTTCCTCGCGTGACCATTGCAGGCGCACCGGCGTGCCCGGCATCGCTTTGGCGATTTTGACGGCCTGCTTCACATAATCCTGATGCGGGCCGCGACGACCGAAGCCACCGCCCGCATGCATTTTGTGGATGTACACTTTCTCGAGCGGCATAGCGCCGGATTCCGATGCCGCTGCAGCCGAGGCTTCGCCGTTTTGCGTGCCGACCCAGACATCGAGCTGATCGGCCGTATACAGCGCCGTTGCTGTCTGCGGCTCCATCGTGCAGTGATTCACAACGCCGGTGGTGTACTCGGCTTCGAGTACCTTGTGCGCAC
>JACCDH010583273.1_pt1 | contig 12995 bp, 10 predicted proteins | sample 7442481 | NCBI WGS metagenome assembly JACCDH01 (sample SAMN15323433, study PRJNA562643) | freshwater metagenome | isolation source: river surface water | place: USA:Blue River Watershed | collected 2017-08-15
AAATGAATTCTGGAATTAAAAATATCGGTAATATTTATTCTTCTGGAACATCTCAAACTGGAGGTTTATTTAAAAATATGAGTTGGACTACTATTGGTATTATTGCTTTAGTAGTTATTATTTTAATTGCTTGTGGTATTTATTATTTTTATCAATATAAAAATACATCAAATACCCAATATAAACATAATTCAGAAGGTTCTGGACAAGGCTCATCAAATAAGACAGCCGAATTAATGTTATTTTATGTTGATTGGTGCCCACACTGCAAGACTGCAAAACCTGAATGGGAAGATGTTAAAGCTGAATATGAAGGCAAAACTGTTAATGGTTATAAAATTATTTTTACTGAATTTAATTGTACCGATGAAAATGGTGAAACAGAAAAAATTATGAACAAATATAAGATTGAAGGTTATCCTACAATTAAAATGGTAAAAGATGGTCAAGTTATTGAATTTGACGCAAAACCTACAAAATCATCATTAACACAATTTATTCAAACTGTTGTTTAGATACAATAATATCATTATTTAGATTATTTATATTATTGTTTATAAGTTCCAAGAATTTTTTCGCTGAATTTATTCCACTATTTACTAATTCTCTTCTTACTTCTTGTGATGTTAAAACATCATTTAAATATTGTAAACTCATTAATGTCGCATCATATAAAACCTCGTTTGGAACCTTTTCTTGTTTTTCTTCTGTGCTTAAATGTGTTAACATTCTATACAAAAAACTTACTATATAATCAAGCAGACTAGATTCCTCATTAATAGTATATTGTTCAATATTAGTATAATTATTTTTGAATGATAATATTTCATTTATATTTTTACCATGACTAATACAATGATTTAAAGGATAATTTGAAACAACACCACCATCAATATAACATTTATTATCAATACAAACAGGCGAAACAATAATAGGTAGAGCCATAGTCATTTGTATAGCAGTTAATAAATTCAAATTGGGATGTGTTAGATATGATATATCCTCTTCTTTAAACTGATTAATCTCAAATGTAAATAAATGTAATTCTATTTTAGAATATTCATAAAATTCATTCAATGTGATATTAAGTGATATGTCTTTAACAGCAAATAAAGGTTTAAAAAATATCTCAATTACTTTTCTATCAAACAATCCACGACGTGTAAATGAATCAAAAATAGTATTAATATTTATTGGGAAGGCATCATTCCAAGGCCGTTTTATAATATAATCATTAATCATATCCCAATCATCAAATTTAAGACATAACAATGTTCCCAATATTCCTCCAGCAGATGTTCCATAAATACTTTCTATTTCTTCTATTTTCCAAGTTCCACTCTTTTGTAATTCTTGAACAGCACCAATAGATTTAAATAAAGTTGGGCCACCACCTGAAATAACAAGATGTTTAATAGTCATATAAATATATTAATATTAATAATTATTTTATTTTTAAGTGTTAATTTCTCTCTTCAATAATTATTCATAGAGAGAAATAAGTAAATTATTTTGAATTTTTTTCTAATAAAAAAATAATAAATAGAACTATTTATAAATGGCGAATATTTTTACTCTTGAGAATATTTCTGATTTTTCTGATAAATTGAATATTGATGAATTATATGAAAAGAAAAGACAATATGATATTCAGCAATTAGAATTATTTAATAAAATTTTAAACAGAATTCATGTACGTATCAAAACAACATCTAGACAAAAACTTGGAGAGAATTTTTGTTGGTTTGTAGTTCCAGAAGTTATTATTGGTGTTCCAAAATATGATCAAGGTGCTTGTATAGCATATATTCTTGATAAATTACAAACAAATGGATTCAATGTTAGATATATACATCCAAATACTTTTTTTATTTCTTGGGCTCATTGGGTTCCTTCATATGTTAGAACTGAACTTAAAAAGAAAACAGGAATAGTTGTTAATGAATATGGGCAAAAAATAGAAGAAGGTGGAGATTCCGATGATAATGGAATGTATAATAATGAACCAGAAGACATAAATAAAAGAATGTTTAATGTAAAAGATAATAATCAAACACAAGTAAAGAAACCGCAAAAACAATATACCCCAATAAATTCTTATAAACCATCTGGTAGTCTTGTATATAATCAAGATTTATTAGATACTATTGATAATAAATTAAATTAGTGAAGAATAAATTTCAAGATTTTAGAAAAAGTTAAAATATATTATTTATATAATATATAGTATAAATAATATGTCTGATAAAACAAAGAAAAATAATAAACATAAAAAAAATGTTACACAAAAAATAAGAACTTTACCTAATTTAAACAAATATGAGAAGGCTTTTATTTGTAAAAAAGATTATAATGTATATAATGCGTTTGAAGCTGATTTTGAGAAATCAGAGAAATATCAAAAAATAAAAAATCAAAAAGATATTCAATCTGAAATAATAAAAGTTTTAAATAGCAAAACTGCTCCAGAACATATGAATCCAAAAGATGATTTTTATGGATTTGTAAATAATTTATGGTTAGAAAGAGTTACAAAAAAAGAAGGAGAAGAATATATTGTTCAAGTAGATGATTTTAGATTAGTTCAAAATAAAGTTTATCACGAATTAATTGGTATAGTAAAAGATTATATAAAAAATAATCATAACGAAAAGGCAAAACAAATATCAAATGTATATAATTCATTTTTACATTTATTAGATACTAAAATGGCTATGAAACATATAGATTATTTTTTAAGTTTAATTGATAAATTTTATACAAATTCAACAGATAAATCAGATGCTTGGAAATTATTAGGAGTTTTTAATAAAAACGAAGTAGTAGCATATGGGTGTCCATTTGTTATAAATGTTGTTCCAGACAATAAAAACTCAACAATATTTCGTGCAAATATATCACCTCCACAACTTAGTTTAATAGATATAATGGTTTACATTGATGATGGAACAGATATTGAATATAAAAAAAATTATAAAAGGCATTATTTACAATATATTAATAAATTGTTTGATGCTTTTTTTGGTAAAGATAATAAATACAAAGCTCAAGATGTTTGGGATATTGAATATGATTTATTAATAACTATGGGGTGTGATAAAGTTAAAAATGAAAATCCAGATTATTATAATAGAGTTGAAGCAAAAGATGCTATGAGTAAATATGGTTTTGATTGGGAAACATTTAGTGAATATTATGGATTCAAAAAAACACCATCTTTTTTTATAGCAACTAGTTTAAATTATTTAAAATGTGGTTCTGAATGGCTTATGAATAATTGGGGTAGTGAAAAACTTAGAACATATTTTGTTTATATGTATATTAGACAAATAGCAAGATTTCACAAAGAATTTAGAGATATACCTTATGAATTTTGTGGAAAATTTGAGCGTGGTCAAGAAAAGATTTTTCCAGCTGAATTAGAACCAGTATTTGGTTTAGCTTTTTCTTTTAACACATTTTTAACAAATGAATATGTTGAACGCTATAAAAATGAACAAGCAGTTAATTATGTAAAGACTATGGCTGAAGATTTAAAAACTGTTTTTACAAGAATAGTTAAACGTAACACATGGCTTCAACCACAAACAAAAAAATATGCTTTGTTAAAGTTAAAAAATTTCAAATTAGAAGTTGGTTCACCAAAAATTCTTGAGAAAGACCCTATATTAGACTATTCATCAACTGATCCATGGGAAAATATAAGGAGAATTGAAGCATGGAGAACGAATCGCATTATTAATTTAGAAGGTAAAAAAGTAGTTGATATTCCTGTGATTGATTGGGCTAATTATCCTTTAAAATTAGTAAGCACACAAGCATATGTAGTAAATGCGTCATATACACCAAGCAAAAATGCTATTTACATACCTTTAGGATATATTCAAAAACCTTTTATAGATTTGGAAGAAAGAGGTATTGAATATAATTTAGCATTTATTGGTTATACACTAGGACATGAATTTTCACATTCTTTAGATGATATGGGAAGTAAATTTGACCATAAAGGTAATATGAATAATTGGTGGACCAAAAAGGATTCTGAAATATTTAAAAGAAAACAAGCCGATGTTATTAAGCAATATGAAGAATTTGCAAAAAGAGATGGTATTATTTTTGACGCGGAACCAAGTGTAGGAGAAGATTTAGCTGATATTTCAGGATTAGCAATGTGTATAGAATATTTAAGAGATTTTCAGGAAAAAAATGATGATATACCAGGTATAAGACTTTTATCTTATAAGGCATTATTTATTTATTTTGCTTATCAATATAGACAAAAAATATCTGAAAAAGCTTTAGCAGCTCAATTAAAAACAAATCCTCATCCTCCAGATAAATATAGAACAAATATTCCTTTATCACGTTTAAAGATATATAGAGAGATGTATCAAATTAAGAAAGGGGATGGAATGTATTGGCACAATACAGATACTATTTGGTAAAATTTAGGAATGAAAAACTAAACAACTAACTATAATATTTAAACAAATGTTTATTATTTAATAATTGTAAATTAATAATTATTCAATAATTTAAATAAAATTTAGGAAAATTTCTTGTCGTATAATTTTTTTTATATAGTATATATATATAAATATGGCTACTCGTAGACATCACCGTAGAATGGGTAAATCCCGTAGAATGGCTGCTAGATCAAGATCTGCTGCTAGAAGTATGAAGAGAATGGCTGCTAGATCAGCTTCCGCTGCTGCCTCAAAGGCTAGATCCGCCACTGCTGCTGCCTCAAAGGCTGCCTCAAGAGCTGCCTCTGCTGCTAGATCCGCTTCTGCTTCCAAGGCTGCCTCTGCTGCTAAGGCTGCTTCCGCTGCTGCTGCTAAGGCTGCTATGGCTGGTAGATCCGCTGCTATGGCTGCCCAAAAGGCTGCTCAAGCCCAAAGAGCTAGACAAGCTCAAGCTCAAAGACAATAAATATAATACCTAATTATTTATTTCTTATCTTTTAAAATTTATCATATTATTAGTAAAATCATTTATTAATAATATCAACTCAAATCTATACATCTTTTACTTCTTGTTTTAGATTCTCATCTATTTTTTCTTCTAGTGTAGGTTTAGGCTCAAGTTCAAGTGTATTTTGTTTTTCTTCCATTACTTGTATTTGGTCTTCTAACATTTCTTGTTTTGTTTTTTCTAACACATCTATTTGTCTTATTGTTGTGTCTTTTATTTGTTTTTCAACTAATGCCTGATATATTTTTATTCCGTGTACATATTCATTCTCACATCTTAAATATAAATTCACTATTAACTCTCTAGTCAAACCTAATACTTGTTGTAAATTTGTCTCATTTAATTCTGGATTTATTATTACCTTTTTCTCTCCACTATCTTCAACTGAAACATATGAAAATATCTTATTTATTATTTTTAATAATTCATCTTGCGAATCACTAATAGTATACATCATATTTCTCAAATTATCCGCATACAATGTTATTAATTCATCTGAATCTATCTCATCTTCATTATTTGTAGGTCTACTTTTCTCTCCAAAATACATATTCATACATCCTGGACTTTTATGATATTCTCTCAATTTTATATCACTAAACTTTTTTATATCCATTGGTACATTTACTGAACCTGTAAAAACTTTATAAAACATATCAAGGTCTCTTTTATATATTTTTTCTGTTTCAGCAGTCATTCCTGAAAATTGACCTGTCTGATAATTATATTTATCTTCATATAATTCCATTAATTCCGGTATTCCTGGTTCATCATCTAATGTCTTTGTAGTTCCATCTGTATTAACATTCATTCCACAGAAATTTGGTTGAATACTTACTTGACCATTTTCATTAAATATCATATGACTTTTTAAAGAGTCTACTCTCCTTTCACATATTCCTTCACTATTTACACTCACATCCGCATTCTCTGGTATTTCATCTTTTTGATATAATTTCTTTTTTATAATATTCCCAAAATTATCTTTGTATGTATAAACTGGATTAATTGTTGTAACAATAGCAGCAAAAATATGTGCTATCTTTATATAAAATTTAGCAATATTATTACACATCATTTTCTTTTTTTCTGGACTCTCAATATCCAAATTATCTATATCAGATTTCTTTAAATAAACAGCATTTTGTTTATCATTTGTAACACCATTTTTTATTCTATTATTTATATTCTGTATTTCTAAATCATTTAGATTTTTTTCAATAATATTTGAGGTTAATATTACCAAATCTTCACAATATTCTTTTTCATATAACTTTCTTAAACTCTGAAAATTACTGGTTAATATATATTTTGTAGCAATGAAATCTATTATTTGTTCAAAAGATTTTCTCTCAATTTGTTCAAAATTATCCATTCGTTCTTCATTTATATTCTCTATAATTCTATCATTATTTAAATCTTTTTCCAATCCTTTCTTTGATGATGAATTACCCATATAAATATTTATATAAAATAAAATTGAATTAAAAATTTATTATTTTTATCAAAGACATTATAATAATGAGTAAAGAAAAATCTAAAAAGAATAAGGATAATACTATTAATAAGAAGGAGTTATGGAACATATTTGATAAAGAAGTTGGAACTTTAGGAAAAAAATTGGATCCACTTGAATGTGTTTATAGGTCTTGTGGAGACAGAGAAAAATGTGAGCATTGTGAGAGCAGCCTTGCTTTCTCTAATGAAGGTTTCTTAACATGTACTAATAATAATTGTGGTATTATTTATAAAGATATATTAGACCAAAGTGCCGAGTGGAGATATTATGGTTCTGAAGATAATCAAGGTTCTGACCCTACTAGATGTGGTATGCCGATTAATCCTTTATTGATTGAGTCTTCTTTCGGGTGTAAAATGTTAAATGGTGGTTGTAATAGTTATGAAATGCGAAAAATTAGAAGATATATTAAGTGGCAGTCGATGCCTTATAAAGAAAATACTAGGTATAATGATTTTGAAATGATTAATCAAATGGCTTCTATATACGGTATACCTAAATTGATTGTTGATGATGCTTTTATTTATCATAAAAAAATTTCTGAATATGAAACTACTTTTAGAGGTGATAATAGAGATAGTATTATAGCGGCATCTATTTACATATCTTGTAGAATAAATAATTTCCCTAGAACAGCTAAAGAAATAGCAACTATATTTCATTTAGACCCTACTAGTGCTACAAAGGGATGTAAAAATGCATTAACAATTATCAATGATTTAGAAAAAGATATGAATAATAACGATAAAACAAAATTTTGTAAAACAACACCACAATCTTTTATTGAGAGATATTGCAGTAAATTAAATATTAATAATGAACTAACAAAATTAAGCCAATTTATATCAAAGAAAATAGAAAAAGAAAATCTTATGTCTGAAAATACACCACATTCAATAGCAGCAGGTATTGTTTATTTTATATCACAAATATGTAATTTAAATGTTAGTAAAAATGATGTAAAAAATGTTAGTGAAATCAGTGAAGTTACTATTAATAAATGCTTTAAAAAATTAGAAAAAATTAAAGAAGAAATGGAATTAATTCCTGCTAGTATTAGAAAAAAATATAATGTTATTTAGTATTTAGTTTAGAAATCAAAAATTTAATAATTTTAAAATATATCCATCATTTATTCATAATGTCTGAACAAATTACATTATCAATTACCGAATTACAATCAAATCAAATAGTAGATAATTCACAAATTAATATTCCAAAAAGAGTTTTTATTATTCCATATAGAAATCGTATTCAACAAAAGTTTTTTTTTCAAAAACACATGGATTTTATATTAGAAAATGAAACTGATTATGAAATTTATTTTTCTCATCAATGTGATGCTAGAAGTTTCAATAGAGGTGCCGTTAAAAATATCGGATTCTTAGCTGTTAAACAAAAATATCCTGAACATTACAAAGATATTACTTTTATTTTTAATGACGTAGATACATTACCTTTTCATAAAATATTTGATTATCAAACTACGCACGGTATAATTAAACATTATTATGGGTTCAAATATACTTTAGGTGGGATTGTTGTTATGAAAGGAAGTGATTTTGAATTACTTAATGGATTTCCTAACTTTTGGGGTTGGGGTAATGAAGACAACTGTTTACAAAAAAGAGTTGAAATGTTTGGTTTAACTATTGATAGAAGTGTATTTTATCCAATTGGTAGTCCACAAATTCTACAACTATTTGATGGTATGTCTCGCCTCATTAGTAAACGTGACCCTTGGCGTATGAAACACGATAATGGTGTAGATGGGTTAAAAACAATACATAATTTGAACTTTACTATTGATGAAAAATCATTAAATCCAAATGATAATATTTTTATTGTGGATAATCCTAGAACATTTATTATTAATATTACTACATTTTTAACTGGATTAAAATATGAAGAAGATGATTATTATAGTTATGATTTGAGAGAACCACCTAGAAAAATTATTCATCCAGATAAAATTAAAAAAACAAATAAAACATATGCTACTACAGATGATTGGACTAATATTCCATATTATCCTACAATAAAAGAAAGACAAGAACAACAAAGATTACAACCTTCAACATCCGTTCCGAATCTACAAAATCAATATCAATATGTTCAAAACCAACAAGTATATATACAACGCCCTGTAACTTCACATAATTATCCACATCACGCACACACATATTCTCATCATCAAAATCAGCAACCACAACAACACCGTCATAATAAACAAGCACCACATATTTTCTCTCCTGAGTATGCTAATTATGTTGGTGCTAAACCGCGTGCTCAACCCAGTGCTAAAATCGGATTAGGTGGTGTTAAAAAATAATAATAAAACAATTATTGTATATTCGATTTTTCTTATATATAATAATTTCTAATTCTTTTTCCAACAATAAATCATTTCTTTATAATCATTTTGTCTTTGTGATTTTCCATAATTAAATATTTCATGTGGTTCACCAAATAATTTAAATAAAACATTATTATATACTTCTTTACACACATTTATTATAAAATAACCACCTGGTTTTAAACCATCATACACTTTGGTAAAAATAGGTGTATAAAATTTCTCATCCATTTCTCTCTTCGAATTGTTATAATTCTCATTTTTTTGATACTTTTGAATAAAATAATAAGGAGGTGAAGTAAAAACTAAGTCATAATCAATCGCACCATAATCGAATGTTAACGCATCTTTAAAATACATTTCTATTTTTGTATCACTATTTTTCTCTCCAAGATATTTAATTAAATCTTCATATGGACCAGCTAAATTATTATTAATATCAATTCCTATATACTTCTCTATACCCATTATATTTGAAGCTACAGCAGCACCACCCCAGCCCGCACAAAAATCCAACACTTTTTTGGGTTTATACTTATCATATATCTGCATATAAACAATGGGTCTAATTATATTTATAGCACTTATACATATATTATACACTTCTTTCATAACAATATATTTGTTTTTTTTATTATTCTTATTTTTTACAGTCACATAATATTCAAACATGTTCTGAATAAATTTCTTTTTTTTAAATTCTTCTATGTTCGCTAGAAAATCAAAAAAATTACAATCATATTTTCCTTTTGTTTCTAGACGATATCTAAATGTAAAATAATCAACTATATTATTGCCTACTTTGCTTCTCTCTGAAATATTTTGAATATCTCCAATCATTGACTTCAATTTTTCATACTCTTTATCAATTGTTTGGAGAGAAATATCCTTTATATTTTTTGCTATTTCTATTTTTTCTTCTTCTGAATAACTTTCTTTTATCATATTTTATACTTCTTGATGTTTAAAATATTATAATCTAAATATAATTTTTTATCATATCATTAACGAATTTGGCTCTTTGAGCTTTACATAAATATGTATTTGTTTTTTCATTATACGTTATTTGATTTGGATGAATTCTATAGTATAAATAAATTTTTGGTATATTATATATTACACCAAATTTTCTTAATAGTTTTATTTCTAAATCAAAATCTTCTCCTAATTTTAAATTTTCATTGTAGCCACCAACAGCTAAAACAGCCGACTTTTTGTAACATAATGTTGGATGATTCATTATCCATTGTTGTCGTGTTAGTTTATATTCTTCCCATGTTAATCTAGCTGGATGTTTTGTTTTTTCATTCTCAATATATCTTTGATTATTTGTTTCGTTTGTTTTAAAATAAATTAAATCTGTTCCACACACAACACAATCATTATGAGCTAACAAAAAATTTACTTGTGATGCTATTCTATTGTTAAACATTATATCATCAGAATCCATTTTTACTATAATTTCATTTGTGCATAAACTTAGACCAATATTTAATGCTTTTGATATTCCTAGATTTTTTTCAAGACGATGATATACTAAACGAATGAAACGACTATGGTCTATAAAATATTTTAGTTGATATTCTAAATTCTTAGTATGCTCTTCATCAGAACCATCATTTACCCATACAACTTCTATAGAAAAATATCCTATTTGATTACGTATAGATTCCAAACAATCTGATATATAATGTGGGTTCGTATTATAACTTGATACCAATAAAGATATTTCATTCACAGGATAAGTAAATTCTATTGGTAAAGTTTTATCATTCATAGTATCATATGATTTATTTGTTGACCCCCATTCTTGATACGCATACACTTTCTTATGACCTTCATATTTTAATCCTGAATAATGTGTTGGTAAAAAAAAGAAACTTGGAAAAATTTTAAAACCAGTATATTTATTTTTATTATATTCATATAATTTTGTTATTAATGTTGGCCCAACTGTTTGCCACGCTCTTTTTCCAGTTAATCTGAATGATACATTATTATTTAAAATCCATTGAATAGCGTCTTTACACATATCATATTGTGGAATAAATCCCATTGTTCCATTTGATATTAATTCTTGTCTGATTTGTTCATTTTCATAACAAGCAAATCCATCATTCATTAATAATAAATCATCTAATGGTTCAATACAAATTGAATCAGCATCTATATAAATTCCGCCATACTTATATAAAATTTCTAATCTCATTATATCTACTTTTCCTGCTATTTCTTCGATATCATTTATCTGATTAAAACATACATATTCCATATTTCTTTTTACCATTTCCTCTTCAGTCCAACAAATATATTCAAAATCAGGATTTTTTTCTTTCCAAGTATCCATTAAATTTTTAGGCATTTGTTTTGGACCAATCCAAATTTGATGTATTATTTTAGGTATTTTAGTCATTATAATTGTATATAATTGTATATAATTATATTTATAATTATCAATATTATATTTTATATATTTGTTTTTAAATGATTTAATAACAAATCATAATTATTAGTTATAATTATTATAAATAAATATTTTTTTATACTAAAATGTCTCATGATTTAAACTGTATTGATGATATTAAACACGCATTATATATTAATTTAGAAGCAAGAAAAGATCGTAAAGAACTTGTCGAACAAGAACTTAAAAATATCGGTATTAAAGCAGAAAGGTTCAATGCTATTAAATTAGCTGATGGTGCTGTTGGTTGCAGTATGAGTCATTTAAAATGTTTGGAAAAAGCTAAAAAAGAAGGATGGCCACATTTATTAATTATTGAAGATGATATTAAATTTTTAAAAGCGAATCAATTTAAACGTAATTTTAACAAATTCTTAAAAAATCATAAAGACTGGGATGTTTGTATGATTGCTGGGAATGTAGTTCCTCCCTACACAGATGTAGATGAAAGTTGTATTAAAATTAATAACGCTCAAACTACAACAAGTTATTTAGTAAAGAGTCATTATTATGATACATTAATTGAAAATTACAAAGAAGGAATTCAACTTTTGATGAAATATCCACAACACAGAAGAATATATGCTATTGATAAACATTGGTTTCAATTACAAGAAGTAGGAAAATGGTATATTATTATTCCTTTAACAGTTGTTCAGAGAGAAGATTATAGTGATATTGAAAAAAAACAAACCAATTATTCTCATTTAATGACTGATTTGGAAAAAGATTGGTATATGAAAAATGGTGAAGAAAATATAAAAAAACAAAAAGAAATGGACAGAGCACAATTAGAAATACATAGAAAAGAAATGAGAGAAGCAAAAGAAAAAAAATAATAATAAAAATAATAGTAAAAAGAATATAAATAGAATCTATTATTTTTATTAATGAGTGAAACAATTACATTCTCAAGTTGTTTTTATATTTTAAAAGCTAAATTTGATGCGTCTGTATATGTAGAATGGATGAATAATTTTCTCTCCATTGTTAATAATTTCAACTTAGTTATTTATACCGATGATAAGAGTAAACAATATATTAACACTAATAATAATCCTAGAGTTAAAATTATATTAAAACCAATAGATAAGTTTTATAATTATAAATATAAAAAAAATTGGATGTTAAATCATAATAAAAATGATTTTTTAAAAGATATGGTTGATTGGAAAGTTAATATGTTATGGAGTGAAAAGATTAATTTTGTTAAGGAAACATATGAAAAACAATATTTCACAAATACTGATGTTTATGGTTGGTGTGATATTGGTTATTTTAGAAACAGAACCAGTAATTCTACAGATAAAGGTGATTTGAATACTTCTTTTCTCTCTAATTGGGCAAATAAAGAAAAAATATCAAAACTTGATTTGAATAAAATTCATTATGCGTGTATTAATAATGATAATAAATTTATTGGAATGTTAATGAAGATTGTATCAGAAAAAACTGATAATGGTCTTCCACTTCAAGAAATACCACCATATCAATATAGTGTAGCAGGAGGATTTTTTATTCTTCATAAAGACAAAATAAATGATTGGTTTAAAACATATGATAATAAACTAAAACTATATTTCAAGCACAATTATTTGGTAAAAGATGACCAAATAATTTTAATTGATTGTATTTTAACTGAGTTGAAAAGATTTTGTTTACATAAAGAAAATGATGAAAAA
>JACCDH010977692.1_pt1 | contig 12995 bp, 15 predicted proteins | sample 7442481 | NCBI WGS metagenome assembly JACCDH01 (sample SAMN15323433, study PRJNA562643) | freshwater metagenome | isolation source: river surface water | place: USA:Blue River Watershed | collected 2017-08-15
CCTGTATTCCTACGCATGCGGCCGGCAGCATTTCCTACCATTCGGCTTGCCCAGTTAGCTGCTTTGCTACACAAACATCCCAACTTGTTCAGCAAGATTGTAGAAGCAGATTCTGTTAAGTCATTGCAATCTTTGTTTGCAGTACAAGCATCCGATTATTGGTCTATACACTATCGATTTGATGAAATGAGTGCTTATTCCATCAAGCGATTAGGTGCTGATATGATTGAGAATATCTGCATCAATACTGCCATACCCGTGTTGTTTGCTTACGGACAAGCTATGCAGGATGACGCCATCATGGAAAGGGCGTATACATTTTTGATGCAATTACCAGCAGAGTCGAACAAGGCAATTCAGCTTTGGCGGCAAATGGGCATTCAAGTAGCACATGCAGCCGATAGCCAAGCTTTGCTGGAAATGCGCAAACAATATTGCGATCAGAAAAAATGCCTCGATTGTGCGCTAGGTCATACCATCTTATACAAAACGCCTAAGATGGGTTAACAAATCTGCAGCAGCGGATTTGCGGCTAGTTGTATCTCACCAATGAAAAGCAACATCCAGTTGAACATCTGGGTGTAGGCTTTTTTCAACAGGACAAGATCTAGCTATGCGCATCAGTTGTTCTTTTTGTTCCTCGCTTGCCTGAAATGCAGGGGCGAAATAGAGATGGCATTTGATGCCGGCGATTCTGCGAGGCGCATCGCTGCTCATGATTTTGGTAATCTCAATACGGGTATTGTCAAAATTGAGTTGCATATCTGCTGCACGAATGGCCATAGTTGTAATCATGCAGGTACCGTAAGCTGTAGCCACTAAATCTGTAGGTGAGAAGCGTTCGCCCTTACCTTGGTTATCAGTGGGTGCATCTGTTTCAATACTGGTACCGCTTTGAAGATGAGTGGCCTGTGTTCTTAAGTTTCCTTTATAAATTATCTCTGCAGTCATGCCTTATTTTTGTCTAAATTTACAAGCATCACCTCAATCTATGATCAGAAAGATTGGATTTGTCATCCTTTTATTGTCAGTAATACAAGTATCTGCTCAACGTCGCGAGTTAAGTGCGAAAGAGCTGAAGAAGGCGGAGCGTCGTGAACGTATCAATCAACTCATCAAGCAAGAAGAAGAAGGTGCCCTCATCTACAATAAGCAAGGCATTTTCGGAATTCGCTTTAATACAGATGGCTATGGCATCATGTATGAAAAGGGTAAATACAAAACAGTAACCAAAACCAATTTGTGGTGGTTAGAGTTTGGTGAGCGCAGACATAAGAAGGAAGAAAAACTCACCGTTGGTCAGGTAGTGTTACCGGGCTTTATCATCGGTAATCCATTTATCTACGGTAAGGTCAATAATTTCTTTTATTGCAAAGTAGGCTTTGGCCAGCAAAGACTGATTGGCGGCAAGGGCAATAAGAATGGGGTAGCCGTATCTGCTGTCTATGGTGGTGGGTTATCCGCTGCTATTTTAAAGCCTTATTACATTGAGGTGGAAGATCCTTTGAACGGACAAACCAAGCAGATTAAATACGATAATACCAACGATGCCGAGTTTCTGGATGCTACAGGTATTTTGGGTAGTGCGGGACTCTTCAAAGGCATTGGCGAATCAAAGTTTCAACCCGGTGGTCACCTGAAAGCAGGGGTGCGCTTTGATTATGGTCGTTTCAATGAAACTGTTTCCGCCCTGGAAGTGGGCCTAAGTGCCGAATATTATGCCCAACCCATCAAGCAAATGCTGCTGCAAGACGATAAGAAGTTCTTCTGGGGGGCTTATGTAAACGTGCTGTTTGGCAGAAGAAAATAGTACTTTTGCCCGGCTCGCAACCTTTCAAACGCGGGCTTGTTATCAGCTTAGTAACCATCAATTTAGCAGGATGCAGGAATTACCGGTAATTAGTGCTATTCAGGAAGAGAACAGCAGGGTGAAAAAGCCCAGCTGGTTGAGAGTGAAGCTGCCTATCGGCGAGAGCTACAAACACGTACGCGGATTAGTTGATACCCATAAACTCCATACCATTTGCGAAAGCGGCAATTGTCCCAATATGGGTGAATGCTGGGGCGAAGGCACAGCAACCTTCATGATTTTGGGCAATGTGTGTACCCGCAGCTGCGGATTCTGTGCAGTAGCTACCGGTCGCCCGGAAGCAGTGGATTGGGATGAGCCACAACGTGTGGCCGAAGCCATCCACCTGATGCGTGTGAAGCATGCGGTGGTGACTTCTGTAGATCGCGATGAATTGAAAGATGGTGGTTCTATTATTTGGTACAATACCATCAAAGCAATCAAACAATTGAATCCTGATACAACATTAGAAACACTGATTCCTGATTTCAAAGGCAATGCAGATCAGGTGCAACGCATCATTGATGCAGCGCCTGAAGTGGTGAGCCATAACATGGAAACAGTGGAACGCCTCACACGTCAAGTGCGTATTCAAGCTAAGTATCGCAGAAGCTTGGAAGTATTGCGTATGTTGAAAGAAGGCGGTATGCGTACCAAGACAGGTATCATGTTGGGCCTGGGCGAAACCAAGGAAGAAGTGATTCAATCCATGCAAGACCTGCGTGGTGTTAATGTAGACGTATTAACCCTCGGTCAATATTTACAGCCTACCAAGAAGCACTTACCTGTGCATCGTTTTGTGCATCCTGATGAGTTTGCAGAACTACGTGCCATTGGTTACGAGCTTGGTTTCGATTATGTAGAAAGCGGTCCTTTGGTGCGCTCTTCTTACCACAGCGAAAAGCATGTAATTCCCGGCTACGGTAGAAACAAATGGCTGGAGGAGCAGGCATTGCAGCCCCTGTAATGCGCTCCATACTCCTGATATTGTACATCGTTTGTTTCGGATGCTATCTCTTGTTTTCCCGACAACCAGATTATCTGGATGGAGAACATACGCCTGCAACCATAGAAATGCGTAACGCAGTTCCTTATGCGGTGTACGTACACAATAGCAAAACCTATGCGGTTGATGCTAGTTATCCCTTGCGTTCATTACAGCAAGGCGAAAAGACAACAGTTATTTTTGAAACAGGCACTCCTGAAAAAGCAGTGCTCTATCGCACTTGGGGTTATTGGTTTAAGTGGGATGAATTACTTGGCTCACTAGTTTTACTCGGCGCCATGTATTTGATTGCGGTATCAGTAACCAATCAGCCTACACCAGAATCTTTGATGGAACAATTAAGTTGGCAAGAAGAAGATAAGCCAAAGTATGATGCCTGATTATTTTAGGTAACGCTTGATTTCTCTCTCCGTATCTCTTGATTTGATGGTCTCGCGCTTATCGTGCAGTTTCTTACCCTTACCCAAACCAATTTCTACTTTAGCTAGATTCTTGTCGTTGAAGAAAACGCGCAATGGAACAATGGTTAAGCCTTTCTCTTTCAGTGCAGCTTGGAGTCTTTTCAATTCTCTTTTGGTGAGTAAGAGTTTTCTGTCGTGCACTGCAATGTGGTTGTTTACTGTGCCGTGTGAGTACTCAGCAATGTATAAGCCGCGTAACCACAATTCACCATCATCAAACAAACAGAAAGCATCGTTGAAACTCACTTTGCCTTCACGTACAGACTTCACTTCGGTGCCCAGCAATACAATACCCGCCACATATTTATCTTCTATGTGGTAGTTAAACCGGGCCTGTCTGTTGAGCATTTCTTTTGCTGCCATAAAAAAGCAATCCCGCCTGAAGCGGGATGCAAAAATACAAGCTTATTACTGCTTAATGTTTGAAAAGAATAATCAGTTGATGGAGTTTGTCTTTCAGTTGGTTTCTATCCACGATGAAATCCAAGAAGCCATGCTCCAGTAAAAACTCACTCTTCTGGAAACCGGGCGGCAGGTCTTTCTTCGTCGCTTCTTTGATCACACGTGGTCCAGCAAATCCAATCAGCGCACCTGGTTCAGCGATGTTCAAATCGCCTAGCATACCAAAGCTTGCAGAGATACCACCGAAAGTAGGATCAGTAAGCAATGAGATATAGGGCAGCTTGGCATCGCTCAACTGAGAGAGTTTACCGCTTGTTTTGGCCAGCTGCATCAAGCTGAAGGCGCTTTCCATCATACGGGCACCACCGCTCTTAGAGATCACCAGATAGGGGAGTTTGTGTTCGATGCAATAATCAACTGCACGCGAATATTTTTCACCCATCACACTACCCAATGAACCACCGATGAATTCAAAATCCATACAAGCCACCACAATCTTTTCTCCATTCACTTTACCTACAGCCACTTTCATGGAATCGTGCAGCTCAGGTTTTTTGGCGTGGATTTCGTTCAATCTTTTACCATAAGGTTTCAGATCGGTAAAGCCCAAATGGTCGGTACTGCGGATATTGCCAAACAGCTCTTCGTACTGATTATTGTCGAATAAGATTTCGTAGTACTCGTGACTGCCAATACGGTGGTGGTAATTACACTTCGGACAAACGAAGCGGTTTACCTTTAATTCGTTAGCAGTACAGATATAGCTACACTCCGGACATTTGCTCCACAAGCCTTCCGGTGTTTCTTTTTTATCAGATGTAGAAGTGGTAATACCTTTTCTCAGACGCTGAAACCATTTAGCCTTAGCCTCTTCGTGCGCACTAGTCGGTTCCTCACCAGAGAGGCTGTGATCAAAGTCTTCCTTGATAAAGTCTTTGTCTTTTTTCATCTACGGTTAATTAGGGCCAACGAAGGTAGGGAAAAACCGTTTTTGAATACCGACCAACAAGGCCTAATGTGGAAATCGGGATAAAAAGAAAACCCTGCCAAGAAATTGATTCTGACAGGGTTATCCATTATCTGTTTGCAGCTTATTGGCTTAAGCCTTTGCGCAGCAAAAAGGTTGATTATGCATTTCTGTTCAAGCAGTTCAAGTCTTCGAAAGCAACTTCCAAACGCTTGATGAAGCTTTCTTCGCCCTTACGCAACCATACGCGAGGGTCGTAGTGCTTTTTGTTAGGCTTATCAGCACCTTCGGGGTTACCCAGCTGGCCTTGCAGATAGCCTTCGTTCTTCTTGTAATTGTTGAGAATGCCTTCCCAGAAAGCCCACTGCAGATCTGTATCAATATTCATCTTGATAGCGCCATAGCTGATGGCTTCACGAATTTGGTGCTGAGGAGAACCTGAACCACCGTGGAATACAAAGTATACTGGCTTCTTGCCGGTACCCAGTTCTTTCTCGATATAGTCCTGACTATTCTTCAGAATCTCAGGGCGCAGTTGTACGTTACCCGGACTGTATACACCATGCACATTACCAAACGCAGCCGCAACGGTAAAGAGGGAACCTACTTTGCTCAGCTCTGTGTAGGCATAAGCAACGTGCTGTGGTTGTGTATAGAGTTTATCGTTCTCTACATCGCTATTGTCAACACCATCTTCCTCACCACCGGTAACACCCAGTTCAATTTCAATCGCCATACCCAGTGGGGCCATGCGCTTGTAAAATTCTACTGATGTATGGATATTCTCTTCAATGGGCTCTTCACTCAAATCCAACATGTGGCTGCTGAACAAAGGCTGACCTTTTTCTTTCTTGAATTCTTCACCGGCATCAATCAAACCACTGATCCATGGCAACCATTTTTTGGCGGCATGGTCTGTGTGTAATACCACAGGCACGCCATAGTATTTAGCCACATTGTGAATATGCAATGCACCAGAAATCGCACCGCGAATATTGCCCTGCAGTTGATCATTGGGCATACCCTTACCGGCGATGAATTGCGCACCACCGTTAGAGAATTGAATGATTACAGGAGAGTTGACTTTCGCAGCTGTTTCCAGTGTAGCGTTAATGGTATTGGTACCAATCGTGTTTACAGCAGGTAATGCAAATTCATTTGCTTTGGCATCATCTAAGAGTGCTTTCAGTTCTTCGCCGAACAATACGCCGGCTCTGTACTTGCCCATGTGTTAGGTTTTTTAATTAAAAAAATATTGCTGGCAAGCAATGATTTAGGTTGGCTAAGATACAGAAATTCCCTTGCGGAAAACTGATCATTGTCAGGTGTTTAATGGCGCAATGTTTCACGCAATTGCTTGAAATAGGCAGGTGCATGTAAGAGCCTACTTCCATACCAACTGAACATTTCACCATCCACCAACAAAACTTTTGTACCCGGTAATGCTGCACTGATTTCAGCGATATGTTTTTCTTTGAAAGGGAAGGGTTCGCTACTCAATAAAACGGTGTCTGCGCCACTGTTGCGGATCTCTTCTAAAGTGATGGCAGGATAACGTTTTTGGTGCGCGAATACATTGGTACAACCGCAGTATTGCAGCATATCACTAATGAATGTATCACCGCCCGCAGTCATGTATGGATCGCGCCAGATTAAGTAAGCTGCTCGATGTGTGACAGCACCGCTTAATGCTTCAAATGATGATTGAATTTGTTGATGTATGGCTGTTGCTTTTGCAGCTGTATCTGTTAGTGCACCAACTGCTTGAATCATATGCAGTGTTTCAGCAAGATTGCTGATATCGCTGGTCCAGACAGGAGCAATCTTGCGCAAGGCTTCTACCTGTTCTTGTACATTCTCTTCTTTGTTCGCCAGAATCAAATCGGGCTGCAGCGCAGTAATCGCATCGAGCTTTACTGTTTTTGTGCCACCAATTCTTGTTTTACTTCGAAACCATTCTTTAGGATGTACGCAGAATTTGGTGATGCCTACCACTTGATCATCAAGGCCCAAGTCGAACAATAGTTCTGTTTGACTTGGCACCAGCGAGACAATCCTTTTCGGCACATGGTTGAGCGAAATGGTAAACCCCGTTTGATCAGTAAACTGCGGCATATTACTTTGCGAGGCTCTGGATCACATCATACTTGGTAACGATGTGGTAGCTACCGGTTTCATCCTTGGCCAGTACAGCACCATTCTCTTTGTTGATGAGGCTGCCGAGGCGTTCTACCGGTGTATCATAATCCACCACAGGGTAGGGATGTTCCATTACACTGGATACAGGCTCATTGCGGATTTCAGGGTTGTTGAATACCTTCATGAACAAGCCTACTTCGCTGATAGAACCAACATTGTTCTGCTCACGCATAACTGGGATATGTTCGATATCGTATTTCTTCATCAGGTCAACAGCCTGTGCAACAGTATGCTCTGGTGAAACAGTGATCAATTTTTGCATAGGGCGCGCACTCACGATGTCCTTGAAGGTTTTTACATCCAAGAAGCCGCGCTCCATCATCCACTGGTCGTTGTACACTTTCGCTACATAGCGACTACCATGATCGTGGAAAATGCAGACAACCACATCTGTTGGTTTAAGCTGATCCTTCAGCTGCATCAAACCTTGCAGACAGCTACCGGCGCTATAACCGCAGAACAAACCTTCTTCCTTAGCCAGGCGGCGGGCCATCACGGCACCGTCTTTATCGGTCACCTGCTCAAAATGATCCAGTACGCTCATATCATAGTTTTCGGGTACAAAATCCTCCCCGAAACCTTCACTGATATAAGGGTGTACATAGCTCATATCAATCTCGCCAGTCTTAAAATAATTTGTGAGCAAACTTCCATAAACATCTATAGCCCAAATCTTTATGTTTGGATTCCTTTCTTTTAAATATTGTGCTGTACCGGTAATAGTACCACCCGTACCAGCTGTACAAACCAAGTGTGTAATCTTACCTTCTGTCTGTTCCCAAATCTCTGGTCCGGTGCTTTCATAGTGTGCCAAGCGGTTGGCCAGGTTATCGTATTGGTTGCAATGGAAAGAGTTTGGTATCTCTCTTGCTAGTCTTCTAGCTACAGAATAATAACTGCGTGGATCATCGGGTTCTACGTTGGTAGGGCATACGATCACTTCTGCACCCACCGCTTTTAGGATATCCATTTTTTCCTTGCTCTGCTTATCGGTGGTGGTGAATATGCACTTATATCCTTTCACGCAGGCAGCCAATGCTAAGCCCATACCGGTATTACCGCTGGTACACTCGATGATGGTGCCACCGGGTTTCAGCTTACCCTCTTTTTCAGCTACTTCCACCATTTTCAAAGCCATACGGTCTTTGATGGAGTTACCCGGATTGAAATAATCCACTTTAGCCAATACTGTAGCGGGTATGTCCTTGGTAATCTTGTTCAGCTTAATCAGGGGCGTATTGCCAATCGTTTCCAGAATATTATTCAACCACATAAAAACTAACAGTTGTTTGCGCGCAAATATAGCGGATAGGGGATTCTCTACAGGCGATTGATGTGGAATGTTGAAAACAAAAAGTGCCTGCACTGCTGAACAGTACCGGCACTTTCGGTTGCTTGCTATGAATAGGTTAGAAAGTCTTGAGGATGCTGACCATTTCAGACTTAGTATCTGCTTTTTTGCTAGGCGTTACATCTTTTACGATGCTTTCGTCGGTGCTGTTGCTGTTAGACAAGTAACCGATAAATGTGGCAGGTACTAAGGCGATGATAGCGCTTACGTAGATGGCGAAGATTGTCTTTTTCATAAAATCTATTTTTAAATGTTTTGGTGTTTGTTTCACATTGACAACACAAAGATGGGGAATTATTTGGTACTATGCAACACATAGTACCATCTTTAAAATGGTAATTTAGAAAGGCTATTAATGGGCTAAATCATTATGCATTGATAATGAATAAGTTGATACTAAAATGAGTCTTGCTGTACCAGCGATGCAAATGATGAGCGGTCAAATAAGTTGACAGAAATTTTGAAAATCAGTAGGAGAAAAGGAGAAAATCTAGCATTAGGCCTGGAAACTGCCTGCAATCTGACCGCATAAATCGGTCTGGATCATCTTTTCCGCAAGGCGGATCATGTTCATGAAAGCCTTGGCATTGCTGATACCGTGGCCGATGATCACTGGCTTGGCTACACCTAGCACCGGTGTGCCGCCATAGTTTTCGTAGTGGAAGCGGCTGAAATACGCATCGTCCTGCAGGTTGCGCTGGCAGGCGATATCATAAATAGACTCCGCCATCTTGAGGATGATATTACCGGTAAAGCCTTCGCAGACCATCACATCGGCTTTATCGTTGAACAGGTCGCGCCCTTCAATATTACCAATGAAATTGATGCGGCTGTTCTCTTTCAGGAGTGGGTAAGTGGCTTGCGCCAGGATATTGCCCTTGCCTTCCTCTTCGCCTACATTCATCAAACCGGTCTTGGGTGTGTCGATGCCCAGAATGTGTTTGGCATACAAACTACCCAATACCGCAAACTGGTTCAGTTGCTCGGGTTTGCAGTCGGCATTCAAACCAACATCCAGCAATAAGCCGGTGCCGCCTGATAATTTAGGGAAGACCGTAGCAATGGTAGGACGGGAGAGTCCCTCAATGGGTTTGAGGCTGTACATCGCACCAACCAGCATGGCGCCGGTATTACCTGCACTAATAAAAGCATCAATCTTACCGGTTGCCAGCATGTAAAAACCGATGGCAATAGAAGATTGCTTTTTCTCCTTCAGCGCTTTGGTGGGATGCTCGTGGTAACCGATGACTTCGGCTGCATGTACCACGTGAATTTTCGGATGATTCAACTGGTGCTCTTCTAGTAAGGGCTTCAATTGTGCTTCATCACCGATACAAAATAAATGAGCCGGACCATTGTTACCCGACAAATATTGTTGCAGACCCTTCACCGCTTCCAGCGGTGCAAAGTCGCCCCCCATCATGTCAAGTCCAATGTTCATGTCCGGCTAAGCAGTATGGTTATACTAAAAGGATTAAGCTTTCAGGGGTGCTTTTTCAGCTACCAGTTTACCCTTGTAGTACAATTTACCTTCGCTTACATGTGCACGGTGGCGTACATGTGTTTCGCCGGTTGTGCTGTCCTTGCTCAAAGTAACAGTCTCAGCTTTGTAGTGTGTTCTTCTCTTAGCGCTGCGCTGCTGAGAATGTCTGCGTTTAGGATTCGGCATAACTCAAATTTTAATGGTATCCTTTGTTATTGATCTAAGTCTTTAAATTTTTCCAGTCCTTTCCAAAGCGGGTTGGTTTCCTTCATCACTTCATCTTCCATCTGCTTCAGCTTTTCCAACACTTCTTTGTTGCAAAGCGGTCCGCCATATTGCTCTTCCGTACACATTTTCTGCATCGGAATGCTTAGGTTGATGAATTCGTAGAGCCAGTCGGCTAGGTGCAAATGACTTTCGCCGCGACTGATGTAGTAAACATCCGGATCTTCTTCCTGCTCATTCATTGCTTCGGGTTCTTCTACCATTTTCACTACTAGGTTGAATTCATCCCAGAGTTGTTTGGTAAGGGTGTTGCCGCAGCGGTCGCAAATCACGTCAACGCTTCCTCCAACATCAAATTGCAACTGAATGAAGCCGGTTTTCTTATCGAGGCTGAGTTTTACATCGGCCTGACAATTCACAAAATCCTGCTCCCCGTATTCTGTAAAGAACTTGTCGTCTATCCTATATTCGTACACATGAACACCTGGTTTCAAACCCACAAACGCTATATCAAACTCTCTCCGGTGGCTCATGGACGGTTTTTAGGGTGGGCAAAGGTAATACCTCTGTCTGGAATGACAAAGGAAAATGGCGGATTTGATTCATCCACACCTGTTGAAAACCCCTGAAACCATGAACAGGAGCAAAATTAGCCGAATTCTGCTGTGGTTGGTCACGGGCCTAGCCCTGATCGGGGTGAGCCTTGCGGCCAAACAGCCGTCCTGGGTGGAAACCCGGTATAGTACTGGCATGTATCCCCAAATTGGCCGATTCTTACGTGGTATTATGGGCAAATTGCCCTTTAGTCTGGGCGATATTGTCTACACAATGCTGATTATTGCATTGATAATCATTGCTTTTCGATTTATTCGACAATTGATTCGGCGCCAGCTGAGCAGAGCAATTTTGCTGAAATACCTGGGCCGACTGGTCTTGGCGGCTGCTTGGGTGTATATCTTGTTTTATGGTGTTTGGGGACTGAATTATTACCGACAAGGGATAGCCCAGCAATTGAAGCTGCAGATTGATAGCAATTATACCAAAGCCGATTTGGAAGCTTTGAGATGCGGCTTGCTAGCTGATTTGAGCCGACTGCGCAGAAAGATTAGCACGGATTCTGTTTTACCCTTGCCCAAGGGCGATTTGTTGCAGCAGGCCCAAGTGGCTTATCAAAAAGCGGAGAAACTGTACCCCTTTCTGGCTTATCGAAATCCTTCGGTGAAGCAAAGCCTGTTTGGCGCTTGGGGGAAATATGCCGGGTATTTGGGCTATTTCAATCCACTCACGGGCGAGGCCAATATTCGTTGGAATGTGCCGGATATGACCAAGCCTTTCACCATCTGTCATGAAATGGCTCACCAATTGGGTTATGCCAGTGAAGACCAAGCTAATTTTGTAAGCTACCTGGTTTGCATGGCATCTGATGATCCTTATTTCCAGTATGCAGCTTTGTTAGATATCTATTCCTACCTGTTATCGGAACTTTTATTCAAAGACATAGAAGCGTATTACTTACACGGCAAGCAGCGCATGGAAGAAATGGATCCATTGGTCTTGCGCGATCGAAGAATGATTCGCCAATTTTTCCGTGGAGAAGAGAACAACGTTGCGCCGGTGATTTCTTCTATCTACCATCAATACTTACTAGCTAACGATCAGTTGAAAGGTGTGAATAGTTACAATGATGTAGTGGCTTGGGTCTTGGCGTTGCGGAAGCGGGGGATAGTTAATAGACAATAGCCAATGGTTAAGCGTCAATTGAATATAATCAAAAGACAAAATCAATGATGCTTATTTTAAGATGCTTTTGGTTCAGGAATACACTCATTTCTAACCTTGACGTGATAAGTTTCTATTTTGTCTTTTAGGGATAACCAATCATCGTGGCGAAGTGTGCCTGCAGGATAAAAATTACTTTTAAAGTCTTTTGTGATGACGCGTAAACAATAAGGCAATTTTTCTCTGGTCTCGAATACAATTTCTTTTAATTGATCAATCTTATAGACTTTTTTTATCCAAAAGAAATTATGATTGCGAATGACAAGATAATTGTCAGAGATCTCAAAATAATACATTTGATAAGAGAACAGAATAAAAATGATTAATGAAAGTCCAGTGATATAAGGCAGACCTTTCAAGTTAAAAGGGGTACTGAAAATAAAAAACTTAAAATTGATATAGATAATAAACCCCCAAAGTAAAATTCCCCTCAAAGAAGTTAGCTGATTCCCTTTAAAACTGTCAAAAAAATCAAATGCGAGTGCATCCTTATCAATGAATGTATCAGGACTAGTGGAGAATGGCCTCTTATCAATAACAACCATTTGGATGAAAGATTTTATCTCCCAAGTATTTGCATACATATCATCGTATATGACTTTAGTTTTTCCATTTTTTAAAATGAAAGCAGCTGCTTCTAAGTTATCTTTGCGTATTGCAAATGGAACTCTTCTCTTGCCTACAAGCTCAATCTGTACAATATCAGACCAGACTACCTCTTCACGATTAATTGTGATGGATTTCGCATTGACCTTTATAATAGGTGCATTTTTAAAATGAGCATATACAAAATAAGGTATACTGCAATAACCCAAAATACTAAGCACAAGTAAGAAATAATGTTTAGGGTATAAATAGTTATTACTCCTTTGATCTAAAAATATCATCAAGAAAAGGGTTGCAAATAGTAAAAGCACCAGGCAGGCAATTACTAAACCCAGATAAAACTTTATTCTATGTCTTTTAGAGATTATTTCTGTCATAATAACTTACAGGAACATATGAATGTAAGTAATAGAATTATCCCATTCATTTTAATGTTGTAAAATGCCTATGGGAAAATTAATCTTTATGATACTTCTTGTATTGTAATTGCGCCAATACAAATTTTAATAGCAGTTAAGCCTTACAGAACAGATGAATAATAGAACAAGGAACAAGGAACAGAAGAAGAAAGTGTCGAGTGACGAGGATGAGAAACGAAAAACGAATGACTCCTTGCGCGACTTAGCGTCTTCCTGCTTGTCCGCCGAAACTTTAGTGCAGGCAGATC
>JACCDH011187480.1_pt1 | contig 12993 bp, 11 predicted proteins | sample 7442481 | NCBI WGS metagenome assembly JACCDH01 (sample SAMN15323433, study PRJNA562643) | freshwater metagenome | isolation source: river surface water | place: USA:Blue River Watershed | collected 2017-08-15
ACTGCACAGACGCAGCTGAAACAAGGTGATATCAACCTCATCGAGGCAGAAAGGTCTTTTGAGTTTTTTACGGGAGTTCAGTCGGCGGAACTTCCTCCACTGTCCCTTATGCCTAGTGATCCAGGATCCCTTCAGACTTATCTTGATAAGCTCAAGTCCAGACCCGATATTCAGGCGGCCGTTCAGAATGTTAAACTTCGTTCAAAAGAAGTTGATATCGCAAAAGGCGCCCACTATCCCACTGTGGATTTTGTTGGAAATTATTACTTCGATCGGACGGGGATTCTTCAGACATCCGAATGGGATGCGGCAATTCAGGTAACGGTACCTCTTTTTGAAGGCGGAAGAACTCAGGCCGTGGTGCGGGAGTCCGTTGAGAGAAGAAAAGTGGCGGAGCTTGATAGTCATCAGACACTTCGTGCCGCGGAAAGAGATTTGACAATTATTTATCAGAATTTTGTCGCTAGTGTTTCTCAGCTTGGAACGATGAAAGACGCCCTGAAAAAAGCAGAGGAAGGCTACCAGCTGAATCTTCGTGATTATTCCTACGGGCAGGCGACTAATCTTGATGTTCTTCAATCATTGAATCTTTTCATTGAAACTAAGAGATCTTATGACTCGCTTCAGGCGACCGCTCATATGCTTTACAAAAACCTTGAAGCTTCTTCCGGAGTACTTCCATGAGTCTTTCCGATATTTCTATTCGTAAACCCGTTTTTGCCTGGATGCTCATGGCAGCGCTGATCATCTTTGGATTTATCTCCATGAGGAAAATGGGTATTTCCCAGATGCCTGATGTAGATTTCCCGATGGTGAATATCAATGTCGTTTACGAAGGTGCTGCACCTGAAGTGATGGAACTTGATGTGATCGATCCCATTGAATCTGCGGTTCTTTCCGTGGAAGGGGTGAAAACGATTACTTCTACCGCCAAACTCGGGATGGCAAATATTTCAGTTGAATTCAATCTCAGTAAGAATATTGATGTCGCAGTCTCTGAGGTGGAAGCAAAAATTAACCAGGCCCAGCGAAATCTTCCGGATGACATTGATCCTCCGACCATTTCGAAGGTGAACCCTGACGATCGTCCGATCATGTTCCTTGCGATCACAGCTCCGGATATGCTTCCGAAAGAAATCATGTCCTATACCCGGGATATTCTGAAGGATAAATTCCAGACAGTGTCGGGTGTCGCAGATGTTTTCCTGGCCGGATATATTGATCCGAACCTTCGGATCTGGGTCATGAACGATGAACTGAATAAACGACAACTGACTGTCACAGATGTCATCAACGCCATTCAGTCCGAGCATAAAGAATCACCATCCGGGTTTATTGAAGATCCTATTACGGAAAGAAATGTCAGAACTCTTGGCGAGGCCAGGAACGTTGAAGAATTTGAAAAGCTTCCGATCATTCGCCGGGGTGGAGCACCCAATTACACTCCTATGTTCCTCGGTGATGTGGTTAAAGTCGAAGAAGGGATTGCGGATGTCCGTCGTATCTCACGTTCGAATGGAAAAAATGCTCTGGGACTTGGGATTAGAAAACAACGTGGGACCAATACAATGGCCGTCGCTGAAGGTGTCAAAAAAAAGATGCAGGAACTCCAGAAGGATCTTCCACCGGGAGTAGAGCTTTACGTCAACTACGATACCACCAAGTTTATCGATGCTTCAGTACATGAGCTTCAGTTTAATATGATTTTCTCTGCGATACTTACGGCGATAGTGTGCTGGTTATTCCTGGGATCGTTTGCGGCCACACTCAACGTTATCCTCGCTATTCCCACTTCGATCTTAGGTGCGTTCATTATTCTCAAATATATGAATTTTACTTTGAATACGTTTACGCTTCTCGGTTTGTCTCTTTCTATTGGTATCGTCGTGGATGACGCCATTATGGTTTTGGAGAATATTTACCGCCATCATGAGGGTGGCAAAGACAAGGTTGCAGCATCCCGTGATGGTGCCAATGAAATTTCCTTCGCCGCCCTTGCCGCGACCATTGCCATTATGGCGATCTTTCTTCCGGTAGCAATGATGGAAGGAATTATCGGGAAATTTTTCTTCCAGTTCGGAATTACCATTTCAGTGGCGGTGGCCCTCTCTTATGTAGAGGCGATTACATTGACACCAATGCGTACCAGTCGCTTTATGGAAGAAAACAAGAGATATACAAAGATCGGTTTCGCTGTTGATAGTATATTTGAATGGCTGGTGAGTGGTTACACTCGTATGCTCGACACTGCTTTAACTCATCGCTGGGTTCTTCTTTTTAGCTCGCTCGTTTTTTTCGGTGTGAGTTTCTTAACGGTTAAGTATATCCCGAAAGAAATGACCCCCGTTCAGGATACAAGTAATTTCATGATGAGGGTGAAAACCGCGGACGGATCTTCCCTCGAGTTTTCCAATGGAAAAACCAAACAGGTCGAAGAATATTTGCTTCAGCATCCATCTGTGGCCCGTTATTTCGTTGCCGTCGGAGGTTTCGGTGGTTCAGCTGATCCCAGCTCATCAAATCTTTTTGTGACTCTCAAAGATCCTAAGGATCGTCCTATAAATCCTGCGACTGGGAAAAACTGGTACCAACCTGATGTCCTGAACGAAATGCGCGCGCACTTTAAAAAGTTTGATGGTGCCAAAGTCTTCGTTCAGGATACTTCACAGGGTGGATTCTCTGCTTCTGGTCGCGGTTTCCCGGTTGAGTTCACCCTGACCGGTGGAGATTTCAAGCTTCTGACCGGTGCTGCGCTAAAAATTATGGATGATATGCGCGCATCCGGGATTTATGTTGATGTCGATACCGACTACAAAGAATCTGTCATGGAGATCCAGGTATTTCCTGACCGCGAAAAAGCGAAACGTCGTGGTGTCTCAGTTCAGGAGATCGGAACGACGATCAATGCACTTATCGGTGGTGCCGTTGTGGGGAAATATTCCAAGGAAGGTCACCGCAATGATATCCGCGTGAAAATGGCCGATGCCTCTAAAGATAAGCTCAAAGATCTTGAAAAAATCTGGGTGCGGAACAACCAGGGAGAGTTGGTGAAACTTCTCGATGTTGTGACGGTGAAAGAACTTCCCGGTGTTCAGGCCATCAATCGCCGTTCAAGAAGCCGGGCGGTGAACATTTACTCCGGAATTGCTCCCGGGAAATCACAAGGTGAAGCTCTTGAAAGCGTGAAAGGCATCGTGAGAAAGCATCTTCCACCCGGTTATTCACTTATCGAATCGGGTGCCGCAGAAACTTATACGGAAGCTTTCACTTCTCTTATCTTTGCTCTTCTGATGGGGATTCTCATCGCCTATATGGTTTTGGGAACTCAGTTCAATAGTTTCATCGATCCGGTCACCGTTCTTATGGCGCTCCCTTTCAGCTTTTCGGGTGCTTTCCTTGCTCTCTGGGCGACAGGACAGTCAATCAATCTCTATTCGATGATTGGTCTCATTCTCCTGATGGGGATTGTGAAAAAAAATTCCATCCTTCTTGTGGATTTCACTAATCAAAGAAGAAATGAAGGTCTCAATATTCGTGATGCACTCATGGATGCTTGTCCGAAAAGACTTCGTCCGATTATGATGACAACATTTGCAACTGTGGCTGGTGCGATTCCTCTCGCACTTGCATGGGGAGCGGGCGCGGAATCCCTTAAGCCCATGGCGATTGCGATTATCGGAGGCTCACTCGTATCCACCGCTTTGACACTTGTTGTGGTGCCGGCCTTTTATCTCGTTCTCGCACGTGAGAAGAAAAATTAATGGGGTTTGAGCTCGAGATATTTTTGATAGCCGGTTTCCACATCACCCATAAAATGGATCTGTCCTTTATCAAGAACCATGACCTGATTACAGACTTGTCGAATCTGATCAATTGAGTGCGAGACAAAAACAGTTGCTCCCGCACTATGGATGAATTTCTGCATGCGTGCCGCGAATTTTTGCTGGAAGAAAATATCGGCGGCGTCGAAAACTTCGTCGAGAATGAGAATTTCTGTTGGAACACTCGAAATCAGTGAAAGAAGAATCCGTGACTGCATGCCTTTAGAGTATTTCTTGAAAGGGATATCGATAAAATGTCCCAGTTCTGAGAATTCAATGGCCTCTTCCACAATCGGTCGCAGATCTTGCATTGACGGGAAGAAAAGACGGGCAAGAAGATAAGCATTTTCTCTCCCGGTGAGCTCTGGAACAACTCCGGTGCCTGTATCAAAAATGGCACGGACTTCCAGGTCCGTTTTAACTTCTCCCACTTGTGGCTTGATCATCCCTGCAAGACTTCGACAAAGTGTGGACTTACCGGAACCATTGGTTCCAATAATTCCCAGTCGGGTGCCACGGGTGATATCAAAACTCACACCGTTTAAAACATAAAATAATTCCTGCTGCTTTATCAGATATTCGAAAGGGTGAGTGATAGCAGAAATGAAAACATCTCTCAGTCCTTTATGGTGATAATGCTCGAGTTCGTAGAAAAGTTTTATGTCCCTAACGGACATCAGAATTTCAGATTTTGAAGTAGAAACCATTCTGCTTCCTTTTCCATACGAGTATAGATAGACCAAGGAAAAATAGGGAGACGCCCACACCTTTTAGGAGATGGGTAAAAAAACTACTCCAGGAAGGTGCCAGAAAGAGGTCCCGGAACGGTTCGATGAGGTAGAAGAATGGATTGATATCAATAATCCATCTAAATTCTTCTGGAACGTACGACACTGGATAAAAGACGGGAGTAAGGAAGAATAAAAGACTCATGATAAAGCCGATGACAAAATTAATGTCGCGGTAGAAAACGTTTAGGGTCGCGAGGATAACTGTGATGGCCGATGTGGTTATAAGAAGCGGTATAACAGCGAGCGGTAGCCCCAGAACATTTAAGAGTGGTTTTTCTGAGAAAATATAAATCGGCACCATGATGATGAACACGGAAAAAAGGAAGTTAATAAAGTTATCTAAAATTTGTGAACACAGGATTACCATAGGATTAATTTTAAACGAACGGAGCAAGTGAGAATTCGTCACAAAAACCGGTGTGCCCATACTCAGAGTTGATACAATAAAGATCCAGGGGAGAAGTCCTCCAAGGAGAAAGAGTGAGTAGCTCGGCATTTCAAGTTTCAAAAATCTTTTAAAGACGAGGCTCTGAACTCCAAACTGAAGAAGGGGATTCAAAAGTACCCAGATAAAACCCGCAAAGGTGCGGCGGTAGCGTGCCTTGACTGAAGCTAGAGTAAGTTCCTGGACTTGAATCCAGTAGTGGGAAAGAATCATGTATTTATTGTAGTGGTAATTCGTATTTTTATTAAGGAAATTTTTCTATGCCCAAATGGCTCTGCCCCTACCAGAAAGGCTCACTTCTGCGCCTCTATATTGTGCCAGGTGCACGGGTATCGAGAGTCGTTGGAGCACATGACGACAGACTTAAAATAAAAATCTCTTCGCTGCCTCGGGATGGTGAGGCCAATAGCGAAATCATCAATTTTCTTTCGGAGCTTCTGGGGATTTCAAAAAGTGGAGTGGAGATACTAAGAGGAGAATTCGGGAGGTCCAAGGATGTATACGTGGACCTCCCAAATGAGAAAATTCTTATTTTGCTGAAGCCGCTTTCTTAATTCTGGATGCGATGGAACTGATTCTAAGGACAACTTCTCCGCGGGCAATCGGGCCGGGCTCAAGGCCTGCTTCACAGTTATCGGCATTATCATCGCAAAGGTTCACAACATTACAGCTCATTGGATTTCCTGCAATGCTTGGACGATAGTCAGTTTTCCCTTGAATCAGAATTCCTTCAACCATTCCGGTGCGTGCATCGAATACGGCAGACCCTGAGTTTCCGTGGAAAGTATCCAGTGTCGTTGAAATCTTAGTCGGCTCAGAATTCTTTGTGACTTTCCCTTTTGCAGAAACTTTTGTGGGAAGACCAGTGGGGTGACCGATGACAACGAGTTCTGTTCCCGAATTTACTTGTCCACTTGCACGGATTTTCAAAACCGGACGGCCGACAACTTTTCTGTCGAGGCGGATGATCGCGAAATCCATCGCCGAAGAAAGATCCACATCCACCACAGATTTACAGAGGTAAATATTCTGAAGAGAAATGTTTTTTGTCGGGTCATGTGATGCGGATTTCATATTGAAATCAAATACCCAAGCAAAGTTTTTACAAACTTCTTCCGGGGTAGAGTAAGATTTGTAGCAATGACCGGCAGTAACAATCAAATCCGGTCCCACCAGGAATCCTGAGCATGAGGGAGCTACTGGTTGATCCACGAATGCTTCACCTGAACAAAGATTTTGAGATTCTCCAAGAGTGCGTGAAGAAATTAAATGAAACGTATTGGCCGAGCTTGATTTCTCTAATTGATTGATGCGGATCATCCCCGCGGTGGATTTTGCCAGCTGCTTATGTAAGGAGTTGCTTACATTATATATATCCAAGCGGTTATCTTCCCCGTAGATGACTGGGGTTGTCGCCAAAACTGGGAGAGTTGTAAAGAATGCTAAGACCGTGAATTTCAACATCTATGACTCCTACCTTGTGCGAAATTTGCTCGGCTCGTTATCACAAATGTAAGAAAGAATGGAAACTAACAATTCCTTACAAGTGTCAGTTTATTGACTCATATTTTCTGACACTACTTTATAGGCCTTGAAAACAATAAAAAAGGCCCCTTGCGGGGCCCACTTTTAGAATGTCGTAGAGAAGAGAGGGTTAAGCTTTCTTTGCCCACATATTGCAGTAAGCGGCTTCTTTCACGAATGGATTAGTCGGAGACTTCATCGCATTCTTCATAGCAGGGAGAATGCATTCACCATTACCAGCACCAGCGGCTGCATTGGCCTTATAGTGTTTGCAAGTACCGCATGTCTTTCCGTTCTTAGCTTGTGGAGAAACTTCTTTGTAACCAAGTTTACCGGCAGTCACGAAAGTTCCTGAAGCGAGAGCTTCATTGAACAAACCCGTCGCCTTACCAACAACAGAAGAAACTGCAGCGAGGAGGAAAGTACTCTTGAGGAAATCACGTCTTTTCATGTTTAGGCCCTTTGTAAGTTAAAAAAAGATCATTCATTTGTAGTCCGATTCTATCACAAAAAATACCATTTTCTCGAGGGAAAATGCTTTGTTTTCACTGTTCTATACCTCAAACTTTCGTTCATATTTGTAGACACAGTTGAAGTGGCCGCTTAAACTTGAAAATATGAAATCACAGACTAAATCATTTGCTTTTATCGATCTTTTCAGTGGCTGTGGAGGCCTGTCCTATGGACTTGAAATGGCGGGACACCGGTGTTTACTGGGTGTTGACGCTAATAAAGAGGCGATTGAGACATTTGCGGCCAATCATCACGATGCTCAAGTTTATCTTGGGGACATTAAGAAGCTCTCAGACAAAAAACTTCGCGCGTTGATTAAGAATAGAACGGTGGATATGGTCGTGGGCGGACCCCCTTGTCAGGGGTTTTCAACTGTTGGCAAAGGTCTGGTTGGAGATGACCGCAATAAGCTATTCAAGGAATTTGTCCGGATAGTAAAAATCACGAAACCAAAAGTGATTCTCTTTGAAAATGTCACCGGTATGGTCGCCAAGAAAAATGAAGGGATCTTAAAGCAGATCTTCGCTCACTTCGAAAAGCTTGGTTACAACATGGACGCGCGGGTTCTTTCAGCTGAAGAATTTGGTGTTCCTGAAAAACGTCGACGGGCCATCATTATGGGTGTGAAGGGGGGAGAGTGTCTTTTTCCTGAAACGACTCATGGCAAGCGAGCGAGCACTAAGCTTGTGACGGTCAAAGAAGCGCTGAAGAATCTTAAGGCTGCCGATGGACGAATTTATAATCATAATCTCAAACTCGCCGAAATTAAAAATCCCATGGATCGTGAGCGCTTGAAATTTATTCCGGCGGGAAGTGGTATTCGTTATGAACACGATGAAAAACTCCTTCCGAAGAAGCTCCGTTATGGAATTGACTGGAATGAAATCCGCGAGGGACGTTTCCGTCAGACACGTCTTCAGAGACTTCCTTTGAATGCTCCTTCTCCGACAATTCTCACTTCTCGCACCAGCTATTATCATCCGGTTGAGCCACGTTATCTTACTCCGCGTGAAGCAGCTGCTTGCCAGAGTTTCCCGAATGATTTTATTTTTCACGGTTCCCAGACAGCAGTATTCCGTCAGATTGGGAATGCGGTCCCGCCACTTCTCGCGCGAGCATTGGGAGAAACGGTGAAGAAGCTTCAGTTTAAGAAGGGGAAAGTGGTAAGAAAAAAACTCGAGCCCATTCTTTCTAAAAACGCTTTCCACTATCACGAACCAACTTATCTCTAGGAATCAAATGATTCTTCTGAAAAAAGTTTTCAGTTACCGGATGCTTTGTCTTCTTCTTCTGGGGTATGCAGCGGGACTTCCGCTTCTTCTTATCGGGTCAACACTTCAGGCCTGGATGACGGATTCTGGAGTCGATCTTGGCACTATCGGCATGGTTTCCTTGATCGGTCTTCCATATACGATTAAGTTTGTCTGGTCTCCGTTTCTGGACCGATTCAGAATGCCGTTTTTGAGCAGGAGAAAAGGCTGGATGGTCTTCTTTCAGGCCTTGCTTGTCATGACGATTTTCTCTCTCTCTCTCGTTAATCCCACTGAACATCTCATGACGGTTGGTCTTTTATCGATGGCGATCGCTTTTTTCTCGGCCTCTCAGGATATTGCACTCGATGCTTATCGAAGAGAGATTCTTCCTGATGAAGAATTAGGATTCGGTTCTTCGGTTTATGTGACTGGATATCGTCTGGGAATGCTTCTGGCCGGTGCAGGAGCTCTGATTATCGCTGATCATGTTCCCTGGAGTCAGGTTTATCAGATCATGGCCCTTTCCATGGCACCTGCGATTCTTTTCACTATCATCTCTCCGAAAGAAAGAACGGATATTGAAGCTCCTAAGAACATGAAGGAAGCTGTACTGGGCCCCTTAAAAGAGTTTTTCACGAGGCCTGGGGCAATTGTCATTATTCTTTTCATTCTCCTTTTTAAAGTCGGCGACCTTATGGCCGCTAATCTCACCACACCTTTTATTCTTCAGGCCGGCTATTCGAAAACGGACATCGGAACGGTTGCTAAAGGGGTGGGGATGTTTGCCACAATTGTGGGCGGACTTTTTGGCGGAGCCCTGATGCTTCGAATTCCTATGAAGCCATCGCTTGTGATTTTCGGTCTACTTCAGGCCGCCTCAACTCTGGGGTTTGCGCTTTTAACTTCTTTACCGATTGCATGGGGATCTCTTGCCCTCATTATTGGTTTCGAGAATTTTTCAGCTGGAATGGGCATGGCCGCTTACGGTGCTTTCATGGCGGCACTTACTGATAAGCGCTTCACTGCCACTCAATACGCACTACTATCATCGGTCATGGGGATAACCAGAGTCATTCTTCCGGCACCTACTGGATACCTTGCCGGTGCTGTCGGTTGGGAAACATTTTTTATTATTTGTACGCTTGCTGCTTTACCGGGAATGCTACTTTTAATTCCGGTTTTCCGTTTAGCGCGGCCAACGGCATCCGAGGCGTGACTGAATCCGGCTGTTCGTATCGCGCTCATCAATGGTGTTTAATCCACGTTGAACCATGTTCGCGATTCTGCATCCCCTGAAGGAAACTTTTCTTCCGTTTTTCATGACTTCAAATTTAGAATCAGCACCATTATCAAGAAGGAAGAACACCATCTCTTCATCATTTCTTTCGATCGCAAAGTGAAGTGCAGGTCGATTCTGACTATCTATGACGTTCAGGTTCGCTTTATGACGAACAAGAAGTTCAAGAATATTTTTTCGTCTGAGTTTGGTCGCTTTAATTATTGGAGGTGTCTCGGCATCCTCTGGACCATTCGGTGAAATTTTGATCGTGAGTAGTGATTGCACGATCTCAAAGGCATCAAGTTCATTGGGCGAATCAAGTACAAGAGCAATGGGATTAATGGATGAATATTCAAAAAGAACATCACGGTGAGAGGAAATAAATTTCCTGTAGTTCACAACATCAGCGTCCAGAAGAATCTGACGGAAAACAGCGATGGTTGGAGCTCCATCCTGCAGATTCACAATACCTTCAAGGAAGATTGCTATTTCTTCACGGTTAAGTGATTTAGCTGTCATGAGGGGAGTTTCATGGGCGAAGTTAACAATGTTCAAAGAGGCGCCACTTCTCACCAGAAGCTTGGCCGCATCGTCGTATCCGTTTTTGATCGCCTTATGAAGGGCAGTATCCCCGTAATATTCATCCTGAAGATTCAACGTCGCGCGACTTTCAAGGAGAGAAGAAATCGCGGATTGATCACCAACGTGAGCGGCAAGCATAAGCGGACTGAATCCAGCGAAATCAATCTCGAGGGTCTTGAGATCGGGCTCGGCCCCTCGATCAAGAAGAATGCTTCTCACATTTCCAAATTTTTTCTTAATCGCGTGAGTGAGAAGAGTTTCACCGTTATCAAGGTAATTATTTAAGGAAAGATCGGGATTATCGAAAAGGACCACACGAAGCGCCCGAGTATCGTTTGCCTTAACAGCGCGTTCGAGTTCTCTCTCAGCTTCAAATAGACGATGCGAGGTCGTGACTTCGTTATTATTCTGATTCTGCGAGGAACCCGTAGATTCCTTTTTCGCACAAGAGAAGAGTCCCATGAGAAAAGAGATGATTAGGCCCAGAAGGAGCGTGGATTTCATAGAGTTTGAATGTACAGGGATTCGGGTCGGAATGATCGCGAAGAGAAAATTTTATAGATGTAAAAGATAGGCCTGCAGAGAATGCAGGCCTATATAAGTAGCTGAAATTAATTAGAAAACGAGATGCGGGTTACGCTTCGAGTGCTCGATCAGACGACGGAACTGACGGTTTTTCAGATTGTTCAAGTAAACCATCACAACTGCGCCGGCCTTTCTGTCTTCGTTATCGTTACCTACGATACCAAGGAAGCCAACGTTCTTACCATTCATGTTGATTCTCCAGTAACCAGAGATACCAGCAGTTTCGAAACCGAATGGCATCCAGATACCGAAGAGAGTTTTGTGGAAGAAGAATGATACATCCCATTTGTCGTAACGTGTATCAAGACGAAGAGAGTCTTCAAGACGTCCACCAGGAATGCCCGGAACCGGACGACCATCTGGAAGAGTATTTGCATCACCTACACCAATGTCGAGATCTTCTAGATCATCAGTATCGAGATAAAGTGAAAGCATCATACCGCCATCAATGATGTTCGGTGCGAATTCAATTTGTGATTGTTGTGTTTCAGGAATCGGCCCTTTGATCCCCGCATCGATATTGAGATTCAAAAACTTCATCGTGATGACTGCTTTACCATCAACAACGTTGAAGATTGGTCCCTTCACTCCGTTAATTTCCGGAAGTCCGCCGCCTTCTGATCCGCAACCTTGTGCGAAGACAATAGCCACACAGATCAGAGCTGCCTTAAATGGGATGAGCCAAGTTTTCATGAAAACCGTCCTTTTTGGTATTGGAGCAATCGCTTCCACAAACATTATTTTCTATTGAGATTAGTTTAGCAATGAGTGGCAGATTTTTCTAAGACTTCTGCATCAATATGTTAGATAATTTTTTGCAATGAAGGCTACAGGTACTCTCTCGAAGATGAAAACTTCTCCCTTGACACCCGTTAAATATGAATTAACGCTGGGCGGGGTGCGCTATGACATCACTTCGCTGGTGGGGAAGTCCGTTCGTCTAACTTACTCAGGCAAGATTCTTTGCACGAACTGCGGAAAGAAAACGAAAAAATCATACGCACAAGGTTTTTGCTATCCCTGTACGATGAAGCTCGCGGAATGCGACCTGTGTATTTTGAAACCTGAGACCTGCCACTATGATAAGGGCACATGTCGGGAGCCGGAATGGGGACTCGAGAATTGCTTTAAACCTCATGTGATTTATCTAGCGAATTCATCCGGACTCAAGGTTGGGATCACGAGAAGGACCCAGGTTCCTACAAGATGGATTGATCAGGGTGCGACTGAGGCCCTGCCGATTCTTGAAGTGAAGAATCGATTTTTGTCGGGACAGATTGAAGTGATTTTTAAAAAGCTCGTCGCGGATAAAACCGATTGGCGAAAGATGCTCAAGGGAGATCCCGAAAAGATCGATCTTCTGGAGTGGAAGCATAAGCTTCTTTTTGAACTCGCAGAACATTTGAAGGGACATGATTATGTTGTCCTTGATGAACCAGTCATGCGTTTTAGTTATCCAGTGAGCACTTATCCGGAAAAGGTGAGTTCTTTTAATTTGGATAAAACCTCTGAGATTCATGCGAAACTCATGGGGATAAAAGGTCAGTACTTAATATTTGAAACTGGTGTTCTCAATGTCCGCTCTCATACGGGATACGAGGTCACCATCGAAGGTGAATAATGGATCCAAAGACAATTTTTCTTAAAGACTACACTCCCTCAAAATATCTGGTTGATGCCATTGATCTCGATGTCGATATCCATGATGAGAAAACGATCGTTCGGTCGACACTTCTTATTCGTAAAAATTCAGCGGGTGCCGCTCATCTGGAATTGAATGGGGAGAATATGAAATTAATCCGCGTTCTTCTTGATGGGAGGGAACTCAACGGAAATGAATACCAGTTGTCTTCGGATAAACTCGTCATTTTAAATCTCACTGAATCGAGATTCACGGTGGAAACCACAGTGGAGATTGATCCTTTAAAAAATACTGCGCTGGAAGGCTTTTATAAATCTGGCGACCAGCTTTGTACTCAGTGTGAGCCAGAAGGTTTCAGGAAAATTACTTATTCCATCGATCGCCCGGATGTCATGGCCCGCTACCGCACAAAGATGAGTGCAGATAAAAAGAAATATCCCTATCTGCTTTCCAACGGAAATCGCATCGACAAAGGTGAACTTCCAGGTGAAAGACATTGGGTTCAATGGGAAGATCCGTTCCGGAAACCGGGTTATCTTTTTGCCATGGTGGCAGGGG
>JACCDH010908905.1_pt1 | contig 12989 bp, 8 predicted proteins | sample 7442481 | NCBI WGS metagenome assembly JACCDH01 (sample SAMN15323433, study PRJNA562643) | freshwater metagenome | isolation source: river surface water | place: USA:Blue River Watershed | collected 2017-08-15
ACTAAAAAGATGATACCCACTTTTGCAGCTCTTTCGTTTAAGCTAGAAACCAAACTTTTAGGGTATTGAATATCCGCTATATCATTTTTAAATTGAGCGCCTATATTAGTAGTTATTTTGCTTAAACTATCAGGGTTGACATATTGAGCTTTGGCGAAAAAGTCAACGCTTTCTGGAAGCGGATTCACATCTAAAATTTTTGCCCAATCCTCGCTGTTCTCGGCGTTCCAAATTGCTTTTGCTTTTTCTTTATCTACATATTCAACATTTTTTGCGTAGGGTTGACCTGCAATAAATGCCTGTAATTTCCCGATGGTATTTTTGTCAGTGCTCTTTAAATAAACACTAATTCTAATGTCTTCTTTGAAATTGTCACCGATGGTGCGAAGGTTTAAGAATAACCACCCCATAATGCCCATTATAAACAGTACAATCGCCACCCCAATAATGCTATAGATATAGTTGGGTTTACTGCGTTTTAAAGATGCGGAGTTGGTTCCTGCCATAGTATTAAAATTTTACTGGTTCGCTTTGCAAATGTAGGGTTTTGAGCGCTAAAGACTTACATTTGCAAAGGCTGAATTAGCCAAAATTTAGTCAAAAATAGGGCTATCATAGAATTTTTAAGATAATTTAAGAAATGGAGTATCAATTTAGGGCCATAGAGAAAAAATGGCAGGATCAATGGAAGGTTCAAAAAGCGTATCAGGTTTCTAATAATTCTGATAAACCTAAGTGTTATGTATTGGACATGTTCCCTTATCCAAGTGGTGCTGGTTTGCATGTGGGGCATCCTTTGGGTTATATTGCTTCAGATATATACAGTAGATATAAGCGTTTAAAAGGATTCAATGTTTTGCATCCAATGGGATATGATGCATTTGGTTTACCAGCAGAACAATATGCTATAGAGCATGGGGTACATCCTGCAAAAAGTACCCATGGGAATATTGATAATTTCAGAAAGCAATTAGATAATATAGGATTTTGTTATGATTGGGATAGAGAAGTAAGAACCTGCGATGCTACCTACTACAAATGGACTCAATGGATTTTCTTACAATTATTCAATGCATATTATGATAGAGCAGCTCAAAAAGCTACTCCTATTACTCAATTAATGGCAGCATTTGAAAAAGAAGGAAATCTTTCTCATGAATGTCCAGGAAATGCAAAGCTTCAATTTGATGCAGCTGCTTGGAAATCTATGAGTGAAAAAGAGCAACAAGATATTTTGATGCAGTATCGCTTAGCTTTTTGTGGATACGGCGAAGTGAATTGGTGTGAAGCTTTGGGTACGGTTTTGGCGAATGACGAAGTGATCAATGGTTTTAGTGAGAGAGGGGGGCATCCTGTGGAGAAGAAAAAATTGCGTCAATGGTATTTGAGAATTACTGAATATGCAGATAGATTATTAACTGGACTGGATACCATTCAGTTTAGTGATGCTATGAAAGAGATGCAATCTAATTGGATTGGGAAAAGCTATGGTGCAGAAATAGATTTTAAAGTTCAAGGTGCGGATCAGGTTTTAAAAGTATATACCACAAGACCTGATACCGTTTTTGGTGTTGACTTTATGGTAGTTGCGCCAGAGCATGAATTGATTGAAAAAATTACACCAGCATCTCATCAAGCGGAGGTTGCGAATTATATTGCTTATGTAAAAAGCAGAAGCGAAAGAGAAAGAATTGCTGAGAAAAAAATTACAGGTTGCTTTACCGGAGCTTATGTTGTTAATCCTTTTAATCAACAAGCTATTCCAGTTTGGATTTCCGAATATGTATTAGCAGGTTATGGTACAGGGGCCATTATGGCGGTTCCTTGCGGAGATGATAGAGACTTTAAATTTGCGCAACATTTTAATATTCCAATTACCAATATCATTGGAGACGCTTTTAATGGAAATGAAGCTAATCCTACAAAGGAAGCAAAATTGTGCAATAGCGATTTTTTAAACGGCATTGTTCAAAAAGACGCCATTGCAATTGTGAATGATAAGATAGAGGAAATGGGTATTGGTAAGCGCAAAGTAAATTATAAAATGCGTGACGCTGCATTTAGTAGACAACGATATTGGGGCGAACCTTTTCCAATTAAATGGATCAATGGTATAGCGTATCCTTTATCAGAAAATGAATTACCATTGGTATTGCCTAATGTGGATCATTATGGACCTGGTCCAGAAGGAGAGGGACCATTAGCCAATATTGATACTTGGAAAGCTGCTAATTATGAAACCAATACCATGCCAGGTTATGCTGGTAGTAGTTGGTATTTTTTAAGATATATGGACCCTACTAATGCTAATGAATTTTGTGGTCGAAAAGCAAGTGATTATTGGGGACAGGTAGATTTATATATTGGTGGTACAGAACATGCTGTTGGACATTTATTGTACAGTAGAATGTGGACCAAAGTAATGTATGATTTGGGACATATAGGGTTTGATGAACCTTATAAGAAATTATTGAATCAGGGAATGATTCAAGGAAGTTCAAGATTTGTGTATCGTAAAAGAGGTACACAGGTTTTTGTATCTGCAGGATTAATTGGATCACAAGAAGTAGATCAATTGCATGTGGATGTAAATATTGTGGATGGGTTGGAACTAGATACAGAAGCATTTAAAAAATGGAAGCCCGATTATGCTAATGCTACTTTTGAATTAGAAGATGGAAAATATATATGCGGTGTTGAAGTAGAGAAAATGTCTAAGTCTAAATTCAACACAGTGAATCCAGATGATTTGGTAAACAAATATGGTGCTGATACATTTAGAATGTATGAAATGTTCCTTGGCCCTGTTGAACAAAGCAAGCCATGGGATACAAAAGGTATTGAAGGGGTGCATAGATTTATCAAGAAATTCTGGCGTTTATTTTACGATGAAATGAAGGGTCAGGTATGGGTTAATGAAACGCCAACCAATGAAGAGTATAAGATTTTACATAAAACCATCAAGAAGATTGAGGAAGATACAGAACGCTATAGTTTTAATACAGCAGTAAGTACTTTCATGATTTGTATTAATGAATTATATGACATTGGCTGTCATAAGAAAGAGATACTAGAACAAGTATTGATTTTGATTACACCTTATGCTCCTCATTTTGCAGAGGAATTATGGGCATTGATTGGAAATAAAGGTCTGATTGTAGATGCACCATTCCCTGTATTTGAATCAAAGTATGTAGTAGAGTCAAGCAAAGAGTATCCTGTAAGTATCAATGGAAAAGTTAGAGCAAATATCTCTATTGCATTAGATGCTACAGAAGAACAAGTAAAAGAGATTGTATTGGCTAATGCGACTATCCAAAAGTGGGTAGAAGATAAACCTTTGAAAAAATTAATTTTTGTAAAAGGGAAAATGATTAATATCGTTATATAAATTTTAAATACGCTATATGAAAAAAGTATTTTTAGTAGTAGGTCTTTTGGTGATACTAACAGCAAATGCTCAAATGTCAGGAAATAATTTACCTAGATTCATTCGCTGGGTAGATAATGACCAAATTTTAGTAAGTACTAAACTGAATAAAGAAAATACTCCAAAGGAGTATTTGTATAATACGGTAACCAAGCAATATAGTCCTGCTCCTGCTGCTACTATACCGGCTACCGAAAAATCAGTAGTAGTTAAAAATGCTAATATCTACTTAAAAGAGAATGGTGCAGAGATTCAGTTAACATTTGATGCTGCTGAGGAAAAAACGCCTATTCTTTCTCCAGATGGCAAATATGTTGGTTACACCAAGAACAATAATTTATATACGCTTAGTTTAGCAGACAAGAAAGAACATGCTATCACTTCAGAAAATACAAAGGGTATTTTAAATGGTTATGCAAGCTGGGTATATTTTGAAGAGATATTTGGTCGCCCTACTCAGTACCGCGCATTCTGGTGGAGCCCTGATGGTAAGTATATTTCTTTTATGCGCTTTGATGAGCGCGAAGTGCCTATGTTCCCTATTTATAATAGTGAAGGACAACATGGTTTTATTGAAGAAACAAGATATCCTAAAGCAGGAGATCCTAATCCAACTGTGAAAATTGGATGGACTAGTCCAACCGGTGGTAATATTACTTGGGCAGATTTTAATGAACAAGAAGATCAATATTTTGGATGGCCTATTTGGAATCCAAATAATAACAGCATGTGGATGTCATGGATGGATCGTGGACAAAACAATTTAAAGATCTACGAATTAGATATGGCTACTGGTGCAAAGAAAGAAGTATATAAAGAGTATCAAAAAACATGGATTGATTTAGAAGATAGAGTGAGTGGAAGAATTAATTTCTTGGCAAATAACCAAGGGTATATTGCACAATCAGATGCATCTGGATTTAATCACTTGTACTTATACAATATGCAAGGCCAATTAATCAATGCGATTACTTCTGGGAAATATACTGTAACTGGAATTAAGCATATTGATGAAAAAAATAAAACCATTTATTTCACTGCGCGTGGATTAGAAAACAGTGCAAGAGTAGATTTATATGCAGTTTACTTTAATGGAACTTCTTTGGCAAGATTAACCACTGGAGACTATAACAATAGCCAAGTATATTTATCTCCAGATACCAAGAAGTTTGTTACCGTATATAGTAATGTGAACACTCCAACAACAATGGGTGTGATCAATAAAAAAGATAAAACTAAAACTATTCAAGTCATTGCAACTGCAGTAGATTCAAGTTTTAAAGCAGAAGACTATGCAAAAACAGAATTAATTAGAATTAAAAGTGCAGATGGTTTATATGAATTACCAGCATTAGTTACTTGGCCAAAAAATATGGATCCAAATAAAAAGTATCCAATGCTAGTAAGTATCTATGGCGGTCCTAGCGCAGGAACAGTGATGGATAATTGGTCTAATCCTGCGTATAAAGAACCATTGGCAAAAGATGGATTGATTCAAGTAGCATTTGACCATAGAGCGAGTGGGCATTTTGGTAAAGAAGGGGTGAACTATATGTATCGCAATTTAGGTTACTGGGAAATGACAGATTATATGACCATGGCAAAATGGTTCATTGAAAATGGACATGCAGATCCAAAGAAAATCGCCATCACTGGATTTAGCTATGGTGGATACATGAGTTGTTATGCTTTAACATTCGGTTCTTCTGTATTTACACATGCAATGGCTGGAGGAAGCGTAACTGCATGGGAATTATATGACTCGCATTATACGGAAAGATTCATGGATACACCAAAAGAAAATCCAGAAGGATACAAGTCTGGATCGGTGATGACCCATATTAAAAACTTCAAAGGTGTATTGCAGTTAGTACATGGAACTTCAGATGATAATGTACATATGCAAAACTCTATTCAATTATTAAGTGCATTACAGGATAATGGTAAAGAAGTTGAATTCATGTTGTATCCAGGTGGTAGACATGGATGGGGTGGTGCAAAAGGAAAACATTTTGCAGATTTAAAAACAAAATTCATTTATACTCATTTATTAGAGAAGCCGGTTCCTGCTACTAAATAATTGAATTAATCAACAGACATGTCGAATCCTATTTTAGATGCTGAAAGCCCAAATTTAAATCCTCAGGATAGAGAATTTGAAAATAGTATTCGTCCAACTGCTATTGATGCATTCTCGGGTCAACCTCAATTAATTGAAAACATTAGCATCTTTATTAAAGCGGCTAAAATGAGAGGGGAACCCTTGGATCATATCTTATTTCATGGCCCTCCGGGTTTAGGTAAAACCACACTCAGTAGAATTGTAGCCAACGAAATGGGCGTACAAATCAAAGAAACATCTGGTCCTGTCATTGATAAGCCCAGTGATTTAGCGGGTTTGTTAACCAGTCTAGAACCCAATGATGTATTGTTTATAGACGAGATACATCGATTGAGTACCGTGGTAGAAGAATACTTGTATGCTGCCATGGAGGATTTTAAGATTGATATCATGATTGATAGCGGCCCTAATGCAAGAAGTATTCAAATCAATTTAAATCCATTCACATTAGTAGGGGCTACTACTAGAAGTGGATTATTAACTGCCCCTTTATTGTCAAGATTTGGTATTAAATCAAGATTGGAATATTATCCTGCTACTGTATTACAAAAGATCATTGAAAGAAGTGCTCAAATATTATCTGTACAAATTGATAGTCATGCTGCAGGTGAAATTGCTAGAAGAAGTAGAGGCACACCAAGAATTGCCAATGGTTTATTAAGAAGGGTGCGAGATTTTGCACAGGTATTAAATGATGGTCAGGTTGATTTAGGCATTACACAACATGCATTAAAGGCATTGAATGTGGATGAACATGGATTAGACGAAATGGATAACAGAATTTTATTAGCAATCATAGAAAAATTCAAAGGTGGTCCTGTTGGTATCACTACTATTGCTACTGCAGTGGGTGAAGAGTCTGGTACTATTGAAGAAGTATATGAACCATTCTTAATTCAAGAAGGATTTTTACAAAGAACGCCTCGTGGACGAGAAGTCACCCACAAGGCGTATGAACATTTAGGGAAAATAAAAACTCAGGGTAATACGCAGGAATTATTTTAGTTTACCACTAATCTAAATCCGTTTCCGTGAATATTTACAATTTCAATTTTTTCGTCTTCTTTTAAGTATTTTCTCAATTTAGCAATGTATACATCCATACTTCTGCCATTGAAGTAGGTATCACTGCCCCAGATTTTTTTCAAGGCTTTCTCTCTGGTTAATAAATCATTCTTATGCTCAGAAAGCATTTTTAATAATTCATTTTCTTTGGGAGATAAAACTTGTACCTGTCCGTTGAATACCAATTCTCTTAACTTAGGATTGAAATGATATTTACCTAATTCAAACTCTTGGTTATCTACAATTTTATTGTCTTCTTCGTTTCTTTTAATAATGGCTTTGATTTTCATTAAAAGCACTTCACTATCAAAAGGCTTGGTAATATAATCGTCCGCACCTAATTTATAGCCAGTGATAATATCTTCTTTTAATGTCTTTGCACTTAAAAAGAATAAAGGAATATCAGGATCTGTATTTCTAATTTCTTCAGCCAGAGTAAAGCCATCCATATGAGGCATCATCACATCTAATAAACAAAGGTCAAATTTTTCTCTTTGAAAAGCAGCTAATCCTAAACGACCATCTCTTTCTAATGTTACATCATACTCGTCTAGTTCTAGGTAATTTTTTAATACCAATCCTAGATTGCTATCGTCTTCACAAAGAAGTATTTTATATTTTTTCTTGTCTTCCATATTGATTGCTTTATGTAAAGAAACAATTTTTTACAATGGTTCTAAAATTAGGGTTTCCAATCTTTTGTTAAAATATACCTAATCCTTCGTACTTGTACAAATATCACAAATATTACAAGAAATAGGGTCTTTTTCTCCAAAATAATGGGCTAAATACTGACTTCTACAGCTTAAGTGGGCATCTTGGATGTATTGCGAAAAAGCTTTGATTCTTTCCAAGAAAGCTTTTTTTCTGGCAGTGTATTGATCCAAATCTAACTTCATAAATTCAGCAGAAGTTCTATTCCAATTAAATTGAACAATAGGTTGGTTTTCTTTTTGATGATAATGAATCAATCCCAGTTCTGCTAAATAGATTAATTGCTTTTGAATAAAATAAATATCTCTTTGAACTAGTTCTGCTAACAGATTTTCTTGAATCATTTGAGGACTGTCTAAGATTCCTCCATAAGTTCTTAGTAAGGTTTGTAAAACAGTACCCGCAATCACATTATTTCTTTCAAATTGCTCAATGGTATTTCTATCCCCTAAAACTTGCACCATGGATGGTTTAAAAGAAGCTTCAGAGAATTTCACATGTCCTTCTTGGGCAATCCATTGTAAAGCATTTCTTGCAATGGTTTTATCTAGATCAAATACCAAACAAAATTGTTCAAAGTCAAAAGGGAATTGGTCTTGTTCGCCCATCCCGATGGGTAATTGTACAAAGTCTGCTAAGTGTTGATACACTTTTTTAATCATCTCGATAGGAGGGAACTTTTTAGATTGCAAAGCCTCCCAATATTCCCAATCAGATGGTTGATATAGTAGAATGGCTTCAGCTGCTTTGCCATCTCTGCCTGCTCTACCTGCTTCTTGATAGTATTGCTCAATGCTACCTGGAATATCATAATGAATCACCGTTCTAACATCTGGCTTATTAATACCCATGCCAAATGCGCTGGTACAAACTACAATTTGAGTTTGATTGTTCATCCAAGATTCTTGAACTGCTTTTCTAATATGTATAGGTAATCCTGCATGATATTCTTCTACACTAAATTTATAAGCTTTTAATAATTGGGTAAGTTGGGTAACATTATTTCTTGTGCCGCAATAAATAATAGTAGAACCATTGGTTTGACTTAAAATACTTCTTACACTATGTAATTTGACTGCTACTTTTTTAACTGCATAACTTAGATTAGGTCTTAAAAAACTACTAGTGATTATAGTGGGTTGCTTTAACTGAAGTTGTTTGATCATATCTTCTTGTACCATAGGTATTGCAGAAGCAGTCATGGCCAATACAGGAATCGATGGGAATAATTTTTTGATGATATCTAGCTTTCTATAAGAAGGTCTAAAATCATAACCCCACTGAGAAATACAGTGGGCTTCATCTATAGCTATTAATTGAATGGGAATGCTTTGTAAAAAATCTTGAAAGTTTTTTTGTGCTAATTTTTCAGGGGAGCAATAAATAAATTGATATTTGCCTGCTTGAATATCTTTAAATATTCTTTGCTGGGTATAAAAATCAATTTCTCCGCCCAAATTGATAGCATTGATATTTTTAGCTTTTAAATCTTTTACTTGATCTTGCATTAATGCAATTAAGGGACTAATTACAATACCTATTCCCTTTTTACAAAGCACAGGTATTTGATAGCAAATAGATTTTCCTGCTCCAGTGGGCAATAAGGTTAATACATCTTTTCCCGCTAAAACAGTTTCAATTACTTCTAGCTGTTGAGGTCTAAAATGATCATACCCCCAATAGGTTTTCAGTATTTCTTGAGGACTTCTATATGTACCAGTTGCTTGCAATCTTTACACTAATTTTTTCTTAAACAATCTCAAAGAGTTTAAAGCCAATACCACATCACTTAAGCCCATGATCAATGCGCCATAAGTTGGCCCCCAGGTTCCTAATAATCCAATCGCTGCAATCGGAATGGCAACTATATTATAAGAGAAAGCCCAAGTAAGATTTTCTTTAATGGTTTCATAGGTTCTTCTACCAAGGCCCAAAGACATGGGTAGGTTTTTTAATCCTTGATTCATTAAAATGACTTGTGCACTTTGAATAGCAATATGCGAAGCATTGCTTAATGAAATACCTATGGTTGCTTTGGCTAAAGCTGGTGCGTCATTAATACCATCACCTACCATGGCAGTAGGACATGCTTTGGTGAGTGCTTCTAATTTATTTAATTTATCTGCAGGGCTTTGCTCACTAATAATTTCTTGTATGCCCAGGGCATTGCCTACCAATTCGCATTTAGATTTTCTATCTCCACTTAATAAAATTGTATGAATGCCTTGTCGATGCAATGTTTCAATCACTTCTTTGGCTTCTGTTCTTATTTGATCAGCTACATCCACCCATCCAATGAATTGGTCATTCTTCTGAATATAAATATTGTGTCCGTCTTCTACATTTTTATCTACCAATGTTTTGAATGATCCAGCCCAGTAATGATTTCCTTCCTTATCGGTGGCTTTAATACCTAATCCCTTTACTTCTTCTATGGTACTCCATTTAACTTCTGTTTTGGTTTTCCATTCTGTGCTAATACATTTTGCGATTGGATGATTCGAATATTTTTCCAAAGAGTATACCAGTTCTTTGAATTGTACTTCTTCAATGGCATTGGTAAAATATACTTTGTCAATTACAAAATGTCCTGTGGTTAATGTACCTGTCTTATCAAAAACAACCTGTTTAATATCTTTAAATGTTTCTAAGCTTTTGGCATTTTTGAAAATCACTCCATTGCGTGCGCCTCTTCCTAAGCCTACAGCAATAGCAGCTGGTGTAGCTAGTCCCATCGCACAAGGGCAGGATATGACTAACACAGCAATAGCTCTCAACATACTTTCTCCAAATCCAATAGAGGTAAAGAAAAAGTTACCCAATAAAGTAAGCACTGCAATACCTAATACCAGTGGCACAAAAATCGCACTAATTTTATCTGCTAAAATTTGCACAGGCGGTTTTTCTCCTTGTGCATTCTTCACCATTTTTAAAATATTAGCAAGCACCGTATCGTCACCCACGGCAGTTACATAAGCTTTAATAGTGCCATTTTCAATGGTACTACCTCCTAATAAAATTTCACCCGTTTTTCTGTGAATGGGAACACTTTCGCCGGTAACAATCGCTTCATTTACGCTGGCTTCTCCCCACAGAATCTTACTATCCATGGGAACTGTTTCACCAGCATTGATTAAAATAATATCACCCACTTTAAGGGTATTGCTTTCTACATTGAAAATTATTTCTTTGTGATGCTCATCAAATACAATCATATTGGCCATTACTTTCTGCGCTTTCACCAAATCTTTTAAAGCTCTTTGAGTGGATTCGATAGAAGCATCTTCCAAATAATTACCAAAAAATACCAGAGTTAAAATAGTGGCTGCAGTCTCGTAATAAGCAAATGCAGCACCTTGTCCGATTAAAGTTCCATATAAGCTATAGCCAAATGCAGCAGTTGCACCAATAGCTACTAATACATTCATATTAGGAATGCCTTTGAAAACACTATTCCATGCACTCTTTCCAAAATAACTCATACCTACGATATATACCGGTAGGGTAATACCTAGTTGTACGAAGGGGTTCATTAAAAAATGAATATGTACACCAGGAATCATATGAATCATCAACGGCAAAGTAAAAATCAAACAGAAGATGGCTCTTTCTTTATTATTGTCTAAAAACCTTTTAGTGATTTTTTCTTCTGAGCCTCTTACTTTATATCCTAAACTATTAATGCCTTTAATTAATTTTTCTTTGCTGGCTTCAAAGGGAAGTTCAAAATTCACTTCTCCTTCCATAAAATTTACTTTAGGTGCAACGACTCCTTCAGATTCTAAATATTTATGAATAGATAAAGCACAATTGGTGCAGCTCATTCCATCTACTTTTAATTGTACATTTTCCATAAGAAATCATTTATACTACAAAGGTACAACTCCTATATTGTATCTTTGCTTTATGGAAAAAATGTATCGTTTGGAGCAAATTCCATCTATTGCAAAGGATCTGGTGGAGCAATATGGGAGCCATCCCGTTTGGGTATTTCATGCGCCAATGGGTGCAGGCAAAACCACGCTTATTTCGACTATATGCAAGGTGATGGGTGTAGAGGATACCGTATCCAGTCCAACATTCTCCTTAATGAATGAGTATATGGCAGGAAAGAAGCTCATTGTACATATGGACTGGTATAGAATTGAGGGGGAAGAAGAGGCTGCAAGAGCGGGATTAGCAGCAGCTATAGATGAAGCTGATTATTGTTTTATAGAGTGGCCTGAAAAAGCTCCCTTAATTGTTCCAGAAGACGCCCTACATCTAACTATTGAAATAGTAGATCCAACTACTAGAAAGATATTAGTTCATTAAGCACTTGCTTTTTTGTAACTTAGATAAAAATTGCTACCATGAGTGCTATCAAGCCACAAATCCTCAGCTCATTTTCGTATGAAACACAGGAAGAAGTGTTGGATATTCCTTTTAAATCCAAGCCTCTATTAATTGGTATCCCCAAAGAGCGCGCATTTCAGGAAAATAGAATTGCCTTAATTCCAGAAGCAGTAAATGTATTGGTAGCAAATGGACATGAAGTAGTAGTAGAAGCTGGTGCTGGTGAAGGTAGTAGGTATTCAGATAAGGATTATGCAGAAGCTGGTGCTAAAGTGGTTACCGATAAAACAGAAGTGTATCAATGTCCTATTTTAGTAAAGACAGCCCCTCCTGTAGAAGCGGATCTTCCTTTTTTGCAAATGAATCAAACCATTATTTCTCCGGTACATTTATCGGCATTGAAAAAAGAATTGATGGAGCAATTGATGGCTAAAAAAATTACTGCTTTAGCTTTTGAAAATATTAAAGACGAAAACAATAATTATCCTATTCTTAGAAGTATGGGAGAGATTGCAGGTAGTGCGGTGATGTTAATTGCTGGACAGTACTTAAGTAATTTCAATCAAGGTAAGGGTGTATTATTAGGAGGAATAAGTGGTGTGCCACCAACAAAGGTGGTGATTATTGGAGCTGATATTGTTGGGGAATTTGCAACAAGAAATGCTTTAGCCCTAGGAGCTAGTGTGAAAGTATTTGATAACGATGTTTCAAGATTACAAAGATTACAAAATAATTTAGGACAAAGAGTTTGGACCAGTGTGTTGGAGCCAAGAATTTTAGCCAAGCAAATTAAAACCTGCGAAGTGGTAGTGGGTGCATTAAGAAGTGGTTTTGGAAGAGCGCCGATTGTAGTGACAGAAGAAATGGTAGCTTCTATGAGACCAGGAAGTATTATTATTGATGTAGCGATAGATAGGGGAGGTTGTTTTGAAACTTCTGAATTAACCAATCACGAAAATCCTATTGTGATCAAGCATGATGTAATACATTATGGCGTTCCGAATATTCCGAGTGGATTTGCTCGTACAGCTAGTCAAGCTATTAGTAATGTGTTAATGCCATTGTTAATTCAAATTGGTGATGTAGGCGGATTAGAAGAAATTATCTGGCAACATGTACATTTAAGAGAGGGCATCTATTTATATAAAGGAGCATTAACAGACTCTTATATTAGTCATAAGTTTGACTTGAAATTTACCGATTTAAATTTATTGATTGCTAGTAGTAAGAGTTAGGCTTACTTGTAATCCATTAAGTTAATTTGCTGAGTGCAGAATGCATATTCTTCAGGGTCATTGCTGCCAACTATAATAAGTTTATGCA
>JACCDH011590239.1_pt1 | contig 12989 bp, 10 predicted proteins | sample 7442481 | NCBI WGS metagenome assembly JACCDH01 (sample SAMN15323433, study PRJNA562643) | freshwater metagenome | isolation source: river surface water | place: USA:Blue River Watershed | collected 2017-08-15
GAACCTGTCCGAGTACCAGGAGGCGCACTCGGTATCAGGCCTGAAAGGCGCGCCGCCCGGCTATGTCCGCTATGGCAAGGGCGGCATGCTGACCGAGGCCGTGCGCCGCCAGCCCTACAGCCTGGTGCTGCTGGACGAGATGGAGAAGGCACACCCGGATGTGCTGGAGCTGTTCTATCAGGTGTTCGACCGCGGCACTATGGAGGATGCCGAGGGAACGCTGATCGACTTCCGCAATACGCTGATCCTGCTGACCTCGAATGCCGCGCAAGAGATCGTCACCGAGACCTGCGAGCGCCATCCTCAGGCAACGCAGGAGGACATACTCGAAGCATTGCGGCCGGCGCTGCTGCGCCGCTTCCCGGCGGCCTTCCTTGGTCGCGTGGTGATCGTGCCCTATCGGCCGATGGCTGATGCGCAATTGCGGCGCATTGTCGAGCTCAAGCTGGCACAGCTGGCCGAGCGCGTACGCCGCCATCATGGCGCGCATTTCCACTGGGATGCCTATGTGGCCGAAGCGATCGCCGCGCGCTGCCATGAAGTCGAGAGCGGTGCGCGCAATATCGATCACATCATCACGCAGTCGCTGCTGCCGATGCTGGCCTCGCAAGTGCTGGAGCGCATCGCCGCACAGCAGTCCTTCGATGATGTCGGCCTGACGGTGGACGTGCGCGACGGCTTCCGCTTCAGGCTAGGCACTGCGGAGTCGGCATCATGAGGACCGGCTTCACCCAGGACCATGTGCTGATCTCGGCCACGACCGCGCTCGGCAAGGACAAGCTGCTGGTCGAGAGCTTCTCCGGCACCGAGGAGCTGTCGCGCCCGTTTGGTTTTTCGCTGGCCATGAAATCCGCCGAGATCGCACTCGATCCGGCCGCCATCATCGGCACCACGGCCACGGTCACGGTCACGCACCCGACGGGCATGGTGAGGCACTTTCATGGCGTGATCAGCCGCTTTACCCAGTCCGGGCTGGATGCGGCCTTTGCCTATTATGCCGCCGAGATGGTGCCGGCATTGTGGCTGCTGTCGCTGTCGCGCGAGCGCAAGATCTGGCAGAACAAGACTGCGGTGGAAATCATCGAATCGGTGCTCAATGCGCACAGCATCAGCTTCGAGAACAAGCTGACCGGCAGCTGCCCGGTGCGCGAGTATTGCGTCCAGTATGACGAGACACCGCTGGATTTCATCTCGCGGCTCATGGAGCAGGAAGGCATCTTCTATTTCTTTAGCTTCAGCGCCAGCGGCCACACCATGGTGCTGGGCAATGCGCCCTCTGCCCATGCGGACTGCGCGAGCGCCACACTGGCCTTCCGTGGCCGCAGCGACAACCACAACCTGCCAGACAGCGTGCTGCGCTTCGAGTCCGGCGGCCGGCTGGTCACGCAAGCTTTCGCCGGCTCGGACTATGACTATGCGAAGCCCAGCACCTCGCTGGCCGCCAGTACCAGCGGCGCTGCCGGGCGCGGCAGCATTTATCAATACCCTCACCTAGGCGGCACGATGGAAGGCGGTAGCACCCGGCTGGGCGTGCAATCGCAGGCCAGCCAGGCAGATGCCTTGACCGCGAGCGGAGAGAGCGTCTGCAACAGCCTGCATGCCGGTGGCGCGTTTACGCTGACCGAGCACCTGAACAAGAAGCTCAACATCCGCTATGTGCTGCGACGTGTGACCCACCGTGCCAGCGGTGCAACGTACTCGAATCATTTCGATGCCTTCCCGGCCAGCGTCACCTTCCGTCCGCCCCGCAGCGTGCCGCAACCGGTGGTCGCCGGCAGCCACTCGGCCTTTGTGGTCGGCCCCAGCGGCGAGGAAATCTGGACCGATGCGCTGGGACGCGTCAAAGTGAAATTCCACTGGGACCGTAACGAAAAGAAGGACGACACCACTTCATGCTGGGTGCGCGTGACGCAAGCCTGGGCCGGCAATGGCTGGGGTGCGCTGTTCATTCCGCGTATCGGGCAGGAAGTGATCGTCAGCTACCTCGACGGCAATCCTGACCGCCCGATCATCACCGGCAGCGTCTATAACGGCGAGCAGGCCACGCCGGTTGAACTGCCCAAGAAGCAGATGCAGGCAGTTATCCGCTCGCGCCCGACCAAGACCGGTGATGGCAAATCAAAGTCTGCCGAGATCGACGATGGCCGCATCCACGGCAATGAGATCCGCTTTGATGACAAGAAAGGCGATGAAGAGCTGTACTTCCACGCCGAGCGCGACCTGAAGATCGATGTCGAGGACGATCTCGAGACTACGCTCTACAAGGGCTCGGAAGAACACATCATCAAGAAAGGCGACCGCACCATCGAGGTCACCGCCGGCAATGAGGACCACACGGTCGGTGGCACGCGCAGCGTGTCCGTCACGGGGGACGAAACGCATGAGAACGAAGCAAACTTCGAGCACACGGTCAAGAAGGCCTACACGCTGGAAGTGACCGAGGACATGGAACAGACGATCAAGGGCAGCTCGACCATCAAGGTCACCGGCGACCTCGTGATCGATGTGACCGGCAACATCACGTTCAAGTCCGGCGGGACGATGAGCATCTCGTCCGGTACCGGCATGACGGTCAAGGCTGGCACCGAGCTCAAGAGCGAGGCCGGTACCTCGTATGGCGTGAAGGCCGGCGCCGACCTGAAACTGGACGCGCTGTCGATCGCGGGCAAGGCCTCGGCCTCGGGCGAGATCGACGGTGGCGGCATGCTGACCCTGAAGGGCGGCATGGTGAAGATCAATTGAGGCAGCGATGAGCGACTTGAACATCAAGGACACAGTCGAGATTCGCGATGACGACGGTCAGCTGCGCCACAGCGTGCGACTGAATGATGGTGAGCTGCACGGCCGTGCCGAGAGCTATGACGAGGATGGTCGTTTGCTGCAGCGCTCCGACTATGACAACGGCCTGCGCCATGGCAGCAGCGAGTATCACGATGGCGAAAGACTACAGATGCGCCAGCAGTACCAGCGCGGCCTTGCTCACGGGCCGACTGTGGTCTATGACCCGGCTGGCCATGTCGCGGCCGAGCTGAACTTCGATCAGGGCCAGTTGCAGGGCGAGGCGCGCTATTACTCGCATGGACAGCTGGTGCGCTGCGCGAACTACAAGGACGGCAAGCTGGACGGTGTCGCCGAGGATTTCACGCCGGATGGCATGGTCGTGCAGCGTACCAGCTACCGCAACAACATCCTGCACGGGACGATGGAGCGTTACTGGACCAATGGTCAGGTCATGGAGCGATCGAGCTGGAATGGCGGCCTGCGAAACGGCGAGATCGCGCGTTTCGACCAGAACGGCAAGACGCAGGGCGGGCCCGCCGCGCCCAAGCTGGCCGAGCGCATGGAAAAACTGTTCAGGGGAAGCTGATGGGCAAGCTGGTCTGCACAGGTGCCATGTTGAAATGCTCGTTCGGGATGGCGCCCGGCACGCTCAATGTGCTGCCTTTGAACCGCACACTGTCGGGCGCACCGGCGGCCAACATCATGGACCACGTGCCGATGCTGAACATCATGCCCTTCGGCATGTGCCAGTCGCTGGCCAATCCCATGGTGGCGGCGGCCACTGCTGCGGCCATGGGCGTGCTGACGCCGATGCCCTGCATACCGATGACCGTCGCGCCCTGGGTGCCGGGCTCGCCGACGGTGCAGATCGCGAACATGCCGGCGCTGAATGATGGATCGAAACTGATGTGCAACTGGGCTGGCGTGATCGAGGTATCAATGCCGGGGCAAATGACGGTGGAGGTAGCATGAGGGTGACGTTTGCGCTGACCTCCCGGCTGGTAATGATCACGACGGTCTGCTCGGTCGCGATCGTGCTGCTGCTGGTGATGCTGGGCTTCGAGCTCGGGCTCAGGCATGCCCATGAAGAATATGCTGCACGCAGGCAGGCGCAGCTTCAGTCAGCCGCTGCGCCCGTCGATGGCGGCCAGGCTGGCGCAGCACCGGCTGCGCAAAAGGACGGGCTCGGCTACTCGCCGGTGGCCATGCCGACGCCTGCGGCCATGCTGTACGGCGCTACCGAGCCGGCGAAAGGCAGATGATGCAGCCATCAAGTTCCAGCCTGTCGACCCGTTTCTTGGATATTGCACGCTTCATGCGCCCTTCACGCTTGATGCGCAATGTGCGGTTCGTCCATATGGCCCAGCGTACTTCATCAGCACTGCTCGCACTATGTGCGCTGCTGGCTATCGCGCTGCTGCCGGCTTGCAGCACGGTCAATGGCCTGATGTTCCCGCCAGGCGTGAAGCTGGATTGGGAATCGGTGTCGGTCTATGTTGATCCGGCTGCCAACCGCGACTTTCCGGTGGCCGTGGACGTGGTGCTGGTCAGCGACGAGGCACTGGCGCGCCGGGTCAGCCTGATGCGCTCGCAGGATTGGTTTGGCGCACGCGATGCCCTGCGCAAGACGCATCCGGAAGACATCGAATTCGACAGTGTCGAGCTGGCGCCGGGCGAGTCGATCACGCTGCCCGGCAAGCGCTACTCGGGCAAGCGGGTGTTTGCCGCCTACGCTTTCGCCGATTACTTCTCTGCCGGCGATCACCGGGTGCGGCTGGATACGCTCAAGGGACGGATCAGCATGGAACTCGGCGCGACCGATTTTTCGGCCAGCGCCTCGCGAAAATGAAAGAACAGGATGACAAGGTGCAGGCAATGAGCAAGACCATCGACGCGCAGCAGCGCATGAGCCGCGGAGGCCGCTTATGAAATGTCCGGATCGCATACAGTGGCATGAGGGCATGCTGCTGTCGCCGCAGCATTTCCAGCTGGAGTCAGCGCGTGTCGATGCGCTGATTGCCTGGCACACGCTGACCGGCGCACCCTTTGCATGGGGGGTGAAACGACTGAAGTTCGACATGGCGCTGCTGCCCTCGGGCACGCTGCGCGTGCTGGAGCTCGAGGCTATCCTGCCGGATGGCACGGCCGTCGCGCTTGACCCGCAAGATGCCGGCGCGGCCGAGCTGACGCTCAAGCTCGACAACCTCATGCCGCAGCTGGCACAGGCCGAACAGACGGTGTGGCTGTCGCTGCCGGTGTCGCGCAACATGAAGATGCCGGAGATGGCATCGCGCTTTGTGTCGGTCAAGGTCGATCCGGTCGAGGACGAGGTATCGGATGCGGCACCGGCCGATATTCCTCGCCTGCTGCCTAATCTGTCGCTGTCGGCTGGCGAGGCGCCGCCGGCACTGACGGTGAGCATGCCGATTGCATCGGTGCTGGAAGATGACGGCGTGATCAAGCTGGGCACGGCACTGCCGGCGCTGCTGGATGTGCATGCCGCCCCCGGCCTGCTGGATGCGATGCGCGAGTTCGTTCACACGCTGCGCAGCAAGGCGGCATTTGTCGCGCGACAGGCCGCCGGCGTGCCGCTGGCCGAGCAGCGCGGCGAGCGGCTGGCGCTGCTACAGCGACTGTCGTGCATGGTGCCGGCGCTGCCGGTGCTCGAGGCCCATCTGCAGAGCCCGGTGATCGCGCCCTATCCGCTGTATCTCGCGCTGTGCAACTTGCTGGGCCCGATGTCGCTGCTGCGACCGGGGGCGCTGCCGATCACGCCGCCGCCGTATGACCATGCGCAGCCTCATCTCTGCTTCTGGCCGCTGCTGCGTGAACTGGACGAGAACCTGTCCGAAGTCAGCCAGGACTATCGCGAAGTCGGCTTCGAATGGGTGAATGGCGCGTTCGAGCTTGCGCTGCGGCCGGAATGGGTCGGGCAGCGTCTGGTGGTCGGCCTGAAAGGCGGCATCGGCAGCGAGGCCGAGGACTGGATGGACACCGCCGTGATTGGCCCGGCGCATGTGTTTGGCGAGCTGCGCGAAAAGCGCGTGCTCGGCTACCGCCGCGCGCGCATTGCCGGTGCGCCCGAGATGCAATTGCGCAGCCTGCCCGGCGTGATGCTGTACGAGATCGCACCCGGACCGGAATTGCTGCGCGCCGACAGCCGGCTCGTGATCGGGCCATCCGGCCGCGCCGGTACCGCTGCACGCCCGGCATCCATCGGGCTGTTCATTCGTACCCAGGGCATCTGAGGAAGGCAACAGTAACCACGATCCATGGGCAAGCTCACCCTACCCGTACCCTCACCCAGGCCGCCGCTGCCGCCGATCACGACCATGATCGAGCCGCGCGAGCCGGAGCCGCGCGCGCCCTTGCCCATGCAGGCCGCCACCGACACGCTGCTGCTGCGCCAGCTTCGCCTGTTCGTGGCCGAGGTCATCCGCATGCTGGGCAGCTTCGAGCGCGAGCATTTTCTCGGTGAGGACAGCCCCGAGGCAGCGCGCAAGGCAGCCGAGGATGCCTGCGACAGGCTCGCGCGCGAGATCGAGGTGCAGACCATGGAGATCTCGCGCTCCGGCTCGCCGGCTGATCGTGCGGCGGTCGACGAGCTGCGCTACCTGAAGGCCGCAATCGCCGACGAGCTGCTGCTGGCGCGCAGCTGGCCGGGACGGTCTCGCTATACCGAGCACCTGATCGAGACTCGGCTGTTCGGCTCGAGCGTGGCTGGCGACGAAGTGTTCCGGCGCATAGATGCCGTGCTAGGAGACGCCAGTGGCCAGCCATCGCAAATGGCACCGCTCTATCTGTTCGCCATCTCGACCGGGTTCGAGGGACGGCATCGCGGCCCGCACGCCGACGAGTCGCTACAGCCGCTGCGCGATGCGCTGTTCCGCAAGATCTACCGGCGCGAGCCCGAGCTTGCTCCCGGACTGGCCAGCCTGCCGCGCAATGCTGATCGGGTGATGTCGGACCAGGCGTATCAGTATCCGCTGTCGAACATCGCGCCGGTGCGCTTCTTCCGCTTGAGCCGAGGTACGCTGGCTTTCGTCGGCACGATGGCCTTGCTGCTGGCGATATCGCAGGTGGCGTGGCGCGTCAGCTCGGCGCCGGTGCGCAAGGCGCTTGAGCCATCGGCACCGACCAAGCAAAAGATCAGACAGGCTGACCCGGGCGAGGCTGAGCGTGGATAACTCGCTGACCATCGTCTGGATCGCCGGCATGCTGACCACCGCAGTCGTGGTGCTGCTGGTCGCGCTGCGCTACGGTATTGACCGCGACGGCGACAAAGAACGAGGTCGGCGCGCCGCGCTCGATCTCGGCAAGCTGAAATCCTCTTTCAGGGAAGCCGTCGCCCGCATCGAACAGAACATCGCCGATCACGGCAAGCGCTACGACATTCCGTGGATCGTGCTGCTGCACGATGGCAGCGCAGCTACGCGACCGGCGATCGAGGATTGCGGGCTGACCCGCATGCTGGCCGGTGACGCTCCCGCTGATAGCGAGAACGGCGCATCCGCCGGCGATGTGCCGCGCTGGCACCTGTTCGATCGCGGCGTGGTGGTCGAGCTGAGCGCCGAGCAGCTGGATGATCCGTCCGCCATCGACCTGCATGAAAAGCGCTGGGAAGAATTCGTGCAGCTGTGCGGCCAATACCGTCCTCAGCGGCCGCTGGACTCGATCGTCATCTCGGTGCCGGCCGGCTTGCTGGCCGACCGTACACCTGAAGGACGCGAGCGCCTGCGGCTGAAGGCCGATGCTGCCAGCCGCCGGATCTGGATCGCACAGAACCGCTATGCGATGCGCTTCGCGGTCTATGTCGTGATCTCCGGTTGCGAGGACTTGCCTGGTTTCGGCGACTTTGCGCAGGCGCTGCCGCCATCAATGCAGGACAGCATGCTTGGCTGGTCGTCACCCTATCAGCCAGCGGCGCTGTACCAGCCGGGCTGGGTCACGCAGGCTTTCGACCAGGTCGAGCAGAATGTGGCCGATAGCAGTGCCGAGCTGTTTGCCTCGAATGCGCTGGTGAGCTCGCCGACCGACATCTTCCTGCTGCCGTCGCGCATCGCATCAATGCGCGCGGGCATGGCCGAGTATCTGGACGAGCTGATGCGTCCGAATGCCTATCATGAGCCCTTCTTCCTGCGCGGCCTGTATTTCAGCGGCGCCGGCACGCGCCCGCTGTTCCTGCGCGACCTGATGGATGCCAAGGTGTTCGCCGAGTTTGGCCTGTCGCGTGCGGCGCACTCGCAGAAGCTGGCACGGCCGTTGATGACGCGGGTCGGGCGCTGGCTGGCGGTGGGCATACCGACGATTTACGCGATCGGCATCGTGTTCTCCGTCATCCAGCTCAATCGTGTGCTGCCGGTGCTGGCAGAAGGACTCGAGGGCTTGAAACGCGATACGGAATACCGGGCACAAGTTGCGAACCAAGGGGAGCGACCGGACTTCGACTGGTATCGCAAGACTGCCTTGCAGCTGATGATCGGGCTGGAAGATCTGCAATCTCGTCGCCTGAGCCGCTCGGTCTCTCTCTATGATCCGAGCATCTACAACCCTTTCATGCCAGGATCCTGGCCCATCTTTGACGACCTGCGCGAGCGTGCCCGCAACCGCATCAAGGAAGAGTTCGCCGAGTTGGGCGTGCGCACCCTGCAACAGGCTATCTACCGACGTACTGCCGATTTGACCAATGCGCCACTCAATCCGGTCAGCCTGAAACTGACCGGCGGCGCGACTGATTGCGACGCTCCGCGACAGCGCGATGCGGCAGTGGTCACCGGCAGCAGCGCGACAGTCGCCGTCGATCAAATGGGCGAATTCAGCGCGTTGCAGCGCTATGCCAACGACCTTGCCCGACTTGAGGCCAGTGTGGGCGCGATGCAGCGCCTGAAGTCACCCAACAAGGACAGCGCCAAGGACCTGCGCATGCTGGTACTCGACATGCTCGGCGCTGATTTGACTGGCGACCTCGAGAGTAGCGTGCTGCTGTTCCGCGACGCGGCCGTGACCGAGGGGGCACTGATCGATGGCGAATCCGTGGCCACGGCCGCACGCTGCGCTTTCGTCAAGGCGCATCTTGCGCTGAACCAGAAGCTGTTCGCAGAGAACGCGCTGGTGCGCGGCGAGGAGCGCGTGCAAGCTGCCAGGAACACGGTGCTGAACCTGTTCAGCGCAAGCACATCGCCTAACAGTGGCGATGTGATCGCAGCCTACCGCAAGCTGCTTGAGGCATTGCAGGAGCAGAAGGCGCTGCTGGCAAATGGCCACGGCAGCTGGCTGTTGCAGGAAGAACTGAAGCTGGGCGCGTCGCATGACAAGCTGATGCAGCAGTTCGCCGGCAACAAGCTGGTCGGCCCCGAGATCGTCGCTGACATCGACCGCAAATCGCGCGAGGAATTCGCGCGCACGCGCCAACAATTCCTTGCACTGTTCGGCGATGGTAAGGAACTGACCGCGATTGCTACCGGCAAGGATGGCGGCCTCGCGCTGTCCAAGGACAGGCTGGCCATGCTGGCCGCTGTCGAGCAGCTGCTGAACCAGCCCTTCATGCAGCCAGCCGTCGGCAATGCACTGGAGCCGACCACGCGCGGCACGCTGCTGAATTGGGACAACGAGCAGCTGGCACGCGCCGTCAAGCTGGGCGACGGCCGCCGCAAGTACCTGAGCGACGAGCTACCGAAATTCTCGGGCGAGATGCAGGAAGCCGTGCGCGACACGATCGACTATCAGTTCGCGCTGCGACTGGTCGACCTTGCCGGTCATGCATATAGCCCGGTGGATGCGGACAGCCTGAGTGTCGGCGCGAACCTGCCGCCTTGGAGCGCTTTCGAGCAAGCCAGCATGCACGTGAAAAAACTGGTCGCGCTGCTCAAGGAGCTGGGACAGGACGGCGAGGCACAGACCCTGCAGACCATAATTGCCAATGACGCGGCGGTGCGGCTGCGGCTGCTGAATGGCGACTTGCAGGAAGCGCGCCCGTATCAGGTGATGGATGATGCTGACGAGGCGCGCAACGAGCCGCGCTCGATGCTGAACCTGTTCCCGAATGGCGGTGACATCAGTGACTACCTGAACCAACAGATCACGCGCATGCAGACGCTGTCGGCGCAGGCGCAGCTGCTGCGCAATGCGCTACCAGCGGATGCGCGCGGCAGCGCCGACCTCGCGCGCTGGAACAGCATAGCGCGCGAGCTGGAGCTGCATGCGGCGAAGGACCCGAAAGGCAGCCTGGGCAAGCTGGAGCGCTTCCTGTCGGAGCTGTCTCGCGAGCTGGATGCCCCGGCCTGCCTGAACGTACTGAAGGCGAATGAAGCGCCTAAACGACCGGCGAACTTCTTTGCCGAGCGCCACGCCGACCTGCACCGTGCAGTGACGCGGCGCTGCATGACGCTGGACCGACGCTCCTTCGTCGAGCAGTGGTCCAGCTTTGCCGCCGATTTCAACCGTCAGCTGAAAGGTCGCCGGCCCTTCATCGGTAACCGCAGCAGCTTGCGCGCCAGCGAATACGCGGCGATGAGCTCGGCTGATCTGTCCGAGACCGGTAACCTGCTGAATCGGATGCCAGCGGTATCGGCCGAGATCTTTGCGCGCAATAACGTGCCCGAGGGCTCGGTGACGCCGATCCGCGACTTCGCGATGATGGCATCGCAAGTCCGTCAGCTGCTGGCGCCGCTGTTCCCGGCCGATGCCTCCCAGCCGGCTGCGCTGGATGTCGCGGTGCGCTTCCGCGCAAACGTGAATGGCGAGCTGGACGGCAACAAGATCATCGACTGGGCGCTGACCATCGGCGACCAGACGCTGAAGCTGCGCGATACACCGCGAGCGCTACGCTGGAAGTCTGGTGATCAGGTAAGGCTCACGCTGCGCTTTGCGAATGATGTGCCACTGGTGCCGCGCACCGATCCGGACAATCCCTACCTCGAGGTCAGCCGCAAGAGCGTGGTGTTCCGTTTCGACGGACCCTGGGCGCTGCTGGACATGGTGCAGGTATTGCGCGTGAATGATGCGCCAGATGCACGCAGCTCGCTGCTGAAGCTCGATATACCCGTATTGGCTGATCCCAAGGACAGTGCCGTTCGCGCCAAGCCGGTACGCGCCTTTGTCGGCATCACCTTGTCCGAGCCGGGCAAGACCGCGCCGCTGCCGTGGCCGCAGGCCTTCCCCGAGCGCGCACCGATGGTGGAGCGATAATGGACGCCGATACCAACGCTCTCGACAAGCTCGTTCAGCAAATGCTGGCGCCGCTGCCCGGCGATGCCCCGGCCGGACGCTGGGTGCGCTATGAGCCAGTGTTCATGGAAACCGCCAGGCTGCGCGAGGAAGATGACCCGTCACTGCCGATGGGCGAATGGGAGCGCCCGCTGATCAAGGCCGACTGGCGCAAGGTGGCCGAGGCCTGCGAAGGTCTGCTGGCAGAACACACCAAGGACTTCCAGATTGCCGGCTGGCTGCTGGATGCGTGGATCCGGACAGCACGCATGGATGGCTTGTGCGCTGGACTCATGCTGGTCCATGGGCTAGCGCAGCAGTATTGGGAGAGTGCATGGCCTACGATCGAAGATGGCGATGCCGATCGCCGCGTCGCGCCCTTCGTCTGGATGAATACCAACCTGCCGCTGACGCTGAGGCTGAATGTCGTGTTGCTGTCTAACGCGCTGCATCGTCAGGAAGCGGTCACGCTGCTGGATTGGGAGCGCGCACCAACCGCCGATGATGCGCAATCCTCCGATGGTGAGCCGCGCACCCGGCGCGAGATACGCGACAGCGTCAGGCCGTCAGACGCCCAGGCACTGCAACGACTGGCGCAGCAAGCTGATGCCGCGCGCGCCGAACTGGATGCGCTGTCGCGAAGGCTGGACGAGCGCCTGCAGCAGGAGTCGCCGTCGCTATCGAAGCTGAGTGCGACCGTGGATGCCATCAAGCTGGCGGCGACCAGCCTGCTGCAGGAATTGCCTGCGCCTGCGCCGGCGAAAGACTCCGGCATGCCGGCAAGCGCAGCAGCTTCATCGGATGCCAAGGCTGGAGCAAGTTCGGAAACAAGCTCGGCAGCCCTGTCGGGCGCCGCCGCAGCAACACCAACGACAGCCGCACACACCCCATCATCGGTAGGGGCAGAGGTAACGACCGAGATAAATGAGCGCGCACAAGCCTATGCCGCACTGACTGCCCTCGCCGACTATTTGCAAATTACCGAGCCGCACAGCCCGACGCCTTACTTGATAAGGCGCGCGGTGCAATTGGGACAAATGAGCCTGCCGGAGATGGTCAGGGAAGTGAATGGATCGGCCGGTTCGCTCGACAAGTTTTTCGAGCTGCTGGGTATTACGCCACCGAAATAAGTACGCCAACCAATTGCTGCGCCAAATTGATTGGTGCCCGAGACCGGAATCGAACCGGTACGCCCCCTCTCGGGTAAGCGGCGGATTTTAAGTCCGCTGTGTCTACCAATTTCACCACTCGGGCATGAGTGATGCGCCGATCGATGACCGGCCAGAGTTGCTATTGTAAATCGGATATGGCGCGCCGGACCGCTCGCCTGCCGGCGGGGCCTTTCAGGCGATCAACTTGGAGATGGCGGTGAACGCACCAAGTGCAATCACGACGATGGATGCCAGCTTGATCGTCAGGCGCTGCTCGAGAAGTATGAACTTCTGGTCGATCATCTCGAACCGATGATCAATCTGAATGAAGCGTTGATCTATCTGCGCGAATCGCTGATCAATTTCCATGAAGCGCCGATCGATCTGTGCGAAGCGTTGCTCGATAGAAGAAAACTTGGTATCGAGTGAGCGAACGGCGAGGTTGACGTCGTCTTTTGTCGCCAGATTGACCATCACGTCTCTTGTCATGTTCACGACTGCCTCTGCTTGTTCTACAGGCATGCCGCTAACACTCAAGCGTTTGACCAGATTCAACGAATCAAACACGAAGGCTGTCATGTGAAGTTGCTCATTCGCTTCGATCTTCATGCGGGGCAGTATATGACCTTGCCCGGCTTGCCCTTGTCAACGACACACAACATCCCTCATGGGCCGTGCACCCAAACACAAGCCATTCTCTGTGAATGTAGACAGCGCTGAAAGCAAAACGGCCTCCGCATGCGGAGGCCGTCAATGTTTGGAGGCGGGGGTCGGAATCGAACCGGCGTAGACGGCTTTGCAGGCCGCTGCATAACCACTTTGCTACCCCGCCGAGGGAGCCGTATTGTACCC
>JACCDH010060798.1_pt1 | contig 12986 bp, 10 predicted proteins | sample 7442481 | NCBI WGS metagenome assembly JACCDH01 (sample SAMN15323433, study PRJNA562643) | freshwater metagenome | isolation source: river surface water | place: USA:Blue River Watershed | collected 2017-08-15
ACACGACGCCATGCGAGGTCGGTGATGTGCAGCAGGCCATCGATGCCACCGAGGTCGACGAATGCGCCGTAGTCGGTGATGTTCTTCACGATACCGTTGACGATGGTGCCTTCCTTCAGCGTCTCCATCAGCTTCGCACGCTCTTCGCCCATCGATGCCTCGATGACGGCGCGACGCGACAGCACGACGTTGTTGCGCTTGCGGTCCAGCTTGATGACCTTGAACTCCAGGGTCTTGCCCTCGTACGGCGTGGTGTCCTTGACCGGACGGGTGTCGACCAGCGAGCCCGGCAGGAATGCGCGGATGCCATTGGTGAGGACGGTCAGGCCGCCCTTGACCTTGCCGGACACGGTGCCGGAGACCAGCTCGCCCGACTCCATCGCCTTTTCCAGCGCGAGCCAGGACGCGAGGCGCTTGGCCTTGTCGCGCGACAGGATGGTGTCGCCGAAACCGTTTTCCAGCGATTCGATAGCGACGGTAACGAAGTCACCGATATTGACTTCCAGCTCGCCGCTGTCGTTCTTGAATTCGTCGATCGGGATGAACGCTTCCGACTTCAGGCCGGCGTTCACGATCACAAAGTTGTGGTCCAGGCGGACAACTTCCGCCGAGATGACCTCGCCCGAACGCATGTCCTGGCGCGACAGGGATTCTTCGAACAGCGCAGCAAAGCTCTCGTTGCCAGTGTATGCGGGGATTTGGGTAGCAGTAGACATAGGTAGTGTGTTTAAGCCAACCCGGCGTGAACCGAGGCTGGGTCAAGTTGGTCAACACCCCTTGCGGCCTTGCGCCGCCCGGGGCACCGGGTACGACAGTGAAAACAACGGGTACAGCAAATGCGGTGAAGCGGTAGGCCCGACCAGCCCCTTCAGGCTGTCTGGTACCACGCCAGCACTTGCGCGACAGCCTGATCGATCGTCATGTCCGACGTGTCCAGCAGGTGCGCGCCTTCAGCCGGTTTCAGCGGGGCGACCGCGCGCTGGGTATCCCTGGCGTCGCGTTCCCGCAAGTCCTGCAGGAGGTCGGCCATATTAGCCGAAAAACCTTTGCCAATCAACTGCTTATAACGCCGGTCGGCGCGCGCTTCGACACTTGCGGTCAGGAACACCTTGAGCCCGGCATCGGGGAAGATCACGGTGCCCATGTCGCGGCCGTCGGCCACCAGGCCGGGGACTTGGCGGAAGCTGTGCTGCAGGTCGACCAGCGCGCTGCGCACGGCCGGCAGGGTTGCGATCTTCGACGCGGCCACGCCGACCTGCTCCGCGCGGATCGCATCGGAAACTTCGCGTCCTGACAGGAGTATGCGCTCACCCTGGAAGACAACTTGCAGGCCGGCCGCCAGCGTCGCGATGGCCGGCTCATCGGCCAGATCGACGCCGGCTTCGAGTGCCGACAGCGCGGTGAGCCGGTACAGCGCCCCCGAATCGAGGAAAGCAAAACCCAGGGTCTCGGCCACACGGCTGGCGACCGTGCCCTTGCCGGACGCGGTTGGGCCGTCGATGGTGATCACGGGGATGGTCATGCGGACTCCAGTTCTGACGCGGTGCTGGCGGATTTCAGCCGCGCTGCACGATCTGCGCGAATGCTTCGAAATAATCGGGGAAGGTCTTCGCGACGCACTTCGGGTCATTGATGCGCACCGTGGTGCCGTCACGCGCCGCGCCGTTCAGCGAGGCCAGCGAGAAGCACATCGCCATCCGGTGGTCGTCATAGGTATCGATGGTGGCCGCATCGAGCACGATGGGCGGCGTCACGCGAAGGTAATCGGCGCCCTCTTCGACCAGCGCGCCGAGCTTGCGCAGCTCGGTCGCCATCGCGGCGAGACGATCGGTTTCTTTCACGCGCCAGCTGCCGATGTTGCGCAGCAGGCTGGTGCCATCCGCATACAGCGCAGCCACCGCAATCGTCATCGCCGCATCGGGGATATGGTTGAAGTCGGCGTCGATGGTCTTCAGCACGCCGGTGGACTTTGCTTCGATCCAGTTGTCGCCCATCGTGATCTCGGCACCCATTTGCTGCAATGCTTCGACGAAGCGCACATCGCCCTGGATGCTGGAACGGCCCACGCCTTCGACGCGCACCGGGCCGCCGGCGATCGCTCCGGCTGCAAGAAAGTAAGACGCTGACGACGCATCGCCCTCCACATGGATGGTGCCGGGGCTTTGATACGTGAGGCCGGGCGGGATCGTGAACGAAGACCAGCCGTTACGCTGCACCTCGACGCCGAAGCGCTGCATCAGGTTCAGCGTGATCTCGATATAGGGCTTGGAGATCAGCTCGCCGACGACTTCGATCGTCAGCTCATGGTCGCGCGCGATCAGCGGGCCGGCCATCAGCAGCGCGGTCAGGAATTGGCTCGATACATTGCCGCGCACCTGCATCCTGGCCGGACGCAGGTGTCCACGGCGAATGTGCAGCGGCGGATAACCCGGATTGCCGGTGTATTCGATATCGGCACCGGCCGCATTCAATGCATCGACCAGGTCACCGATCGGCCGCTCGTGCATGCGCGCGACGCCATGCACGGTAAAGTCGCCACCGATCGCAGCCAGCGCCGCCGTCAATGGACGGATCGCAGTACCGGCATTGCCCATGAACAGATCGGCACTGGGGTTCGGCCAGGTGCCGCCGGCGCCTTGCACCGCAAAGTCTTGCGACTCGCCATGCTGCTGCCAATGCACGCCCAGCTTCTGCAATGCCATCAGCATCACATGCGTGTCGTCGGACGCGAGCAGATCCCGGATCTCGGTCTTGCCCTGCGCCAGTGCCGAAAGCAGCAGCATGCGATTTGAAATACTTTTCGATCCCGGCAGTCGCACGGTGCCACGCGCGGCCGCTGCCGGTTTCAAATCCAGGTGATGCGGGTAATGCTTCATCAATCTCCACCCTGTTCATAGGAACGCGCTTGTTCGGCCGCTTCGATCGCGGCGATCCACGCCTGTCGCGCTGCCTGCGCGCGTTCGAACATCTTTTCCATCCCTGCGCCGTCACCGGCCGCCAGCAATGCGCGCAAAGCGTTCAGTTGCGCCAGGTACGCATCCATCTCTGCCAGCAAGGCGGTCTGATTCGCGAGCGCAATGTCGCGCCACATTTCCGGCGATGAACCTGCAATGCGCGTGAAATCGCGGAAACCGCTGGCCGCGTACTGGAACAGCAGCGCCTGATTGTCGCGCGATGCAATGTCATCCACCAGCGCATACGCCAGCAGATGCGGCAAATGACTGACCGCCGCAAACACGGCGTCATGCGCTTCGGCCGTCAAGCGATGAATGAGCGCACCGCATTGCTGCCATGCGGATTCAACGGCCTGCACATCGCTCGCAGCGTTTTCCGGCAATGCAGTAATCACCACTTTCTTGCCCACATACAGCTCGGCCAGCGCGGCGTCGGGGCCGTTCTGTTCACGCCCTGCAATCGGATGTCCCGGCACGAACAGCGCGATCTTGTCGCCCAATGCTCGTCGCGCAGCGGCCACCACATCGGACTTGGTGCTGCCGGCATCGGTGACGACCGTGCCGGGCTGCAGGTGCGGTGCGATGTCACGCAACAGGCTTTCGGTTTGCGCGACCGGTGCGGCCAGCAATACGAGGTCGGCACCCTGCACTGCCGATGCATCGCCGATGCTGTCGATGATGCCGAGCTGCTGCGCGCGCTCCAGCGTCGCGCGGCGGCGGCCGACACCGACCACTTCGCGCACCGCGCCCGCGCGCTTCAATGCGAGCGCGAACGAGCCGCCGATCAGGCCGGCGCCGAAGATGACGACTTTGTCAAAGGTGGCCATGCGTTGTGCGCCCGGGGTCAGGGATGGTTTCGGTTGATGGATGCCGTTGAAGGTGCGAGCCCGGCGACGACGCTCAGGCCAGCACCGCCTTCAGCGCGTCGAGGAACGCGGCATTCTCTTCGGGCAGGCCGATCGACACGCGCAGCCATTGCGGCAAACCATAGTTGCCGACCGGGCGCACAATGATGCCGCGCTTGAGCAACGCAAGGTTCACGCGGCTACCCGCTGCATCGTCATGCCCGGCGCGGAACAGCACGAAATTGCCATACGACTGCACATACTCGATGCCCATCGCATCAAAAGCAGCAGTCAGCTGCCGGTAACCATCGCGGTTCAGTTTCGCGCTCTGCTGCAGGAAGGCTTCATCGCCGAGTGCGGCAATTGCAGCAGCCTGCGCGAGCGAGTTCACGTTGAAGGGCTGGCGCAGCCGGTTCAGCAAGTCGGTGATGCCCGCCTGCGCAATGCCCATGCCGACCCGCAGCCCGGCCAGGCCATAGGCCTTCGAAAAGCTGCGCGACACGATCAGGTTCGGATGTTCCTTCACCCACGCGATCGAGTCATAGCGCTCGCCGTCACCGAGGTACTCGGTATACGCCTCGTCCAGCACGACCACCACATGGGCTGGCACTTTACGAATGAACGCTCGAACCTCCTCGCCGGGGATGAAGGTACCGGTCGGGTTGTTCGGGTTTGCCACGAACACCAGCTTGGTGTCAGGCGCAATCGCGGCGGCCATCCCATCAAGGTCATGGCCGAAGTCTTTGGAAGGCACCACGATCGCTCGCGCACCGACCGCTTGCGTTGCCAGCGGATACACCGCAAATGAATATTCGGAGTACACCACCGACTGCGCCGGCGCGACCAAGGCGCGCGCCGCCAGCTCGAGGATGTCGTTGCTGCCATTGCCGAGCGTGATCCAGTCGGGCGGCACGCCGAACTTGTTGCTGATCGCGCCCTTCAGGTCGAAGCCGTTCGAGTCCGGGTAGCGCGCCAGTTCGTCGAGCGCCTGCTGCATCGCTGCCTTTGCCGACGCCGGCAGGCCGAGCGGGTTTTCATTCGACGCCAGTTTGACGATGGTGGCCTCGTCGAGGCCGAACTCGCGCGCCACTTCGGAAATGGGCTTGCCGCCCTGGTAAGGCGCGATCGCGCGCACGTAGTCTGGACCGAATACAGAGCTGGACGTCGTCATCGAATTCTCTTGTTGAAGCACGCGCCATCGCGCGATCAAGGGTTAGGCAAAACAGTAGGCAAAATTACCAACAAAAAGCCGAGCGGGATTCAGGACAATCTTCAGGCCGAGTGCGGATAGGAGCCGAGCACCTTGAAGAACGCCGCCTGCGCCTGCAATTCAACCAGTGCCTGCGCAACCTTCGCATCCTGCGCATGGCCTTCGATATCGACGTAGAAGTAATAGTCCCACCGGCCAGTGCGCGCCGGGCGCGACTCGAAGCGCGTCATCGATACGCCATGTTTCGACAGCGGTGCCAGCAACTCATACACGGCCCCCGGCTTGTTCGGCACCGACAACACCAGCGAGGTCTGGTCACGGCCGGACGGGCCGGGCTGCAGCGCGCCGATCACGAAGAAGCGCGTGCGATTGTGCGGGTCGTCCTGGATATGCGCATGCGCAATCGCGACACCGTAGCGCTTGGCTGCGGCTTCGGCAGCGATGGCGGCGACGGTCGGGTCCTCACTTGCGAGGCGCGCAGCTTCGCCATTCGATGCCACCGCCTGGCGTGCAATCTTCGGGTAATGCTGGTTCAGCCAAGCCTGGCACTGCGCGAGCGCCTGCGAGTGCGCGCAGATGCGCTGCACGCCTTCCATCGTGCCGCTCTTTGTCATCAGGCTGTGATGCACCGGCAGCGCGACTTCACCACTGATGGCCAGCGTGGTCTGCAACAGCAGGTCAAGCGTGCGGTTGACCGTGCCCTCGGTCGAGTTTTCGACCGGCACCACGCCGAAATCGGCCGTGCCCGCCTCGACTGCGCGGAACACTTCATCGATCGACACGCAAGGCTCTCCGTTAACCGCCTGGCCGAACTGCTGCCACACCGCCTGCTCGCTGTAAGTGCCTGCCGGGCCGAGGAAAGCGACATTCACGCGCTTTTCCAGCGCACGGCACGCCGACATCACTTCGCGGAAGATCGCCTGCAGATCGGCCGACGCCAGCGGGCCCGGGTTGTTCGCAGCGACGCGCGCCAGCACCTGCGCCTCGCGCTCGGGCCGGAACACCGGCGCATTGGTCTCGGCCTTCACATGGCCGACTTCCTGCGCCACGCGGGCGCGCTGGTTCAGCAGCGACAGCAGCTGCGCATCGATTACATCGATCTGGTCACGCAGCGGTTTCAGCTTGTCGTCGCTCATTCGGCATCTGCGCCGTCATCAGCGCCATTGTCTTCTTCGGCATCGGCTTCGACGATGCGCTGCAGGCCGGACAGTTTGGTACCTTCCTCGACCGCAATCAGGGTCACGCCCTGGGTCGCGCGACCCATCTCGCGGATCTCGGACACGCGAGTGCGGATCAGCACACCACCGGTGGTGATCATCATGATCTCGTCGGCCGCTTCGACCAGCGTTGCGGCGACCACCTTGCCGTTGCGCTCGCTGGTCTGGATCGCGATCATGCCCTTGGTGCCGCGGCCATGACGGGTGTACTCGGTGATCGGGGTACGCTTGCCGTAACCGTTTTCAGTCGCGGTCAGCACCGATTGCTGCTCGTTGCCGGCCACCAGCAGCGCGATCACTTGCTGACCGTCTTCGAGGTTCATGCCGCGCACGCCGCGCGCGGTACGGCCCATCGGTCGCACGTCATTTTCATCGAAGCGCACCGCTTTGCCGGCGTCGGAGAACAGCATCACGTCGCAGCTGCCATTGGTCAGCGCGGCGCCGATCAGGAAATCACCCTCATCAAGGTCGACTGCAATGATGCCGGCCTTGCGCGGGTTGCTGAATTCGGACAGCGCGGTCTTCTTCACCGTGCCGAGCGAGGTCGACATGAACACATAGCGATCTTCGGGGAACGCGCTGTCGGAGCCGAACAGCGGCAGCACGACGGTGATCTTCTCGCCATCCTGCAGCGGGAACATGTTGACGATGGGCTTGCCGCGCGACGCGCGCGAGCCCTGCGGCACTTCCCACACCTTGAGCCAGTACATACGGCCACGATTCGAGAAGCACAGCATGTAGTCATGCGTGTTCGCGATGAACAACTGCTCGATCCAGTCATCTTCCTTGGTCGCTGTCGCCTGCTTGCCACGGCCACCGCGCTTCTGCGCACGGTACTCGGACAGCGGCTGCGACTTCATGTAACCGGAGTGCGACAGCGTCACCACCATGTCTTGCGGTGCGATCAAGTCTTCGGTGCCGAGGTCTTGCGCGTTGATCTCGATCTGCGAGCGACGCACGTCCTTGTTGCCTTCGCCGTACTCGTTACGTGCAGCGACCAGTTCATCGCCGATGATCTGGGTCACGCGTTCCGGACGCGCCAGGATGTCGAGCAAGTCGGCGATCTGCGTCATCACTTCCTTGTACTCGTTGACGATCTTGTCCTGCTCGAGGCCGGTCAGGCGCTGCAGGCGCATCTGCAGGATTTCCTGCGCCTGGTCGTCGGACAGCTTGTACAGGCCGTCACCCTGCAGGCCGTAGTGACGCGGCAGGTTCTCAGGACGGAACGCATCGATGCCGCCCGCGTTGTCGGCGCCGGTACGGGCCAGCATCTCGCGCACCAGCGACGAATCCCACGAACGGGCCATCAGCTCGGCCTTCGCGACCGGCGGGGTCGGCGCGGCCTTGATGATCGCGATGAAGTCATCGATATTGGCCAGAGCCACGGCCAGGCCTTCCAGCACATGGCCGCGCTCGCGCGCCTTGCGCAGCTCGAACACGGTGCGACGGGTGACGACCTCGCGGCGGTGCGACAGGAAGCACTCCAGCATCTGCTTCAGGTTCAGCAGCTTGGGCTGGCCGTCGACCAGCGCCACCATGTTCATGCCGAAGGTGTCCTGCAGCTGGGTCTGCTTGTACAGGTTGTTGAGCACGACCTCGGCGACTTCGCCGCGCTTGAGTTCGAACACCACGCGCATGCCCGACTTGTCGGATTCATCGCGGATATCGGAGATGCCGTCGAGCTTCTTGTCGCGCACCAGCTCGGCGATACGCTCGAGCAGCGACTTCTTGTTCACCTGATATGGCAGCTCATCGACGATGATCGCCGAGCGGCCGTCGCGGATTTCTTCGAAGTGGGTCTTCGCGCGCATCACCACACGGCCACGGCCGGTGCGGTAGCCATCGCGCACGCCGGATACGCCATAGATGATGCCGGCGGTCGGGAAGTCCGGCGCCGGAATGATCTCGATCAGTTCATCGACCGTGCACTCCGGCGTCTTCAGCACATGCAGTGCGCCATTGATGACTTCAGTGATGTTGTGCGGCGGGATATTGGTCGCCATGCCGACCGCGATACCGGACGAGCCATTGATCAGCAGGTTCGGGATACGGGTTGGCAGCACCGACGGCTCTTTTTCCTTGCCGTCATAGTTCGGCACGAAATCGACGGTTTCCTTGTCGATGTCGGCCAGCAGTTCCTGCGAGATCTTGTCGAGGCGGCACTCGGTGTAACGCATCGCGGCCGCGTTGTCGCCGTCGATCGAGCCGAAGTTGCCCTGGCCGTCGACCAGTGTGTAGCGCAGCGAGAAATCCTGCGCCATACGAACCAGCGTGTCGTAAATCGCCTGGTCACCGTGCGGGTGGTATTTACCCATCACTTCACCGACCACACGCGCGCACTTCACATACGGGCGGTTCCAGACATTGCTGGTCTCATGCATCGCGTACAGCACGCGACGGTGCACCGGCTTCAGACCATCCCGCACATCAGGGAGCGCACGGCCGACGATGACGCTCATCGCGTAATCGAGGTAGCTCTTGCGCATCTCCTCTTCGAGGGAAATCGGGATGGTTTCTTTTGCGAACTGATCCATTGATGGGCTGCAGAGTGTAAGGGCGAAAACGCTGGCCAGACCGGGGCTTGACAGACCCAAAAAACCGGCCTCAGGTACCCGATTTGTAAACACGAAATTTTACCATGCGGCCCCATCCCGACCGCCCGTTCCGACTACCCGCGCTGAACCGCTGCGGCACGCAAGGCGCAGGGGCATCGCGTTTGATTTTTCTAAAGGTCGGTCTGGCATCCGATGACACACTGGGTCGATCGTATCCATCCTCTGTCGGAGTGCTGCGCATGCGCCATCCTTCGCGCGTTTTGACGGGCCTGCTTGCCCTTGTCGCCGTTCCCGCGGGTGCCGCGTTCGCGGCCGACCGCGCGACGGTCGCCCGGTATGAAGGCTTTGCGACCGATTCCAGCGGCACGCCGGTGCGTGCGAGTTCAGGCGAGTGCTGGCGCAGCAGCAGTTGGACACCAGGCGAGCCGAGCCCGCCGGGCTGCCCCGCCGTCAGCGCCGGCGGGGCCGGTGGTGCGGGCAGCGGCGCCACAGAATCGTCGCAATCCGGCACTGGCTGGACCTGGCCGTCGTTTGCCGGATTCGGTGCCAGCCAGGCAGCCGCTGCCGGCAAGAGTGGGGGCGGCGCACCGACCGGCGTTCCCGGCTACCTGACCGACAGCCGCGGCACGATCGTGCGCAGCGGTTTCGGTGATTGCTGGCATACCAGCGACTGGACGCCGGCACTGGCGACCGTGGTCGGCTGCGACGGGGTCCTGGCCAAGGCAGCGCCCATTCCCGCGCCGGCCCCGTCACGTGCTGCGCCACCGACGACGGCGGCGCCGGAATCTGCACAGGCCGCACCGCAATCGACAACCCCGCCTGCCGCAGCCGCCGTTCCTGCACCGGCACCAGCGCCAGCGCCAGCACCTGAGGCGCGCGTCGCTCCGGAAAGCATCAAACCTGCGCCGACACCAGTGGTACCGACGCCATCGGCACCGTCAGCCCCCTCCGCCGGACTGGCGCCCGATGACAGCACCTCGGCCGAAGCCCAAAAGGGCGTGCGTTCGGAAAAAGTCACCCTCGACACCGACACCTACTTCGATTTCGACAAGGCCACGCTCAAGCCCGAAGGGAAAAGACGACTGGATGAACTGGCGCAGCGCCTGTCGGGGATGCGGCTGGAGGTGGTGGTCGCCACCGGCCACACCGATTCGATCGGCACGAAGTCCTACAACCAGGGCCTGTCGATGCGGCGTGCGCAGGCGGTAAAGGCCTTCATGGAGGAGAAGGGACTGCCGGTCGACAAGATCTTCATCACCGGCAAAGGCGAGACGCAGCCTGTCGCCAGCAACAAGACCCGGGACGGGCGCGCGAAGAACCGGCGTGTCGAGGTCGAAGTGGTCGGTACCCGGGAAATGCGCTGACGCAGGCCGGGCCCGACACGAACCACAGCCGCCAACCAACCCGGCTTGCCCGGTTGCGGCATGCTGCCGCGAACAGCTGCTAAAAGTTTCAATCTGTCACTTTACTGTGGGCAACATACATTTAGACACTTTTTTGATCTGGATCTATTGCTTGCCCCACAAGAATTCCATGTAAAATCGTGACTTATTGGCATCACACATAAATGTGCGATGTTCAGCCATGCCGGATAAGGTCTGCCGGCGTCACATTTTTACCTTGGGAAAACAATATGAAGAGCACTCTGCGTACCGCTGTCGCGCTGGTCGCGCTGACGCTGACCAGTTCCATCGCATTCGCGCACGGCGACAAGAACGGCTATCTGCTGGACAGCAACCGCGACGTCGTCCGTAGTGGCTTCGGCCTCTGCTGGCATACCGGTTTCTGGACGCCGGCCGATGCGATCCCGGAATGCGACGGCGACATCGCCAAGCCTGCCACCCCGGCAGCTAAGGCAGAAGAACCCGCCGCTGCACCGGCACCTGCACCCGCGCCGGCACCCGAACCCGCACCGGATGCAAAGGCTGAAGAGCCGGCACCGGCACCGGCACCCGCCCCTGCTCCCGCGCCGGCACCGGCAGCTGCGGCGGCCGCACCGACCTCGGAAAAAGTCACCTTCTCGGCAGACGCCTTCTTCGACTTCGACAAGTCCGTGCTGAAGCCGGAAGGCAAGGCCAAACTGGCTGACCTGGCATCCAAGCTGCAGGGCACCGACATCGAAGTCATCGTCGCGACCGGCCATACGGACTGGACCGGCACCGATGCGTACAACATGAAGCTGTCGATGCGCCGTGCAAAAGCGGTCAAGGCGTTCCTGGTGTCCAAGGGCATTCCGGCTGATCGTGTCTTCACCGAAGGCAAAGGCGAAAGCCAGCCGGTCGCAGACAACCGCACTCGCGAAGGCCGTGCGAAGAACCGTCGCGTTGAAGTGGAAGTCGTCGGCAAGCGCAACAAGTAAGCCGCACGCTCACCCAACGAGCCCTCGCAGCGCAAGCTGCGGGGGCTTTTTCTTGCCCGCCGCAATGCCGGCGCGGGATTCGGCTATCATCGCTGCCATGAATGCCGATCCTCTCGAACTACAAAAATTCAGCGAACTGGCCCACCGCTGGTGGGACCCGACCTCGGAATTTCGTCCACTGCATGAGATCAATCCCTTGCGGCTGGAATGGATCAACGCGCGCGTGCCGCTGGCCGGCAAGCGTGTCGTTGACGTCGGTTGCGGCGGTGGGATCCTTGCAGAATCTATCGCCAAAAAAGGGGCGACCGTCACCGGCATCGACTTGTCCGAGAAGGCACTGAAAGTCGCTGACCTGCACAGCCTCGAGTCGGGCGTGCCAGTGCGTTATGAATACATCTCGGCCGAAGACCTCGCCGCACGCGAGCCCGGCCAGTATGACGTCGTGACCTGCATGGAAATGCTCGAGCATGTGCCCGATCCGTCGGCCGTCGTGAAAGCTTGCGCGACGCTGGTGAAGCCGGGCGGCCATGTGTTCTTCTCGACGCTGAACCGCAATCCCAAGTCTTACCTGTTCGCGATTATTGGCGCCGAATATGTGCTGCGCCTGCTGCCCAAGGGCACGCATGACTATGCGAAGTTCATCAAGCCGGCCGAGCTGTCACAGTACTGCCGCAATGCCGGTCTCGAGGTGAATGCGCTCAAGGGCATGACCTACAACCCGATCACGAAAATCTATTCGCTCAACCAGGACACCGACGTGAATTACCTGGTCGCGTGCACCCGGACCGCGTGAGCGACGCGATGAAAGCTTCCCTGCCCGCACCGCGCGCGGTGCTGTTCGACCTCGATGGCACGCTGGCCGATACCGCGCCCGACCTGGCGGCGGCGGTCAACAAGATGCGCACCGACCGCGGGCTGGATGAAACCCCGTTCGAGCAACTGCGCCCGATGGCCTCGGCCGGCGCGCGTGGCCTGATCGGCGTGGCGTTCGGCAAGACACCGGCCGACGATGGCTTTGAGGCGATGCGCACCGAATTCCTCGACAACTACGCGGCGCGCATCGCCGAACACACGCAGCTGTTCGACGGCATGCTGGAACTGCTGGCGGCGCTCGAGTCTCGCGGCATCCACTGGGGCATTGTCACCAACAAACCCGAACGTTTCACGAACGCGCTGGTGCCGCTGATCGGCCTTGGCCATGCAGCCTGCGTCGTGTCCGGCGACACCACACCGCATCCGAAGCCCCATCCCGAACCCTTGCTGGAAGCGGCCCGCCGCATCCATCTCGATGCCGAGACCTGCTGGTATGTCGGCGACGACCTGCGCGACATCCAGGCCGGCAAGGCAGCAGGCATGCCGACCGTGGCAGCAGCCTGGGGCTATTGCGGCCATACCGAGCCGCACAGCTGGGAAGCCGACGTGATTGCCGCTACGCCAGTCTCGCTGATTGCGCTGCTCGACGCCGCCTGACCACCTGCCTGAACGCTGGCACGAAAAGCCCGGTGACCCCGGCGCCTGCCGGTGTGTCTTTGACAAGACGGTTGCGCCAGCGCCACCCTGCCCTTGAATTCTGTCTCCGCGCCCCCAACTACTGGGCTACAATCCAGTTCTGCTTGGGGGCGACCTGGTTTCGACAGGGGTTACAAAGCAGCGCAGGGCATGCCGAGGGCTGGTCACCTCGTAAATCCAACCGGAAAACCAATAACTGCAAACGACTCTTCGTACGCAGTAGCAGCCTAAGGGCCGCTATCCTTACACTGCTTCGTCCCTGGGGCAGGCCGGCAACGGCACGTAAGGTCATCTACAGGGAATCGCGTTTGGCCGGGTCACTTGGTCCAACGTTAAA
>JACCDH010820534.1_pt1 | contig 12982 bp, 12 predicted proteins | sample 7442481 | NCBI WGS metagenome assembly JACCDH01 (sample SAMN15323433, study PRJNA562643) | freshwater metagenome | isolation source: river surface water | place: USA:Blue River Watershed | collected 2017-08-15
ATCAATGCGTTGGCGCCCTCGGCAATGAACTTGAGCGTGAGCAACTCGAAGCAGGCCGCGCGAGGCAGCTTGGGATTGAACTGCCAATCGAAGTCGGCCAGGGTGGGCCGCTCGTCCAGGCCAGAGCCGAGTTGACATCTAGCCTGCAGTCATATCTTCAGCAAGTAGCGAAACAGTCCACCTAGATTGCAAAAAAATGCAGATACAGCATAACCAAGACACACCATGCCAGCAGGGCTGCAACGGTTAGCCGCGGCAAGAGGATCAGGCCAAAAATTATGGCGACGAAGGCAAAAACAAACACTTTCATGGTCATCACTGTGTCAAATCAGCGCGACAGGGTGTGCCGTTAAGCCGTAATTTGAGATTACGAGGGACTTCAGATGGCTCGGATGATGAGTGAAGCGGCCAAAGCGCAGGCTGCTAAATACAGTCACCGCTCATACGCTCTCTATCGCTACCAAGCATGATTGAGTGTGAATAGAAAGTTGGTCAGTGGCCCGTCGCTCGCTACCATTTATCTCCCGCGAACTGCTCTCTACGCCGTTCGCGCATCGCGCTGCAGCCCAGTGTTAGCGCCATTCCTGAAAATGTCTCTTGGCCGTGGATGTCCAAAAATCCGAAAAAGTACTCATTTTCTCTGCCCGAAATTCTCTGTTTCTACGTTTTCTCTTGGTCGCACCAAGAGACGGACCTAGGATTCATGCGGGTTGCAGCCCGGTAGTTTGATGTGAATCTTGGTCCTCATGATTGACTAGGTTTCTTTTGTTTTCTTTGGTGGTACGAGAGATCGCAGTTTTGTGACACTTGCGACACTGTCTGGGCGGCGTCGGAGGGGTTTTGGGGCCTTTTTTGGCTCGGAATTCGAGTGCAGGAAGCTTTTTAGGAGCAGAGAAAGCGTCGGTACATTGATCGAAATTTGGACCTGATCCGGATAGAGAACCGCGCGGCCGACCAACTGTCGGATCACATCGGCAACCATTTGTGGGATGAAATGCCGCCATGTTTGATCCAGTTTGCCCAAGCTGGCTTTGACATGTTCAGGATCAAATTCGGGCCAGCTTTTCCACTCTTCGGGCAGAGCATCAAGCCATGGCTGCGGGTCTTTAAATCGTTCTCGCAGATGATTGATCACCACCTGGTGCAGTTCATGTGTCGGCAGCGTCACGGGTCCGGAGCCATCCTTTTGACCTGAAGTGGTTTTGGGTGCCGTGTAATAACGGTAGCGTTGCCCTTTGCGCGTGCTGGACTCATACAAGGTATAGGCGCCACCGTTGTGCCAAAAAACCAGGCCAGCCAGTGGGAAATCTTCTATATGTCGGATACCAGTGGGTATGCCTGTGCGCCGGGCGCGTTGATTTCTGATGACCTGCACTTGATCCCAGAGGGCGCGATCAATGATGGGTTCGTGCTTGCCAGGGTGCCAAGCGTCCTTATAGAAGACTTCTCCGACGTATGCCCGATTCCTGAGTAGCTGATTGAGCGTATTGCGATCGAAGTGTTTTCCGCCGTGCTGATTGCCATTTCGGCTGATGTGAATCTTGGTCCGGTAGTCCAGACTGCTGAGATCCTCAATGAGGTGGGCCATTGAATCGGCCGCCAAAAAGCGCTGAAATATATCGCGCACCACGGCCGCCTCGGTGGCATTGACCTGCAGCTCCTGTTGATCGGTGAGGGTATAGCCCAGCGGTATGCCACTGCGCTGCCATCGGCCACTGGCACGTGTAATGGCAAATTTGTCACGGACCCTTTCGCCAGCCAGTTCTCGTTCGAATTGACCAAATGTAGTCAGCAGGTGCAATGTGAGCTTGCCGGTGGGTGTTTCACTGTCAAATGCCTGTGTCAGGCTGACCAGAGATGTTTTGGCGCTGCTGAACAGTGGCAACAGATCACAGATGTCTCTGACGCTGCGGCAGAGGCGATCCAGGCGTTGCACGATCACGACATCAAACTTCTGGGCCTCAACATCCAGCATGAGTTGGATTAAGGCCGGGCGATCAAGATTTTCGCCGGAGTAGCCGTCATCGAGATAGGGTGTGCCCACCAACTCCCATCCCATGCCACGTTGGGATTGGATGTAGCTCTCACACGCCTGCACTTGAGCCTGCAGCGAGGTCAATTGGGCACTGCGGTCTCTGTTGCTGACCGAGACCCGTGCATAAATCGCACAGCGCCGAGTTGCCGGCCCAGGCTGGCTTGATTCAGCAGAGGGCACATGAATGATCGGCACGTGGCTCATAAGTGCACATCATCTCAGATCGAGAACCATGGCAGATCCAACCTGCTGCACAGTGGCATTGCAAGCTGGTCAGTACAGGTCGCCAATTACTATTTGGAAATTTACAGGCTTCGGCCCGCAGAAGCTGGTAACGTAGACGGGCTTGTATTTCCGATGACAAGTAGCCGAAACATGGCCTAGGCCGCTAGGGCGTTCACGTCGTGCGCCAGCAGATTGCGGGGTAGGTGCAGGTCGTCGTCCACCACCAACATCTCCACACCGGTGCGCTTGACCTGGGCCGAATACGTCAGGCTGCTGCTAAAACAACGCCAGCGGCTGTACAGACGGCGTATCTCGGGGGTGTCGTCATAGGTCACCATCCAGTGCCGCTGCATGCGGCCCACTGCGTCGGCCAGTGCGGCGTGGTCGTCGTGGCGGTAAAAGTTGGTGTACAGCTCGGGGCCTTTGCCATAGTAGGGGGGATCCAGGTTCACCAGCGTATCTTCGCTCGTGCGCGGCACCACCGTGGTAATGAATGTGGCGGCATCCAGGCACGACAGCTCAATCTGCTCGGCATGCGTGGCAATGCGCCTGATCTTGCGCACCAGGTCACCGCGGTTGAAGCGGCAGTCCAGTTTGTAGGATCCGTCCTGGTTCAGCCCGCCAATTACGCCGCCACGCAAAATGCCCGAACGGTTGGTGCGGTTCAAAAACAGGGTGGCAAAGCCTTTGGCGCCCAGGTCGGCGCAGGTGGGGTCCAGGTAAATGGCGCGCTGTCGGTGCCACTCGTCCATGGTCACCTGGGTGTCCGTCACGCGTTGGCACAGCGCATTGGTGTCGTGCAGCACGCTGTGCCAAAAGGCGTGAATGGCAGGGTCAATGTCATTGAGGTAGATGCGCGACACATAGCTGTTGAGCAGCAACGTCAGTGCAATGCCGGCGCCGCCGGCAAAAGGCTCGGCGTATTCACCGTACAGCAGGTCGTTGGTTTTTAGTAGGTCAATGACTAGTGGTGCCAGCTGGCTCTTGCCGCCGGGGTAGCGCAAAGGGGTGTCGGTGATGGGCATGGCGGCAAATGTAGCCAAAATCGCGGCTCTTGGCCAGCGCTTTTTACAGGCCCTTGAGCACCCGCGCCATGATGCTTTCCATGTTGTCCCAGTAGCGCATGGCGTAGTTGACAGCAGGCACGGCGCCGCCGTGGATGTAGTGGCCCAGGGTGTCGGGCGAGAAGGCGTCGTCTGCCCCGTTTTGCGCGATGGTGCGCAAAAATTTCAGTTCCCGGTCGGTCATGCCCTCGGTTTGGAGTTGCGCCGCCAACTGCTTGTATTTTTCGTGCAGCTTGCCGTGCGGTGTGATCGACTTGGATTTCAGGTACGCGGCAATGCCGTTCTCAAGCACCGCCCGTAACAGGTAGGTGGCTGCAAAACTGAATTGCAAGGCATCTATCTTTTTGAGTTCGTCAAACAGGCGCTTGAGCTGCTTGTTCTTGATCGGCACCCGAAAGCTCGACGCGATCACGTAGCTGCGCTTGTCGGGGTTGCGGTTGTCGCGCACACCCGATGTTGCCGCGCCATCGGCGTTCATCGCTGGCGGAGCGGCCTCAGCCGTCGGGCTTGATGGGCTGTTGGCGGGTGCTTGGCTGTGAGTCGAGTTGGACGATGGGCTGGTTGGTATATAGCTGCCACTGCGCGGTGCCCGCCGTGGTCCGCCAAAGGTGGTGGCGGCCACGCCTTCGCGCACTAGCGTTGCGGCGTAGGCCTTGCGCTGGGCCGCGCTAGTGCGCGATGTCACACCCGAAGTCTGAGGCGTCAGGGCATCGCGCAAAAATCGGGTCAAGGCGCGCTCAAACTCGGCGTCGGGCACTTGAATGTCCAGCGTGTTGCCATCTGCCAGGCCCAGGGCATGGCGCATCACGGGGTTGGACAGGTAGCGGGTCAGGGTGGTGATGTTCAGCTGCGCCACCTCTTGTGCGTTTAACAGCTGGTGTTGGCGCGCATAGTCCAGCACCAGCAGGGCCTGTGCGTTAGGGTTCTTGCCCTGCGTGCGCACGCTGAAGCGGGTTTTCTGGTCGGCGTCCCACGCCTTGGTGCCCACGCCGTCTTGCTCACCTTCGTGGCGCAGGGCAAACCAGCGCCGGGCGGCATCGCGGCTGTCAAACACCATGGCATTGACCTTGTTGATGGCGTGCTGCATGCCTTGTGCCAGGTTGGCAAAATAGCGCTTTTCCTTCTCGCTGCCGGCCTTGTCGGGGTCTTGCAGCAGCTTCAGGGCGCAAATGCGGCGGTTGCCCTCCACCACCACATAGCCGGTTTTCACCTTGGGGTGCTGCACCAAGGCAATCAGCTCTATGGGGCTGGTGCCACCCTCTTCGGCAATGCTTTTTGCCAGCGCACGCACCTTCTCTTTGGATACGAGGTGCTTGATGATGGATGGCTCGTCCGGCAGCGTTTCGTGCCGGGGGTTCTCGGGGTCCAGGTAGATCCTGGTCAGCGAAACTTGCTGAGGTGCCTGGTTTGCCATGCTTCTCCCTTGTGGTTTTTATGGGGGGCTTCAGGTACTGCTCTTGCTGGCCGCTATAGGCTTGAAGTACCCCTTGATGCATTTCTCTGGTTTGAGAATGCAGATTTGAATGTGGTTGCGTTTGCGAAACCCGGAGTCATCAAACAGCGGTTTGTCTTCTGGGAAAGCCGCACGCACCGAGTCGTAGGGGGCAGCGCCGCGCTCAGCACGTTGGCGGTGCAGCGCTTGAATCACGGCGCAATCGAGTTCGCGCTTGACCTTGTCTTTACCCTGGGTGTTTTGGGGTAGCGCAAGACCTGACTTCTGGTAGGTGTCGCGCAACGCGATGAACGCGGCCTCCACTTCCTGCAGGCCGGTCATGGTGGTCAGATCCAGGCAAAAGCCCAGGTCAATCACAGCGCCTACAGCATCAGGTGTCGTGATGTCGCCTTTGGTCTTGCCGTTCTTGGCCCATTCCAAGGCGCGGGCGGGGTCGTTTTCCCAAAAATACACACCGTGGCCCAGCCACTCGGTGGTGTCTTCCGACTTCTTGAGATGCTTGATTTTGCGGGAAACCGCTTGATCCGCCACCGTGCGGTCGGTGCCGTGAAAACCCAACACAAAAGAGGGCTGACGTTGATACAGGGCCCAGGGATTAGCCACGAATCAGCTGCTTTTGTTTTCCGCTTTTGGTCAGCAGGCCGGCCCTGATCAGGAACGCGCGTGCAGCCTCGGGGGTCGCGGTGACCTCGCGGCGAAACGCCTCCATGTCATCCAGCAGTTCCTGGTGTGTAGCAAAGGTGCGGTATGCGACAGCCTTGGCCTTGAAGGGCTTAGTGGCTGTGGTGGTTTTTGGGGCCTTCCGGCGCGGCTTGGCTACAGCAACGGTGGTCATGACGGGTGCTCCTGATTGGTCATTCTAATATCAAATCTTCGTGCCAATCTATACCTTGTCTTGTCCAACGAGGTATGAAACTGAACGGGGTGTTGTGATTTCAATGAGGTGTGAGCCTGAAGGGGCCGCCTGGGTCGATCATTTTCACACGGTGATCAATATGAACGACTTACACCTCGTTTGACAGAAGGGGGGCGTACTCAGTCAGTGCGAAGTCATAGGCAAGCACTGCTTGGGGGCGAAATTGTGGGGCGCTTACCACACTTGCTGGACATGAAACAGGAGCGGGCACCTGCACATCATGACTTGGTGGCTGTTCATGATTAACTTTTCTACCATTTATCACCTGCGAACTGCTCTCTACGCCGTTCGTACGCAGCGCTGAGGCCCAGTATTGGCACCATTCCTGAAAAAGTCTCTTGGCCTTAAATGTCAGAAATTCAGGAATGGGAGCGTTTTTTCAGCGGAAATATCTCTCTTTCTCTGTTTTCTCTTGGCCGTATCCAAGAGAGAGGCCAAGGATTCATGCGGGTTCGGGCTGGAGCGTTTGACCTGATTGTTGGGTGTCATGCTTGACTAGATCGCGAATATTAGTCGTCTGGTTTGTCAACTTAAGTAGTGAAAATATTCGCTTCAGGCTGAAAGCTATCTTCGACGTCAGATGGCGGTCCAATGATGTTGACTAGGTCGTTCGTGTCTCTCTCATTACCTGTGCCATAGTGGCTAGATAGGTAGGACTGGACCGTATGGCAGACAAAATGGAAGATTTAGCATCAGCCCCTGCAGCTGTTCTGGGCGTTCGCAATCTTGGCGAGCCGCTGCGGTTTAAGGATGTCGAACCGTTGGGCGGCTTCAGCGCCGAAGCGGCAAGGCCTGGCCAGGACATCAAGGTTTGGACTCGGCTTGCTCTAACATCGGACGAACCTCTCTTTCACCGACTGGTCGATGGCCTGGATAGAGTCATCTGCCACATGGCCGAGAAGGCTGGCGCAAGCGTCAGCCTGCGACGTGTCAACACTGTCTTACTGGTTCTCAAGTCAGACAACAGTGCCGAACTGTGGCTTGACACGGCTGCGGTCGTCATTCGTTGCGCAGTCAAACGGGCCATTGCGGCGCGCAGTGTAGTCTTGGAGAACGACGTTGCTGACGTGACGGGTATGAGCTTTCCTTGTGTCGAGATAGGTGAGCAGGACAAGGTCCTTTGCCTGTTCCGGGAAGGCTGGAGCTTCGGGTTCGCCTTTGACTTTAATCCCGATGGAAAGCTGGATCTTGAGGGCTTACAGACTATGCTCGGCACGCTTCACAGAAGGCTTCGCTATCGGCATCTCTACCAGGCAGTTGCCGATCCGGCTATCTTCGATACGTTGGTCGCAGCAGGATGGTTCCCCTTTGTAGAAATCATTGCCGCCGAGTTTCGCGACCTCTCCCAACAAGCCGAGGCTGGCTTCGACATCGTCGAGATTGAGCCGAAGATCATCGCAGCGTTTGATGCAACCCGTCTTGGTCATCTCTTTGAGCGCTGGACGGCAAAGCCGCATTTCGCGGTAAGAGCAGAGCTCCTTAAGGAGGCAGTCGAAGCCTTTGTGGCCAAGAAACCCGCTTCGGTCATCAAAATTATTCTCACCGAGATCGAGGGCATCCTGAATGATGCCCACAAGGCGGCGTATGGGGGACCGGGTTTGAAGATCAAAGATCTATTGATGTTTGCGCAGGCGTCGGCCGAAAAACGCGCCGGTGGCCCTGATACGCTTTTGTTCCCTGCTGCGTTCGGGCGCTACCTCGCTACCCATACATTTGCGAATTTCGATCCAGTTGCAAGGAACGGTACGGCGGGATCACGTCATGCCGTTGGCCATGGAGCGGCGGCTCAGGACAGCTACACGATGACACGTGCCTTGCAAGCGATTCTGACTCTCGATCAGCTAGCTTTTTATACCTAGGTTTAATACCGATCAGGGTGACGGTTGAGTTTGTCATTAAGGAACGCTTCTAGCCGGATGGTCCCCTGACAGCGCGCTTTATTGGAAGAGCAGTAAACGGTGGATACAGTTTCCAATTTCAGACTCTGACGGTTGCACATAGAGTAAGCAGTCGTCTCGGAAGGTCTGAGGGTTATTCAGCTATCCTGCGAAGTACATTTCGCCGATCCTCGGCGAGGAATAGGACACACTCCCCGTGATTTGGACGACCGATACTCCTTTCCAAGCACTTTCACTCACTGGCGGTGGTTATCGCGGATTGTTCACGGCCAGGTCCCTTCAAGTCATCGAAGAGTACGTTGGCGTGCCAATCGGCCAGCGCTTCGACCTTACCTGTGGTACCTCGATCGGCGGCATCGTTGCCATTGCCGTGGCATTTGAAGTTCCGATGAAGAAGGTTGTGGAAGTGTTCGAGCAGTATGGCGCGGCAATCTTTCCGCCGCATGAGCTGCCGTCGACCAAAATTGGTAAGGGATTAGACCTTTGGCGACACGCACGCAAGCCTCGGTACTCGACAGAACCACTTCGAGAGGCAATCACGGAGTTAATTGACAAGGACGCAACGCTAAATGATGCAAAGCATGCAGTTGCTATTCCGGCTGTCAATGTGACTCAGGGCAAGCCACAGGTATTCAAAACGCGGCATAAGCAAGAGTGGACCCGTGATTGGAAGTTCAAGGCGGTGGACGTAGCTGTGGCGACAGCTGCGGCACCAACGTTCTATGAATTGGCTGAGGTGGGTGGGAATCTGTATGCGGATGGAGGTCTGTTCGCAAATGCCCCTGATCTCGTGGCGCTGCATGAGGCAGAGCATTTTTTCAGTGTGCCAACAGACGCGGTACGGATCTTAAGTATTGGTACCACCACTAAGAGTTATTCCGTTTCCTTTGGTTCTGGGCGGCAGTTCGGCATTGCAGATTGGATGGAAGACCAACGTCTTTTTTCTGTCACTATTTCAGCACAGCAGCAGTTTGTTGATCAGCTAATTCAGCACAAATTACAGGACCGCTATTTCCGGTTGGACCACGAGCCGTCACAAGAGCAGGCCAAAGATCTGGGTCTGGATGTTGCGACAGAAACTGCACAAAAAACCTTAAAAGCCCTTGCAGACAAAGCTACCACGGACGTGCTCGGTAGCCATCTGAAGGCCTACCTGGAACACCAACCACAACTCAAGCTCGTGAGGGAAGGCTAATGGGTCAATCATCGAAACTATTCAACGGAAGCACCGACCAGACACTCATCGGACGTGTCACCCCAACAACGGATCAGCGAGACTTTCTGCAGCAGCAGTGGAACGATCTCGCCGATTATTTGAAGCAGGCGCTTTCCAAGCATGGCTACACCATCTCAACTTGGCTTCAAGGCTCATACAAGTATGCAACACTCATTAAGCCTGTTCGTCCAGGGGAAGAGTATGACGTTGACGTCGGCCTTTACTTCGAGTGGGATGATGACCAAGATGTAGAACCAACGCCAAAACAGCTACGGAGCTGGGTCCAGACCGAACTACTTGAATACGAAAAGGCGTGCGAAGAATTGACCAAGATTGAGGTCCCGCCCAAGGAGCGTTGCTCGCGCGCGTTATTCACTCGCCAGTTTCACATTGACACGCCGGTTTACCACCTCAATCCAGACTCAGATGTGCGGCGCTTGGCTTGTTTGTCGGGGACATGGGAACACAGTGACCCCAAAAAACTCTACAAGTGGTTCAAGGAGGCAGTCGGCGATGATGATCGTGATCAACTTCGGCGGCTTGTTCGATATCTCAAAGCTTGGGCAGCGGTATCCTTTGACGATGCGCCTGACTCACGTCCTTCCTCCATCTTTCTGACAGTTATCACTACTGAAGCGTATCAAGATTTGTGGGCGCAACGAATTATCGGGTTGGCTGATGACGATGCACTCATAGCAGTCATCAAGAAAGTTCACAACCGATTGTTTGATGACCGTAAGGTCGAAAATCCCATCAATAAAAAAGAAGATCTCAATCGGATGTCAAAGGATGAGTGGGACGGTTTCCTGCCGCGACTCACGGCACTGCAAGATATTGCTGAACGCGTTGAAGACTCTGAAGATGAGGTGTCTGCAGCACTTAATTGGTCAGAGGCATTCTCGTTTCTCATGCCGTTACCTGAAACTGATCAAGTAGAGGTTTTCGACGAAAGCTCTGGGCGAGCGGTCATGCAGCTGCCTGAAATCGAAGTCAAGGTATTCACAGGAAATCCTGCTCGACTCTTGGCAACGCATCACAATGAGGTCCCCGGAGTGGCAAAGGATTGCGAACTCACATTCACAATCCTTAATCCACATGTGGTGCCAGAGTTCGCCACAGTAGAGTGGACCGTGCGCAACGAGGGTCAAGAGGCCGATTTGCGCAGTGACTTGGGACATCGTAAAGTTGGCATGCGTCTCCTCAGCGCCGAGGAGCACACAGCCTACGCAGGGCGTCACTTTATGGACTGTGTTGTGCGTCTTAACGGGCAGATTTATGCAGTGCGGCGCGTTCCAGTGATTGTTCGCGACGTTCGACATGTGGCACGCAATCCCCCCAAACCCATGTATACAAAGCTCAGAAGTAGTTTTCGTAAGCGTCGGTGACGTTTCCGATTTGGCCGTAGGTTTGAGGCTTAAGTATTTCAACTGAACTTGAGGAAACTCAAGTGTAAATTCTGGATGGAAAAGTCTTGCAGCAATTTGAGCGTACGCAGCGATATCTTCAGCGGCTTCGTGACATATATGCTGGAGTTTTCAATGATGGGAAGACCAAGCAGACTTACGAAGACGATGTTCTGTCATTCTTCATGCACTGCTATCACGTGCGCGATTGGCTTATTCACTCAGACGTCGCCCCAGTCCGGGCCAGTATGGTTGATGAATTCATATCTAGAACTACTTGCCTAATGCTGTGTGCTGACATATGCAATGGCGTGAAGCACTGCAAACTAACAAAAACTCCCAGGAGTGGAACTCAACCCAATTTCTCGGGGAAAGAGTACAGGTCTGCTCTATGGTTAACAGGTGCTTCGGGAGGTGAACTTCTACACGCAAAATACACTATACAAACTTCATTCGGAGTCGTCGATGCCTTGGAACTTGCTGAAGAGTGCGTTCAAAGCTGGTCCGAGTTCATCGCAGAGATCCTTTCGGAGTAGATGAAATCAGATTGCCCACACCATCAACCTTGGGAAAATTTCACCTCTCCTGAGGGCTGGTTACCATCTCGCATGAAACTTCATATGTCCACTTTTGCTAATCAACTCAAAAGCGAAATCAGCCGCCTTGCCAAGAAGGAAGTCCGAGCTGAAATTCAAGCCTTGAAGAAAGCGTCGGCTCAGTACCGCAGCGAAATCGCTGCGCTCAAGCGCCGCGTTGCTGGACTGGAAGCCCAGATCAAGAAGCAGGGCAAGGGCGTAGCCCGTGCGAAGCCTGTAGAAAATGCAGAGGAGGACTCCGGTACCTCACGTCGATTCCGCGTGGCGGGATTTGCTGCTTTGCGCAAAAAACTGAACATCAGCGCTGCAGAGATGGGCAAGCTGCTGGGCGTGTCGGCCCAGAGTGTCTATCACTGGGAAACTGGCAAAACCAAGCCCCGAGCCAGCCAATTGGCCGCTATTGCCGCAGTGAGAAAATTGGGCAAGCGCGCAGTCGCCGCCAAGCTGGGCGAGTCTGCTGAAGCTTGATTTTTCAAAATACCAATTCAATACCCAGGAGAAACTGAATGAACAAGACTGAACTGATTGAAGCAATCGTCAAAGAAACCGAATTGTCGAAGGCTGCCGCCGCCCGCGCCCTGAATGCCGTGCTCGACACCATCGTCAAAACTGTGGCCAAGAAGCAAGACGTCCAGCTGATCGGTTTTGGCACCTTCAAGGCAGCCAAGCGCGCTGCCCGTACTGGCAAGAATCCCCGCACTGGTGAGAAGCTGAAGATCGCAGCGGCCACCGTGCCCAAGTTCAGCGCAGGTGCCAGCTTCAAGGCCGCCGTGAACAAAAAGAAGTGATCTGACTTGCTCAGATGTGCGGCCCTTCGGGGCCGTTTTAGTTTGCGATGGCCTGAAACTTTTCGTGCTGCTCATTCCAGAGGACCGGGATGGGGTGCTTGGTAAACCAGTGCAGGTTCAGCCCCTTGGGGTGGGTGCCTTGAAGAATGCTGTCGATGATTTTGGGATCCAGCAGCGTCAAGCGCATGCACTCATTGACCGTGGCCTGATCCAGGCCTTCCTGCCGGGCAATTTCAACGCCACTGCGAACGACGCCCTCATCGATCAGCCGCTGCCAGTAAAAGGCTCGGGTGAGTCCTTCAATCAATTTGGTGTCGGGCAGCTTGGCAAAGTCCTTGATCGCCTGCGCAGCGTTTTCCGGTGGCTCAACCACGCTGCGTCCACCGCGCTTGACGAACTTCAAGGGAATGAAGGTGCTGAACTCCACAAGGTTTGAGGTGTTGGCCACGCCGTTGCTCACCGACTGTGCGTTATTCATGCGGCCTCCAATTCAAGCAATTCATATTCAAGTTTTTCATATCCGGCCAGGTTCTTGGGCGGCACGCCGATCAGTGCTCCCCAAGCTTCAAATCGCCAATCCACATGCAAGCCCTCCGGTGCAACCGTGATGCGCTTGATGAGTGTGCGCACGATGTCTTGTTTGGCCTGTGTGGCCAACTGGTCCCACAGGCCAGCCGTGTTTTTGAAGAACAGCACCATTGCTTCAGGTTCGGTCAGATCAGGGTTGATCACGCAAATCTGCTGCCAGCAGTTGTGGACCATCTGACCTGATCGCAGCACTTCGAGCACCTTCTCCAGCACGGACTTTTCAATGCCCGCTGCAGGCAGATTGGCAAATTCCACGGTGCCAGCGCCCATCTTTTGGTTTTTGTTGACCACGTAGTAGCGGTACAACTTGCCGGTGGTCTTGCGTGTGGCCATCGGCAGGTAGAGGTCTCCATCGGGCGTGAACATCATTCCGCGCAGCAAAAAGCCATGCCTGCATTTCTGCCCGAAGGTCTCACGAGCCCGGTCCCGGCTGTTTTCGGCCATGATCTCTTGCACGCGGTCCCACAGAGATTGCTCAATCAGTGCTTCGTGTTGGCCTGGGTAAAAGTTGCCCTTGTGCCCAAGGTCACCGATGTACAGGCGGTTGTGCAGGATGGTGTAGAGGGCCTGCTTGGTCAATGGCTTGCCATTCTTGCTCCTGATCCCTTGCTCCATGAGCTGCTTGACCATCAATGTGGTTGAGCGTGTGGCCACAAACGAATTAAAGATCTGCTGTCACTTTTCACCATATAGAGTCCAATCCGTTTTCGGCATTTAGGAGCCACCCCGTTTTCGGCATATGGGAGCCAGTGCGTTTTCGGCACTTACAGGCCAGCTGAATTTCGGCATATAGAAGCCAG
>JACCDH011317885.1_pt1 | contig 12971 bp, 13 predicted proteins | sample 7442481 | NCBI WGS metagenome assembly JACCDH01 (sample SAMN15323433, study PRJNA562643) | freshwater metagenome | isolation source: river surface water | place: USA:Blue River Watershed | collected 2017-08-15
AATCGTGGTTGGCCTTGACCATATCCTTGAGGCTGGTCGGCCCGCCAAGCGGTTCAACGGTATGGCGGCCCGGCTCTTGCGTCCCGGCCTTGGGCGTCTTCCCGGCAGCCAGCGCATCGAGAACGGCATCAAGCCGTTCCGGCGTCAGGTCTTCGTAATTGTCGTCGTTGATCTGGACCATCGGCGCCGAGGCGCAGTTGCCCATGCATTCGACCTCGGTCAGCGTCCACAAACCGTCATCGGTGGTGTGGCCCTTCTCCATGCCACGCTTCTTGCACGCGCTCATGATCGCATCGGACCCGCGCAGCATGCAGGGCGTGGTGCCGCAAACCTGCACGTGGAAGCGGCCGACCGGCACCAGGTTGTACATGGTGTAGAAGGTAGCGACCTCGACCACGCGGATGATCGGCATGTCGAGCTGGGCCGCGACATATTCCATCACCGGGATCGGCAGCCACCCCTGGGTCTGGGTTTCCGCCCCAACTTGCCGCTGCGCCAGGTCAAGCAGCGGCATAACCGCCGAACGCTGACGGCCCGCCGGATAGCGCGCGATGATTTCCTTGGCCTTGGCCGCGTTTTCCTTGGTCCAGGCAAAGCCCGACCAACGCGCCCGAAGTTCGGGAGTGTCAGGCTCGAGATGACGATCAGCCATGTTCACGACCTCGCAGGAACTTGTCCTGACCGACCAGGAATAGCTCAAAACCGCCGATCCCGGCGACGAGCACGGACAGCATCTGGTTCGGCTGATGGCCGAGCAGCAGGACAAGGAAATAGATGGCGGCCAGCACCAACCCGGTCAGGGCAGCCCAAACGCGCACTATGTCAAAGGTGGTCAAGTTCAACGGTCACACTCCCCGAACACCACGTCGATGGCGCCGATGATGGCGGTAACGTCGGGCAGCATGTGGCCCTTGCACATGAAGTCCATCGCCTGAAGGTGGCTGAAGGCGGTTGGGCGGATCTTGCAACGGTATGGCTTGTTTGAGCCATCGGCGACCAGATAGACGCCGAATTCGCCCTTCGGGCTTTCGGTCGCGACATAGACCTCACCGGCCGGCACGTGGAAGCCTTCGGTGTAGTACTTGAAGTGATGGATCAGCGCTTCCATCGACTGCTTCATCTCCGCGCGCTTGGGCGGGAAGACCTTGCGATCGGTGCTGGCGACCGGGCCGGACGGCATCTGCGCCAGGCATTGCTTCATGATCCGGGCCGACTGGCGCACTTCTTCGACGCGCACCATGAACCGGTCATAGCAATCGCCGCGGGTGCCGACGGGAACGTCGAATTCCATCCGGTCATAAACGTCGTATGGCTGCGCCTTCCGGATATCCCAGGCGATGCCCGAGCCGCGGATCATCGGGCCCGAGAAGCCCCACTTGACCGCGTCTTCCTTGCTAACCGTGGCGATATCGACGTTGCGCTGCTTGAAGATGCGGTTGTCGACCACCAGGCTCATGGCGTCTTCGAACAGTTCCGGCAGGCGCGTATCGAGCCACTGGCCGATATCGACCAGCAGCTTTTCCGGCACATCCTGATGGACCCCGCCCGGGCGGAACCAGGCGGCGTGCATGCGGGCACCCGAGGCGCGCTCGAAGAAGTTGAGGCAGTCCTCGCGGATTTCGAACATCCACAGGTTCGGCGTCATCGCGCCCACGTCCATAACGTGGCTGCCCAGGTTGAGCATGTGATTGCAGATGCGGGTCAGCTCGGCAAACAGCACGCGCAGGTACTGCGCGCGTTCCGGCACTTCCAGGTTGAGCAGCTTTTCAACCGCCAGCACGTAGGAATGCTCCATCCCCAGCGGCGAGCAGTAATCAAGCCGGTCAAAATAGGGCAGCGCCTGCAGATAGGTCTTGTGTTCGATCAGCTTCTCGGTGCCGCGATGCAGCAGGCCGACGTGCGGATCGACGCGTTCGATCACTTCGCCATCCAGCTCCATGACCATGCGCAGCACGCCGTGCGCCGCAGGGTGCTGGGGCCCGAAGTTGATCGTGTAATTGGTGATGACATCGTCACCCGTGGTGGGCGACTGCTCAAGCTGCAAGCTCATGCCTTGTCTCCCTTCTTGGGCGCGACCTTCTTGGTAGCGGGCTTCTTGACCGACGCCTTGGGAGCAACGGCCTTCTTGGACGCAGCAGCCTTCTTGGGCTTGTCCGCAGCCTTGGCTGCTGGAGCCGGCGCGGGAGCTGCGGCAGGCGGCGGCGGGGCCTGAACCGCCTTTTCGTCGCCCGGCAGGGTGTAGTCCGCGCCTTCCCACGGGCTCATGAAATCAAAGCTGCGCAGGTCCTGCGCCAGCTTGACCGGTTCATAGACCACGCGCTTGTCTTCTTCCGAATAGCGCAGCTCGACGTAACCCGTCAGCGGAAAGTCCTTGCGGAATGGATGGCCTTCAAAGCCATAGTCGGTTAGGATCCGGCGCAGGTCAGCATTGCCTTCGAAGATCACGCCATACAGATCGAACACTTCGCGTTCCAACCAGCCAGCCACGGGCCAGAGGTGCGTCACGGTCGGCACCGGCGTATCTTCAGCCGCGCAGACCTTGACCAGCAGGCGATGGTTGCGGGTCAGCGAGAGCAGCATGTAGACCACTTCGAACCGCTCGGCGCGATCGGGATAGTCAACCCCGGCGATTTCCATCAGCTGCTGGTATTCGTGGCTATCACGCAGCAGTTGCAGCGCCTCGGCAATCGCCGCGCGCTCCACCGTCAGGATGACTTCGCCGGTCGCCTCGCGTGCCTCGATCAGGCGCGCGCCCAAGGTGGCGCTGACCGCGTCGATCACGCCTTCGTTGCTGGCGATACGGGGAGCAGGATGGAGCACGCTCATCGTTCGATCGTCCCCACGCGGCGGATTTTACGCTGCAGCTGCATCACGCCATAGAGCAGCGCTTCGGCAGTCGGCGGGCAGCCGGGGATGTAGATGTCGACCGGCACGATCCGATCACAGCCGCGCACCACCGAGTAGGAATAGTGGTAGTAACCACCGCCGTTGGCGCAGGAACCCATCGAGATCACGTACTTGGGGTCCGACATCTGGTCATAGACCTTGCGCAGCGCCGGGGCCATTTTGTTGCACAGTGTGCCGGCCACGATCATCACGTCGGACTGGCGCGGGGATGCGCGCGGGGCAACGCCGAACCGCTCCATGTCATAGCGCGGCATGTTGACGTGGATCATCTCAACCGCGCAGCAGGCCAGGCCGAAGGTCATCCACCACAGCGAGCCGGTGCGGGCCCACTGGAACAGGTCCTCGGTGCTGGTGACGAGGAAGCCCTTGTCATTCACCTCGGCGTTGAGATCGTTGAAAAAGGCCTGGTCCGGCGGCGTGATCGCCGACGAACCTGCCTGCGCCGCACCAAGCGGCAGACCCTGGGCATTTACGAGCGTGCTCATTCCCAATCCAAAGCCCCCATTTTCCAGGCATAGGCCAGACCAATTGCCAGTTCGCCCAGGAACACCATCATGGTGATCCAGCCCGGCCAGCCGGTCAGATCAAGGCTGACGGCCCAGGGGAACAGGAAGGCGGCTTCAAGGTCAAAGATGATGAACAGGATCGCGACCAGGTAGAAGCGCACATCGAACTGGCTGCGCGGATCCTCGAAGGCCGGGAAGCCGCACTCATATTCGCTCAGCTTCTCCGCATTGGGGTTGTGCGCGCCGGTCAGGCGAGCCACCCCCATCGGGAGGAACACGAAAGCGGCCGAGAGGGCCAGGGCGATCCCAAGGAAGATCAGGATCGGCAGGTATTGCGAGAGGTCTACCAAGGGACTGACTCAGCATTGCGGACGGTTGCCCGCGCCCTAGTCCCGCCGTTCGCCCCGCGCAAGTGGGGGCAACCCCGAATTTGCCGGAAAATGCCGCCGCTGCGTCATTGAAGCGCAGCGGGCGGCATTTCGCGTAGATCAGCCCAGTTCGCGGGCCAGCGTCTTGCGGGTGGCGGGGCCATACGGCGGCTTGAGCCCGGCCAGCTTGGCCAGGTCGAACTTGGGCTGGGTGTAGACCGAGCGGGCATGGCTGAAGGTCTTGAACCCTTCCGGACCGTGGTACGATCCCATGCCCGAAGGCCCCACGCCGCCAAACGGCAGGTCATCAATCGAAACATGCATGATCACGTCATTGACGGTCACCCCGCCGGAGATCGTGCGGGTCAGCACCTGCTCGCGCTCGCCGGCATCGTCACCGAAGTAATAGAGGCCAAGCGGCCGATCGTGCGCGTTCACATAGTCGATCGCCTCATCGATCGCCTTGTAGGTCTTGATCGGCAGGACCGGGCCGAAAATCTCGTCCTGCATGACTTTCATGGTGTCATCGACGTTGCGCAGGATGGTGAGCGGCATCTTGTGCCCGTTGGATGCGGAAAAGTCCTCATCGCCCGGATTGACCTCGATAGCTTCGGCGCCCTTGGCCTTGGCATCATCGATCAGGCCCTGAATCCGGTCGCGGTGCCGGGCGTTGACCACAGACGTGTAGTCATCATTGTTGAGCAAGGTCGGGTACATTGCGCTGACGGCATTGCTGACCGCGCCTATCGCCCGCTCTTCCAACTCCTGCGGCACAATCATGTAATCGGGTGCCAGGCAGATCTGGCCGGCATTGAGCATCTTGCCCATGGCAATCCGCTCTCCCGCGCGCTCAATGTTGGCGCTGCGGCCAAGGATCGTTGGCGACTTGCCGCCAAGTTCCAGCGTCACCTGCACCAGGTTGTCCGCGGCAGCACGCAGGATGTGCTTGCCCACCGAAGTCGCGCCGGTGAACAGCAGGTGGTCGAACGGCAGACCGCAGAAGGCCTGGCCGACATCCGGGCCGCCGGTGAAGACTGCCATTTCCTCTTCAGCGAAATAGCGGGCAAACACGTCCTTCATCATTTCCGAGGTGTCCTCGGTGAATTCGCTCGGCTTGATCATTACCCTGTTTCCGGCCGCAAAGGCCTGGGCAACCGGGCCAATGGTCAGGCCGACGGGGAAGTTCCAAGGGCTGACAATGCCAACCACGCCCTTGGGTTCATAACGCAGCTCCGCCTTGGCGCCGAACAGGCCAAGCGGGAAGTTCGGCTTGCGCTTTTCGGTCTTGGCCCAGGCATCCATGTGCTTGAGGCAATACTTCGCCGCCGTGACCGAAGGCATGATGTCTGTCATCAGGCTTTGTTCGTGGCTGCGGTGGCCAAAATCGCGGCTGATGGCGCGGGCAAAATCATCGCCCGTCTCCTTCATCATGGCGATCACCCGCTTCAACCGATCCTTGCGAACCGACATCGGTTCAGGCCGGGCAGCGGTAAAGGCATCGCGCTGGCGCTGCAGCGTGGCCATCATGGCAGTATTGTTGGCAGACATCGGCACTCTCCAGTTTCTATTTGCCACCCTTTTCCAGCAAGTTTGGCAACTTGGCAAGCCGGGCGGATTTCCTGCATCGCCTGCAATTGCCATTGCCGCAGTGCAGCATTAGAGGAACGCTTTCCCTAACCGCGAAAGGCCCTTGCCATGCCGCAGCTTTCCCCCGCAGATCCGATTGTCATCCTGTCCTATGCCCGCACTCCGATGGGCGGCATGCAGGGCGCACTTGCCGACGTTTCGGCGACCGATCTTGGCGCCACGGCAATCAAGGCAGCGGTGGAGCGCGCCGGCGTGAAAGGTGAGGAGATCGAGCGCGTCTACATGGGCTGCGTGCTTCCCGCCGGGCTGGGCCAGGCCCCTGCCCGCCAGGCGACGATCAAGGCTGGCCTGCCCAAGTCGGTCCAGGCGACGACGGTCAACAAGGTTTGCGGATCAGGCATGCAGACCGTGATCATGGGTGCCGAAGCCCTTGCTGCCGGAACCATCGACCTGGTCGTTGCCGGCGGCATGGAGAGCATGACCAATGCACCCTATATTCTGAAGAAGCACCGCTCGGGCGCGCGGATCGGCCATGACATGGCCTATGATCACATGTTCCTTGACGGGCTTGAAGACGCCTATGATGCCGGCCGCGCCATGGGCACCTTCGCGCAGGATACGGCAAATGCCTATCAGCTGACCCGCGAAGCGCAGGACGCCTACTCGATCGAATCGCTCCGCCGCGCGCAGGCCGCTATTGCCGACGGCGCCTTTGCCGACGAAGTGGTGCCCGTTACTGTGGTCAGCCGTTCGGGCGAAACCGTAGTCGATACCGATGAGCAGCCCGGCAAGGGCCGCCCGGACAAGATCCCGACGCTGAAGCCCGCCTTCGCCAAGGACGGCACGATCACGGCAGCCACGTCCAGCTCGATCTCGGATGGTGCGGCAGCACTGGTCCTCACGCGCCAGAGCATTGCCAGCGCCAAGGGCGCCAAGCCCGTCGCCAAACTGGTGGCCCTGGCCGCTCATGCGCAGGAGCCGAAGGATTTCACGACGGCACCGGTCGGCGCGATCAACAAGGTGCTGGAACGTGCTGGCTGGTCACTGGAAGACGTGGATCTGTTCGAAGTGAATGAGGCCTTTGCCTGCGTTGCGATGTTCGCAATGCATGACCTGGGCATTCCGCACGACAAGATCAACGTTCACGGCGGCGCAACCGCGCTGGGCCATCCGATCGGCGCATCGGGTGCCCGCATTGTGACCACCCTGATCGCGGCCTTGAAGCGTCACGGCAAGACCAAGGGCGTGGCCAGCCTGTGCATCGGTGGCGGCGAAGCCACCGCAATTGCTGTCGAGCTTGTCGACTGAGTTGCCAGCTGCGGCGATCGGGCATAGCCTCGTCATCCCGATAGGGGGAGATGACGATGAAAAAGCTTATTCTGATCGCCGCCGTGGCCGCCCTGGCCGCTTGCAGCAACAAGGCCGAAGAAGCGCCAGCGGCCGAGAATACCGCCGCCAGCAGTGCGGAGGTTGCGGGCAAATCGATCACACCACCGGGGCTTTACACCGTAACCAATGATAAAGGTCCGGCTGGAACGACCCTTATCAATGCCGACGGAACCTATGTCGACAAGGCCCCGGATGGCACCGAAATAAAGGGCACCATCATCGGCAAGAACGGCATGGATTGCTTCGATCCAGAGGGCGATGAAGGTGAAACCTGCTTCACCCTTACTCCGCCAGCTGCCGATGGTTCGTTCAAGGCGACCTCAACCGACGGCAAAATGACCGTCACGGTTACCCCGGCCAAGCCGTGAAGTTCAATGCGGGGAGCGGCCTATGCCCTCCCCGCCACTGATCCTAGGGTTCGCCAGCGCCCCAAAGGCGCGACTGCTGCACAAAGCCCTTCCGCTTGCCCAGCTCGAACTGGCACCAGCCTGCATCGCAATCACCCAGCAAGCCCACGTTGCCCGGCGCAATCCGCCACAGCAGCCTGGCGCCGCCATCGCCAGCCTGGCGCATGTCAGCCGGCGTCTTGCCGCTCACGAACGCGGTCCGCTGGCGGGTCAGGAAACGTTGGTTCATCCAGCCCTTCGCACCGTCCGGATCTTGGACCAAGCGCCAGCCATCCTTGACCCGCACCACCTTCACCGGAAGCTGCGGGCGGCGATAGACCCAGGCGATCTGGTATTCTTCTGCCGGGCCAACCCGCATGTTGACTTCGCCGGCGCGGATCGAGGCCCAATAGGGCACCTTGGCTTCCTGCGCGAACGCCGGTGCGGCAATTCCCAGCGCGACAATAGCGGGCAGAATAAAGAGTCGGGTCAGCATGATTCGCTGATAGCGATGACCACCCGCAAGGTTCAAGCCGCTTGACCCACGGCCATCCACCGGCTTAGCGCAAGGCCATGCCTATCGTCTCTGATACGCCGCTCGCACGTCGGGTTTCTGGTAAGCCGCGGGTCTATCTTACCCGGCGCCTTGTCCCCGCTGTTGAGGCGCGGATGGCCGAGCTGTTTGATGTTACCATCAACGAAGCCGATGCCCCCCTCACCCGCGACCAGCTGGTCACCGCCATGCGCGATGCCGACGTGCTGGTGCCCACAGTGACCGACCGGATCGACGCCGCCATGCTGGAGGATTGCGGCGACCGGTTGGGATTGATCGCCAATTTCGGTGCCGGGATCGAGCATATCGACCTGGCCGCTGCCCGCGCGCGCAAGATCATCGTCACCAATACGCCCGGCGTGTTTACCGACGATACGGCGGACCTGACGATGATGCTGATCCTGTCGGTCCCGCGCCGGCTTGGCGAAGGCAGCCGACTGGTCCGGGATGGCGCCTGGACCGGGTGGACGCCAACCCAGCTGCTGGGCCGGTCAATCGGTGGCAAACGGCTGGCGATTGTTGGCATGGGGCGGATTGGCCAGGCCGTGGCGCACCGTGCGCGGGCGTTCGGGATGGAGGTAACTTACCACAACCGCCGCCCGCTTCCCGGCGCGATCGAGAATATGCTGGGTGCGCGCTATGTTGGCGACCTCAACCAGCTGCTGGCCGAGGCTGACGTCATCTCGTTGCATTGCCCGGCCAGCGCCGAAACGCACCATCTGCTGGATGCCGATCGGATCGCGCTGCTCAAGCCGGGGGCCTTTGTCATCAACACGGCGCGCGGTGACCTGATCGACGAGGACGCGCTGATTGCGGCTTTGCAATCTGGCCAGATCGGCGGCGCTGGTCTGGACGTCTACGCCCGCGAACCCAGCGTTGACCCGCGCTTGATCGCCCTGCCCAATGTCATCACCCTGCCCCATCTTGGCAGCGCCACGGTAGAGGGACGCTCTCTGGCCGGTGAAAAGGTGATCGCCAACATCCGCTTCTGGTCTGACGGACACCGCCCACCCGACCAGGTGTTACAAGGCTGGGCATAAATCCCGATTTGGCGCAATGAAACGGCAGTGCAATCGCTTGCCGAGATATTGATTATTGCTCTAACCCTCCGCGCTGAATCGACCGGGAACGGCGGGGGAGGAATATAATGCGCAGTAAACTGGGTTTGACGGCCGGCATCGCCATGCTGGCAGGCGCAAGTCCCGCCTTGGCTCAAACCGCCGCCACCGGCGCGGTCGATAGCGGCGATACGGCCTGGATCCTGACCTCTTCGGCGCTGGTCCTGCTGATGACCATGCCGGGCCTCACGCTGTTTTACGGCGGCCTGGTACGCGCCAAGAACTTCCTTTCGGTATTGGTTCAGGTTGGTGCGATTGCCGCCATTGCATCCACCCTGTGGATCATCGCCGGTTACACCTTGGCCTTTGGCGACGTCACCAACGGCTGGATCGGCGCGGGCAATGCCTGGATGCTGATTGGCACCGGCCAATTGCTGCACGGCGAACTGGGCATTTCGGAGCGGACCTTTGCCCTGTTCCAGTTGACCTTTGCGGCCATCACGCCAGCGCTGATGGCCGGCGCCTGGGTTGATCGTGCGCGGTTCGGATGGGTCGTCGGTTTCTGCGCGCTGTGGAGCCTGGTGGTTTATGCCCCCGTGGCGCACTGGGTCTGGGGTCAAGGCTGGCTGGCGACCAAGATCGGCACGCTCGATTTTGCGGGTGGCATTGTGGTCCATACCACTGCCGGTGTTTCGGCATTGGTTGCCGCGCTTTTGCTGGGCCGCCGCCAAGGCTTCCCCAAGACCCTGATGCTGCCGCACAGCCCTTCGCTGACGATGGCCGGTGCGGCGCTGCTGTGGGTGGGCTGGTTCGGCTTTAACGGTGGCTCGGCCCTTGCTGCCAGCGACGATGCCGCCAGCGCGATCATCAACACCCACGTTGCCGCCAGTGTCGCTGCGCTGGTTTGGCTGCTGATCGAACGCTTTACCGTGGGCAAGCCAACATCGGTCGGCTTTGCGACCGGCGCGATCGCCGGCCTGGCAACGGTCACGCCCGCGGCGGGCTATATCTCGCCGGGTGCAGCCATGTTGCTGGGCGTGATCGCCGCGGCCGGGTGCTATCCGATGATCCAGCTGGTGAAGCAAAAGCTCAAGATCGACGATTCGCTCGATGTCTTCGCCGTCCACGGGGTTGGCGGGATCATGGGCTCGCTGCTGCTGGCCGTGTTTATTTCGCCAAGCCTTGGCGGCACCGGTTATGCGGACGGTTTTGGCATGGCAAACCAGCTGGCGGCGCAGGCCGTCGGTGTTGGCGTCGTGGCGCTGTATTCTGCCATTGCCAGCGCGGTCATCGCGGTGATGGTCAGCCTGTTCTTCCCGATGCGGGTGAACGAGGATGCCGAGCGCGAGGGCCTGGACATTACCAGCCATGGCGAGCGCGCCTGGGAACTGGACTGACGCTTTGGCGAGGCGGGCTGAAACCCGCCTCGCCCAATCAAGCGATCATCAATCGCCGGTCAGGATCCGATCGACCAACTGCTTCACCGTGGGGGTGAAGTTGTTCGAATAGAACGGGTCCTGCTTGAAGCGATAGGCGGCGTGCCCGGCAAACATCAGGTTGTCGTCAATCGGACCGCCATGGGCGATGTCTTGCAGGGTCTTCTGGATGCAGAAGCTGCGCGGATCGGCGAGGCGGCCGGTGGTGTAATCGTCATGATCCTTCCATGACGAGAACCCGCAGTGGCTAAGGCAACCCATGCAGTCCTTCTGGTCCTGCTGGATTTCACTGCGCTCTTCAGGGGCCACGAAAACGATCGTATCGTCGGGCGTGCGCAGGCCTTCGGTATAACCCGCGGCCACCCAGCCCCGCGCGCGTTCCAGATCGCGCGGAGCGACCCAGAAGTTCTTGCCGCGGACACCCACGTCGAGCTGGACGGTGTGTTCACCCGCCTCAACCTTCGAATAGGGAATCTGGCGCTCGCTGCGGGTTTCAAGCTTGCGCAGGAACGGGTTCTTGACCGCCGAGGAATAGAACCCCGTCGGTGAGAAACGGTGCAGCAGCACGTCACCCGGCTCAAGCGTGCGCAGATGGTCCTTCCATGCCTGCGGGATCGGGCTTTCCTCGGTCAGTAGCGGGCGGGTGCCGAACTGGAAGGCGATGCTGCCCAGTTCCGGATTGTCGATCCAGTTTTCCCACTCACGCAGGAACCAGACCCCGCCGGCCATCACGATCGGCACCGAATCCGGTACGCCTTCCGCGCGCATGGTGTCGCGCAGCGCTTTGACGCGCGGATAGGGATCTTCCGGCTTCAGCGGATCTTCGGCGTTGGAAAGCCCGTTGTGGCCACCGGCCAGCCAGGGATCTTCATAGACCACGGCCGCCATCAGTTCGGCCACCTTGTGATAGGCCCGCTTCCACAGCGCACGGAATGCCCGCGCCGAGCTGACGATCGGCAAATAGTTGACGTTAAACCGGGCCGCGATTTCGGAAAGCTTGTAAGGCATCCCCGCACCGCAGGTGACGCCCGTCACCATGCCGCGGGTCTTTTCCAGAACGCCTTCCAGGATCTGCTGGGCCCCGCCCATTTCCCACAGGACGTTGATGTTGATCGCGCCCTTGCCGTTGGCGATTTCATAAGCCCGGCGGACCTGTTCGACCGCGCCGGCAATGCCATACTGAATGAGCTGTTCGTGCCGTTCCTTGCGGGTCAGGGCATCGTAAATCTGGGGAACGATCTTGCCTTCGGCGTCATAGCTATCGGCATTGACCGCACTGACCGTGCCGATACCCCCGGCAGCAGCCCAGGCGCCCGAGCTGGCGTGATTGGTTGCAGCGACCCCCTTGCCGCCCTCAACCAACGGCCAAACTTCTCGACCACCATAAAGGATCGGCTTCAAACCCTTGAACGTCATTAGCTCCCAGTCTTTCCCTGTGCCGTATTACACGGCTTGATTGCCCCCGGTTCGGGGCGCGGCCCAACTGCTTCAAACCGTGCATAGTAACCGTTGAGTTCCGGTCTACGCACAAATTCAGCGAGGCGAAAGCCCACGGCCTGAAATTCACAGAACAACAGGTTGGGCGGAATTCCGTGGCGATCGGTCGGTCGGTCAACATCGACAACGATCACCTGCCCGCCCTGGCGCAGCGCCGGGCGCAATCGCCAAAGGAAGGCATAAGGTTCGGTCACTTCGTGGTACATGTGCACCAGGAAGACCCGGTCAAAACTATTGCCCGGCAGCCTTGGATCATCCGGCGCGCCGGTCTTGATCGAAACGTTATCGAGGCGTTCGCGTTCAACCCGCTGGCCAAGCCGCTGGATTGCGCCCGGATCGATGTCTTGCGCCAGAACGCGCCCCTTGGCACCCACCCGCTCAGCCAGGCGGACCGTGTAATAGCCCTCGCCCGCACCGATATCGGCCACGGTCGTCCCCGCCTTGATTGCCGCAAGGTCCATGACGACTTCCGCTTCGCCAAGGTTGTCGCGCTGATCCTCGTTACCGAATTCGTTGCTGCCAATGGCCGATACCGGTCGCCAGGCCTTGGGGAAATCGCGCGATGTCTCTGGGCGGTCAGCCTTCTTTTCGCCTCCGCAGGCTGAAAGCAGCGTCAGCGCAGCCAAGGCCGCAAGCAGCCTCAATCGTCATCCTCCACGTCAACCTTTTCACCGGTGACGCGCTGGGCCAGCGCCGCAGCCATGAACTGATCCAGATCGCCATCAAGCACATCGGACGGGGTCGGGCTGGTCACGCCGGTGCGCAGATCCTTTACCATCTGGTACGGCTGGAGGACGTAGGAGCGGATCTGATGGCCCCAGCCAATATCGCTTTTGGCAGAGTGTTCGGCACTGGCAGCCTCTTCACGCTTGCGCATTTCCTCTTCGTAGAGGCGCGATTTCAGCATCCCCATACAGATTTCGCGGTTCTTGTGCTGGCTGCGATCCTGCTGACTGGCCACGATGATCCCGCTGGGGACGTGAGTGATGCGTACGGCGGAATCGGTCGTGTTAACGTGCTGACCGCCTGCACCCGAGGCGCGATAGGTATCGATCTTGAGGTCGGCCGGGTTGATTTCGATGCTGAAATTGTCATCGATCACCGGGAAGACCCAGACCGAGCTGAAGCTGGTATGGCGCCGGGCCGAGCTGTCATAAGGGCTGATCCGGACCAGGCGGTGAACCCCGCTTTCGGTCTTGGCATAGCCATAGGCGTTCTCACCCTTGATCAAGATCGTCGCACTTTTGATCCCCGCCTGTTCGCCAGCCTGATACTCGATCGTAT
>JACCDH011034463.1_pt1 | contig 12964 bp, 8 predicted proteins | sample 7442481 | NCBI WGS metagenome assembly JACCDH01 (sample SAMN15323433, study PRJNA562643) | freshwater metagenome | isolation source: river surface water | place: USA:Blue River Watershed | collected 2017-08-15
GCGAGATACCGAAGTGAATAAGTAGTGTTGGCAGTTGAGCCAGACGCAGATGCGATCTGATCAGGGAATGCTGCGGTATCGTACGCAAAGTTGGCTGACGCGTACGGTGCAGAAACAGCACCAGTTCCTCCAGAAGCAGTCATTCGTAGACCAAACTGCTCAGTACCGACTGACGAAGCAGCGGCAGTTGCACCAATAGCAGTGATGGTTGCCGTCGGATTAGATGCATTAATGAGAGTTGTTCCTGTTGCCGTCATCGAGTATCCGTTGGCTGCATTGGTACCCACAATGATGTTATGTGCCTCTCCTTCAGTACCAGCACCAAGTAGGTCCCCTGTAGCAAAGCGTGCTGCAGCTGAGTTTAGTGTACCAAACCCAATACTTGTATCAGAAATTGAGAAAGTTAGTGACTGTGCAACTTCCGCAGCGACATCTACTGTATCATCAGTAATGATATTTACTGTAGTAGAACCGTTGTCACCAAAGAGACCTCCGATCGCTACTGCATAACTGTTCGCTGAGCCTGGGTTAATGATCTGTGTGTTACCAGTTGTACCAAGTGTGGCATGAGTACCGATCTGAATTTGTACACAAGCATTAGCCGCGATAGTAGTGGTGAATGCCGATGCTGGTGCGGTCAATGTGACTACCTGACCAGACAATGCTGCTCCCCAGGTATCTGCCGCAGCAGTAGCTGCGATTGTTTCGTCGTTCACATACGACGGAGCAGTACAGTTTGATTGTGATCCAGCAGAGAAGGCGAGGTCGATATCATCAAACGCAATACTGTTCATGTTGAATCCTGCCGGAAACGTCAACGTAATAGTATCAGTGGTGTCAGCTGCACCGGTAGGAGTACGGAATACAATGGTATGGTTGGCTGCGGTACTGATGGTTTGACTACTCAACGTATCAGAAACGTTAGCCAGTGCAGCTGCTGATACGATAGTACTACTAATAATGTAAGAACTGAAAGTAACTGCAGTAACCAAAATTACTGCAATGACTTGTTTGATGGTAATTGTGATATTCATAGGATTTAAATAAATCTCCCTCGCACGGAGATACGATCATTGTATTCGATACCCATAAAAACCTGTGGAGATACCTGTGGACAAGTCAGGTATAACCCGGTGTTTAAAATGTGCTTGTCACGATATAAGTAACTTGTCCAGAATACGATCCTGGTTCAGAGTTACTTGCGATATTAGCCATGTAGCGAATCCCGTATTCAGTGGTAACCTCATCCCCTGCTCCCGAAGCAAACGCATCCGGGAATGCAGCGGTATCAAAAGCCCAGTTAGCAGTATTATAAGGAGCGGTGACACTACCACTACCGGTTACCACAGTCGCGCGTACCCCAAATTGCTCTGTCCCAATACTGGGCGCTACAGCCGTCCCGCCTACGGGCGTAATAGTAGCTCCCGCACAGGCAACACAAGTGAGTGTGGTACCTGCTACGTACACAACATATCCATCAGTTGCGTTCGTAGTGACACTAATACTATGAGCTGGTACGGTATCCGTACCGGAGCCTAGACTATCTCCAGTCGCATACCGTGTACCACCAGGTAACAATGTCCCAAACCCAACTGCCGTATCAGACATGCTAAAAGTGATTGACTGTGGTTCTACCGGAATAGCCACCTCGCTCCATCCAATTGTCATAGCGTAGTTCATCAAGTTGTCACCCGCATTTGATTCTTGATACAACGCAATACCTTCACCAGGATACAACACTAGCTCGTCACCAAATATATGCTCTTGTTCCAAAATAGCGTGTGACTGTCGCACTAATCCAGGAGTAATACCAGAAAAGTATCGTGAGGTGGTAGCCTGCGGGTATGATACCGTCACTCCTGCCCGCCTGATCTCAGCAGTTGGAGTCGAGGAACTAGCGTGTTTTCTGGGTATGTTAGCCGATGAAATAAGGGTTCCTCCAGAAGCAGCAGTGATTGGTCGTAACGTGATTGGTATATAGCCCGGAGCTACCAGCGTACCAGTACGATCAGCCCGCAAACCCAGATGTTTAATCACATATAGCCGATTGGAACTAACGGGATTGAATATACTCGAATATACATAATCGGTAGCTGCGTTCCCTGTAACCAGTGGTGTAGTCAGTAAGTATTCATTCTCGGCCACAGGTGTACTCCCGACTGCCACCTCTTCCCATTCGAGATTCCAATAGACACGATGGTTGGCATTGGCTACAGCATTATTGCTCAGTACGATTCCTTCTCCTGGTTTAATTATGATCTCTTCATCATTTTCAAAGTACATAGAACGCCACGCGTTTTTACCCATTGCGGTTGAGGCAGCTACAGCACCCGGAGTTACCACACCAACAAACTGTGCATCAGCTGTCTGACTATAGGTAGCAGTCACATTCGTTCGTCTGATTTCAATAATACTATCGGTGCTCGAAGAATTTTTCTTAGGAATATTGGCTGCGGTAATTTGGGTACCAGCAGAGGCGGCACTAATACGCTTAATTTGAATTGGTGAGTAGGTAGCTGTACCAATCGCATTAACTCGCAAGGCGGAACGTTTGATTATAGCTGTCCTACTAGAGGCGGTGGGATTAAAGAACGTAGCGTAATTGTACGTCGCTGTCGTGCCACCCGGAATGGGGCCAATATCAATGAGGTATTGATTTCGAGTCGCCGGCACCGACGCTACCTCACCCCACTCGACAGCAATCTTTACATACTGATCTATATCGCCCGCCAAAAAATTGAGGTAGAACCCAATCCCTTCACCAGCCTTGAGAACCAGTGGTTCTTCGGGAGTAAAGACCAGCTCGAACTGACCATGCGCCTGACTCACTGCCCCAGGACCCAAAGCTTTCATAATACCGGAATCAGACGGTACCGAAGCAGTGATACTTCGGTTACCAGTATACGTAGGAGTAATAGTGCTGGCGCAGGCCGCGCCACACCAACGGATCTGCATGATGCTATTACTGCTTCCGGTATGCTTTTTGGGGATATCAGCCGCCGCAATGGCTGTACCACCAGTTGTAGTACTGATCCGCTGAAAATTGAAATTGGAATAGGTGGCAGCAGTATCAGCGTTCACGCGCATGACCAAGCGTTTCACTTCCCCAGTCCGACCTGACCCGATCGGATTAAATAAAGTGTAGAAATTGGCACCCAAGGCTGCTGCCACCTCGACGCGATTGGAGGCCCAGAGATACTCATTGCGAGCGGTCGGCGCACTCACAACCTCCTCCCATTCTACAAACATCCGTACGATTTGATCGATATCACCAGCCGTTTCAGAAATGAGTGCGATTCCTTCGTTTGGTTGCAATACCAATGGTTCATCATTCGTATGAAAATCATAGCGAGCCCAGCCCGTCTCTTCACCAGCTGCGCCACATGGGGTCACCAACCCCAGTCGTGCATCAGCGCCACCAACTTGAGTGACTGTCACATTGGTATGGCGTACATCCATAACACTATTAGGACTACTGCTATTCTTTTTTGGAATATTGTCGGCGGTAATCACAGTACCAGCAGACATAGCGCTAATTCTTCGTAGTTGGATATTATTGGTATATACCGCGGCTGTATCACACGTCTCAGTCCCAAACCATATACGCTTCACTAATGCAGTCCGACCTGATCCTGACGGATTAAAAAAAGTGTTATAGGCATAACCTGCGGTCGCTGCCACTTCTACTCGCTGGATTGCGAGCATATATTCGTTTTCGGCAGCAGGAGTACTCGTCAGCTCTTCCCACTCAATCTGTAACGTAATACGTTGTTGTACAGTTCCTGCCGCTTCTTGTGCCAGCGCAATTCCCTCACCAGGCTGTAAGACTAATTTTTCATCATTTGATCCAAAAGTGATTTCACGCATAGAATACTCGAGACCAACCGCGCCCGCCATCGGCTGACCCAGCAAGCGCGCTTGGGCGGATGAGGTGTATGTAGGAGTAGGGTTTGTATGTCTCATTTCGGCGATTGAGTTGGCAGAATTAGAATTCTTCTTTGGGATATTAGCGGCGGTAATCTGTGTCCCTCCGGTGATTGCGGTAATACGACGCATCGACAATTCAGCGTAGGTACCGGTATTCACCGCGTTTGACCTAGCCAAAATCCTTTTTATAACAATCGTGCGACCAGACGCCGAGGGGTTAAACATTGCACCATATACATAGTTTGCTACGGTAGAACCAGTGATTGGTCCCATCTGTAAAAAATACTCCCGTTGTGATGAGTCACTCGCTGCTTCCGCATGCGGTACTTTAATACCAAAGTTATCTATCACATTGGGATTTTGTCTCGCCATAAAGAGTCGGTCTACTACTTCACCAGGAGCACTACTCCGTACAAATTGCACTATATCCGCCAAGCGAATATCAAGACCAAAAATGGCACATAACAAAACCAACGTGATACCAATTTTGCTACAACGTGTGAACATAAGTATAAATTTGTGACGAAATCTCTTTGAAGAGATCGTTTACATACTCCTCAGACACCGTGGCATCGGGTTTCTTCTCAAGCATGATGGTAAGAATATAGGGTCGTCGCTCCTCAAATACAATACCTGAGTCAGCCCACACCCCATCCTCATCACGAATGCCTGTTTTATGTACATAGGTAACATGGTCTGGTATACCCAATTTTGCATACTCAACAATACTTTCAGTTAAACTCTGTAAAAAATATTGCGAGTTTTTTGGAGATAAATAGGTAGCATTGTATAGCGACCGAAAGAACACGGAGTAGGTTTTTGCTGTCATTCGGTTATCCTGACTCTCAGCATCAGGTGAATTCTTGAGCCCTTGCAGTACTTCATCGAGCCCCAGGTGTGTAAATACATCTTCTAGTTCTTCTGCATCCAAGTTACGCAGTAACACAAAGTGCGCTGTATTATCAGAATTGACCAAAGTCTCATGAAGCAGCTCTTCTATCGTGAGCGTAGTGCCAGTCGGCTTGGTATACAAGGTCCCAAACGATGCATCTTTATCTTCATCAAGGATCACGAGCTGATTATTGAGCTGCCATTCGCCGCGTTCAATCTTTTTCATTACCGCCATAGCCACTGGAATTTTGATGAGACTGGCTGGCCACATCGCACGATCATTGTTGACAACAATATTTGCTCCAGTCGGTAAATATTCAAAGTATAAACCGATGGTAAAATCAGGATGCTCAGAATATTGCGCTATCAGTGACTGTCGTAATGGTTGGAAGCGTACCAGCATGTCTTGCTTGGTAACATATGCCGCGCCTGGATCAAGTAACGGAAACGAATTCGCAGGTACCCCTATACCATAGTAGGAATATATCCAAAACACGCCGATACCGAGACAGACACCACCAAATAGCCACCTCATTTTGCCTGACAACTTGTGCATATACCCTATTCTGCCACAAGCTCGCCGTCGATCATAGGAATAGGCGTGGTTATTGATAAGGCTTCGAGTCCTTCAATCGGAAGTAATGCAGTCAGAGTAAACAATCGTACAAACGCTTCAAACGACCGACCGTCACTATCACCAAACACTTCCCCTCTGTCCGCATGACTCACAAGGAACTGTGACCCACGCCAGACGAGTTCCCATGCGGTGTACGGAAAAGTAAAAACATACTCGGTGGCCTCAGCTCGATTAGCGGCGAGTAAATATTCATACAGCTGGCCGGCAGTTCTAGTATCATACGTATAAATTTTTGTACTCGATGCATTGAGCCAAAACACGAGACCGTCTTTTGCGGTCGGGGCAATACTTCCCGGAACACCGTCAGCAAAACCAATCCTTGTAACAGTCAGTGCAGCCAAATCAAAATACCATAATTCCGATCGACCCTGCTCAACCACTGTCGCCAAGACGGTACGATTATCAATTCCTTGTATCCATTGAATTGACGTAGCAAAGTCAGCTACCGAGCGTGGCATTAGATCACTACTCGTCGACAACACAACCACATCAGCATCCAACAGCGTGCTTGATGAGGTCGTACTCACCGGTACAATGATATCTGCAATATCATAAGTAACAGGCACCAAGGACGAAACAGAATGAACTCCTAGCGCATCAAGTGGCGCATAGTCAACCTCAATCCAGACAGCATCAAGATACACCGGTGGTACCGTATCGAATTGTGGTAAGGCAGAGAGACGAAGTTTGACATCAGAAAAATCATTTATACTAGCTACCACCTCCTTCGGTATTGGCAAGCGAATGTCATTGTGTATGCTGACAATTTCGCCCAGCACTACCCATTCACCAGCGCCTATCTGATACGACACCGCAAACTGCGGTGTCTCGGCAGTGGCAGTTGGTGTCGGTATCTCATACGCAGGATCAGTCGTCGTGGCCGTAGTGGAAGCAGTGGTGGTAGATACTGCTGGTGTAGTGGTGCTTGTATCAAAAACTGCAGTTTCAGATGTACTTGTTTCTATCACAGGCTCAGGCACTGCTGTAGTGGGACTCACTTCAGACAATGATTCAGTTAGTGGTAAAACTTCTGCAAATGCATACGGCAACAACCAATCGAACCATGACACGGGTTCGCTAGTCTCTGGTTCTGGTTCTGGTTCTACTTCAATGACTGGTACAGGAGCTAGTTCTGCTTCAGGCTCAGGCAATACTGTTGACGGAGGAGTCGCGGTGGCTTCTGCTGGTTCGACCGGTACTGCCGGAAGCTCTTCTGTAGCAACCTCGGATGCAGGTACTGACTCTTCACCAGTCGACTCGATAACAGTCTCGGTCGTAGGAGTGGTAGTAGATAGTGTATTCACTTCACTATCTGACACAGTATCTGTTGTACCACCGCCTCCATCAGTCTCCATATTTTCTACGTCCGCAGTAACCATCTCATCAGTCACGATATTGGTAGTTTCTGTCGATTCGTCAGGTAACACCATATCTTCCAATAATACCGGCACGCGTCCAGGCTGGCTCCACGAAAACCGCACAAATGCTTCTGTCTGATACGTCAGTGGTGGCAACTGCCCCGCAAAACCAGTACACGTGATTTCGGCCATATTATCCAAAAACACCGCAGAGTTATCGGGTGTATATCCCGCACCAGAGACATCAGGTTGCCCACTAGCGTAATGAGGATTTTCCCAACCGCCAGCACAATCATGCGGGAAAAAAGTAGCTAATTGGGCTTCGACCGATACTTGGTCGTCCCACGAGACCGTGACCATAGTCAGCAAAAGTGCCAGCGCCAATACCGCTGGTACAAGATACCGTAACCCAATCTGGTATACCGACTGCATATGAGTAGTATAACAGAACACCAATCGGAACAAGTAAGAACAATCCATCTTATCCTTGTTCGTAAGGAACCTGTCTCAGATACGTCATCAATAGCATAATACTTTCATATGTCATACAACACCAAAACCAGTGCCTTGCTGTTACTTCCTATTTTAGGTATAGGGGCGTTTGCTTTTAGTCCACAGAGCGCCAGCGCACTCAGTTGTATGGAAACTGGACAGTACCTCACCTCTATCGTAAATAACAATGAAACGGTTATTTTTACCGGCACAGTCTCTGACACAATCGAATCAACTGACTACACAGCTGAAGTGTTACAGGTAAAAAGTGCAGAACAAGGCTATGTGGAAAGCGAAATCATGGTATATCACCAAAAGCATCCAGATTGGGGATACTTGTGTAACACCGGCCCGGCCAAAAAAGGTATTACCAGTCTATACGTCGCGACTCGCAATGACGCTGGCCAATACCAAGTATCAACCCGACTCGACACTACACAAGAATTAGCTACCACTCTCCAAAAGCAGCTTGATACTGCCAAGGTGGAAGGAGAGGTAGTAGAAAGCACACGACTAGACCGCGCCAATCAGATCATGAGTACCATTACCGACCTATTCAAGCAAATTGGTCAGTTACTCAAAGAATACCAATACTGGGCAAGTACCAAATAAGTATTCCTTTCACTATAGAAAACACCTTCAGATTTCTGAAGGTGTTTTCTATAGTGAGTAACTAGTCTTATAGTTCATCCTCGGCATCAGCGATGAGATCGAGGGCTTCTTCAATCAAGTCCTCGGCCTCGGCGTCATCACCGTCATCGAGCGCATCTTCAGCGTCATCAAGTAGTTCTTCCGCTTCATCAAGATACTCTTTGGCGTCATCCATATCATCGCCGGCTTTTTCCGCAGCTTTCACATCATCACGCACTGCATCCCACTCATCACGAGCATCGTCCAGTTCGTCTGCCACATCAGTTCTTTTTGAACCAATAGCATCGATAGCATCATCGATCAATTCTTCTGCTTCTTCCACCAAATCAAGTACTTCATCGTACTCCTTTTCTCCAAGTGCAACTTCCGCCTCGTCTATCACATCACTCGCTTCATCGAGCAAATCTTCAGCCTTACTCGTGGCCTTACCAGCTTCATCAGCTGCATCAATCTCGTCCTCAGCTTCGTCGAGCGCATCGTTTACTTCATCGAGCATATCTTCTGCTTCTTGCGCTTCTGACGAAGCCCCAATGGCGTCAAGTGCATCTTCAACAGTATCTTCTACATCATCAAGCTTCTCGGACACTGTTTCTGTATCATTCTGTAGATACGCGAGGATGGCGGCGTAAAAATCAGCCCGCGCATCTACGAGTTCATCGAGCGCATCGTCATACCCATCATCACCGTCTGCGTCGGACACTTCGTCTTCGGCATCGCGCAATAGACTAGTAGCTTCTTTCAGACGCACTGTCAGACTCGAAGCGACTGCCGGGGCAGTTTTTTGCGCTTCACTCTTTTGCTTTTGTAATTCTGCCAATTTTTTTATCAATGCATCTTGATCACTGACTGACGGCGATGTTGTGTCTGTCGGGGTACCGGTAGTAGAGCCACCCTTTACTAAACTCGTGTACATCTGCCGTGACTTGGGACCAAAGTATCCACTCGCGGGCGACAACTTATTTTTTTCTTGCCAGGCTCGTACTGCAGCCACTGTCAGTGTCTTGTATTCACCGGTTTCATTGCCCGGGGATCCAACCCCACTCGCACTAATAACAAAACCATTCTTGTTTAGATATTGTTGTAAACAACGCACATCCTCACCCATCATACCCATTTGTAAATCACGGCTAAACGTACAGAGCGGTGACGCCGCCAAAGCCGGCGTAGCAGCGAGACTCGTTATACCAATAATCGCCCACACAAAGAACCGTGTCAGGTGCATGTAATTTTGATTCATAGGTACTAGTATACCCTACCGACTAGTATAGCTATACACACCGAGGCTCTCCCCGATAGTAAAACCATGGGAGTGATCCCATGGTTTTTTACTCTCATCTTTTATTCTAGTGGACGAAGTGGTAGACCGTTCAGATAATCTGACTTCCCGATCACTACACCATTACGACGCAGTAGCGCATACGCCGTGGTGACATGGAAAAAGAAGTTCGGTAACACAAATTCGCGTACATAATCGTACCCAGTCATATAAACGCCCGGGAAATACGGCAAGGTAATCTCTCGGTCAGAGGCACCTTCCAAAGCTTCGGCCTTGATACTCTGTACGTACACAATGGTCTTTTCTATCCGTGCTAGTAGCTCTGCGAGTGATACCTCAGTATCTGCATGCACCGGAGCTTCTTGTCCAGACAATCGCGCTACCGCACCTTTTGCATTATCACAAGCGATCTGCACCTGCTTTACAAACGGAAACATATCGGGCGCCAAGGCATCAGCCAACAAAGTAGCTTCGTCTACACCTGCTGCCTCTGCCTTCTCCAAGATAGTCTTTAGTCCGCCGAGACCTTTGAGTAGAACTGGCACACTAAATTCGTAGATTGTTGACATATAGGTATATATTTTAATTATTAGTTATTATTCTGCTTCAGACACCACTGACATATCTTTTTCGATTTCACGAAATTCGTTTTCAATTTGGGCGAGTCTGGTTTTTGAATCTTTTATCAGCTTGGCCGCTACCCGGACTTTTTCGAGCCCTGCCTCTACATCCACATTTTCTTGTGCATCAAACCACCCGACAATTGATTGTAATTCGGTGAGAGATTCGGTGAGATTAATATCTTGTTTTTTATTCGCCATAGACCCCTATACTACCTTGTTCACCGTCGAAGTAAAACTCCCGTCTTTCACTGCCGTAACCACCACTTTTCCGACCACTACATCAGATGCCTGTCTAATTAATGTACCATCCACATAAGACAAACTGTATCCAAGTTGTAGTGGCCGATTTGGATCATGGGCTTTGAGCTGTTGCTCTAGATGTAGTATCGTCGCTTCACTAGTAGTGATTCCTCGACGCTCAGCACGGAGTAGGTATCCGGAACGGTGATATAAGTCTTCCCTGACACGGGACAAGCTATCTCCAATACCGCGGAGCACTCTACCCTGCGAGCGGGTCACCTCAGATCGAATCGTTCCTAGTCGAGTACGCATAGTCGTCAAGACTGTTTCCATAATTCGCTTCATCTCTTCAGCGCGATTCGCCAACCTGCGATATACCGACTGAATCGTGGTACTGCTACGTACATACTGCGCTCGTACCGTTGCGAACTGCATCTCAAAACGACGCAGGAGCAGTGCTTGTTGTTGCTCGGTAGTACGCTCTGCCCGGCCTAATACCTGGCGATACGCATGAAATACACCCGTTTCCGCAACATCATACGCATGCACGAGTGTATCCCACGATTCATTGAGCACTTCAGCGACTGCGGTCGGTGTCGACGACCCCACATCAGCGACCAGCTCGACCAAAGTTACATCCACATCATGCCCGATACCGGTTACCACTGGACACGGAAACTGCGCAATCGCCCGGACCACTGATTCAGTATTAAAGGCCTGCAAGGATTCCCACGAGCCACCACCACGCATAATCACCAACACCTCTAGATCCTGCGTCGCCATTGTACACAACGCTGCCAATAATTCATGTATAGCATCCTTCCCCTCTACACGCGAATCAACCATAGTAATCTGAAAGCCATAGCGGCCAAGGTTGGCACTAAAATCTTGGATGACCACCCCTGATCGCGAAGTGATCACGCCAATCTTTTTTGGGTACTGCGGCACGGCACGTTTACGCTCTGCCGCCAATAATCCAGCGGTAGTCAGTCGTAACTTTAGTTCGTCGTACGCTTTTTTAAGTGCCCCTTCGCCGGCGTATTCAATAGTTTGTACCTTGAGTGAAAAGGATCCCCGAGCTGGATAAATTTCGGGCACGCCGGTCACGATCACTTTATCTCCTTCCTTAATCTCTACACCATTTTGCTGGTAGGTCGTTCGCCAGATGACACAATTAAGGAGCGCGTCGGACTCAGTATCTTTAATACTAAAGTACACCGCGGTGGCGTAGGTATTTTTAATACTGGTCACCTCTCCTTCGATTCTCCCCCGATGACGGAGCAACGACGTATTCACCGCCGTCAAAAATTCAGACACTGACTGAGTTGTTGACTTGGTTTCTTCATCAAAGATATATCTCACCCCAAAACTCTATCCTGTTTTACCAAAAAATCCAACTCATGCAGCTGGTATATAGCAAAAAATGAACACAAGGTGTTCATTTTTTGCAGCTCATACAGATACTTATCGTACCAAAATGCTAACAGACTACCGCCTAGAGAGCCGGTACGACTTCTGAACCAGGGCAAACCATATTATTGATTGTCGCTCGCGTAGTTTTGAAGACATACCCTGTCCCAGTAGTAATACTCCATGGACGCAATACTTCGGCCAGGTATTTGACCTGGAACGTACGAACCGCTTCAGTAGTAGTCGCATCAAAAGATCCAGTCATACTGGTAGTAATACCAATTGCATTGAGAAATACCTGGAGTTTCAATACCTGGTCAGTAGGATTCTCCTGACCTTCACGGAGATATGAAGTGAGATACATCCCCTCACATTTGATAGCTGGTGTTGTGGCGGTAGTTGTCGTCGCGGTCGTCGTTGTCGCTACACCAAGTACACGTGGTGCTACCGAAGAACGTGAGCGTACACCAACTTTTGTACCAGTACTGCTACCGCCAGTCGATACTTGTTCGTTTAGAAATACACACGCATTCCCCTTCCCTCGACGAGGAATCTCTCGAGACCGTACCTCATCATCAAACTCTTCACCCAACGTAAAGGTACAAGTCTGTGACACCAATTCATCATCTCCCTCATCAATCAGTACCCAGCCGTAATAGGCACGGATTTGATTCCAGCCACGCTTGTCACCCTCACTAATTGTCCATACCCCGTCAGGAAGAGCAAATGAATAGGTGCCATCCTCATCAGTCGTAGTCGTGAATGTCTCTCCGGTTTCGTTGTTGGTTGCGATAATTGGATAATCAGCTACCAGGCGGTCGAGTTCGTAGTTCAAACGACCGTCATCATCCACGTCTTCATACTTCTGTCCCGATACAGTTTGCAGGCGTACGGGCGCCACAATCATAAAGTCATTTGCATCAACCACGCTTATCTCAGTACTCGTAGCAGCATCTACTGTTACTCGTACACAATAGTTACCTGGTGCCAATAAAGATAAATCTTGAAATACTGAAAAGCCGTATGGAGTTGGATTCATCGTACCAGATGATACTTCTTCACCTTCACTATTACATTCATTAAACAAAATGCGGTACATTGCTGTATTTGAGGTCAAACGATCATTATCAGTAAAAGCGGCGGTGAAGGTCAATGCACCATAGATGTTACTACCGTTTGCTGGGTCAATAATATCTACCGCTCCTGCTGGTGTAGGTGTAGGAGCTGGTGTCGGTACTGGCATCACCGGAAAAGTTGGAAATGGTGGCAACACAACACATGATCCATTATCCATAGTAGCACCAGGAGTAAAATTGATAGCACTAGGATTAGTACATCCTTGTAGCGGTGGTACTTCTTGTGCCGATGTCACTACCGGCAACTGCAACCCAACCAACAATCCCCCAAACACCACGAACGCCCCCAAACGAATACTCATCATAAAACACGAAACTAATAC
>JACCDH010059829.1_pt1 | contig 12961 bp, 10 predicted proteins | sample 7442481 | NCBI WGS metagenome assembly JACCDH01 (sample SAMN15323433, study PRJNA562643) | freshwater metagenome | isolation source: river surface water | place: USA:Blue River Watershed | collected 2017-08-15
ACTGCGCCCAGGAAGCCGCAGGCCAGCTGCGCTACGAGATCGAAGCGGCCTTCAGCCAGGGCTTGCCCAACACACCCATGGCGGGGTCTACGGTGCGGGTGATTTCGGGCAACTTCATCACCGCACGCCCCGTGGGCATTGTGGATGGCGTGGATTTCCAGCACTCGGGCCTGGTGCGCAAGGTGGACGTGGACGGCATCATGCGCACACTGGACATGGGGGCGATGGTGCTGCTGTCGCCCTTTGGCTTCTCACCCACGGGCGAGGCCTTTAACCTGGCCATGGAAGAGGTCGCCACCAGTGTGGCTGCCGAGCTGCAGGCCGACAAACTGATTTTTGTGACCGAGATTCCGGGCATCCGCATGCAGCCGGGCGAGCCCGCCAGCGACGACAACCCCATCGACACCGAGCTGCCGCTGGCAGCGGCCAAACAGTTGCTGGCCTCGCTGCCCTCGCCGACCGAGCCGACCGACATTGGTTTTTACCTGCAGCACTGCGTCAAAGCCTGCGAAGAAGGCGTGGAGCGCTCGCACATCCTGCCATTTGCGGTGGACGGCTCGCTGCTGCTGGAGGTGTATGTGCACGACGGCATCGGCACCATGGTGGTGGACGAAAAGCTCGAAGAGCTGCGCGAAGCCACGGCCGACGATGTGGGCGGCATCTTGCAGCTGATCGAGCCGTTCGAGAAAGACGGCACCTTGGTCAAGCGCGACCGCACCGAGATCGAACGCGACATCGACCACTACACCATCATCGACCACGACGGCGTGATCTTTGCCTGCGCGGCGCTCTACCCCTACCCCGAAGCCAAGACGGCCGAGATGGCGGCGCTCACCGTGTCGCCCCAGTCGCAGGGCCAGGGTGACGGCGAGAAGATTTTGAAGCGTGTGGAGCAACGCGCCCGCGCCATGGGCCTCAAAAGCATCTTCGTGCTCACCACCCGCACCATGCACTGGTTCATCAAGCGCGGCTTTGTGCAGGTCGACCCCGATTGGCTGCCCGAAGCGCGCAAACGCAAATACAACTGGGACCGCAAGAGCCAGGTGCTGGTCAAGAAGCTCTGAGGTTGCCCTGGGGCAGCGCACGCACGTTCAGCGCGAAGCTGCTTGCGGTGGTCGGTGGTCGGTACTCGGTGGTGATCAAACCATCGCCAGCAGGCTGGCTCCCACAACATAACTGGTGCAGGGCCCCTGTCATTTCTGTGCGAGCTGGCCCGTTCCCGAAAGCGTTTTGCCCATTGCTGCGAAAGCTTCAACTGCACCCGTGAGAACTTGGCCTGTTCCTGCGAAAGCTTTGCCTGTTCCTGCGATAGATTCAACTGTTCCTGTGAGAACTTCCACTTTTCCTGTGAGAGCTTAGGCTGTTTCTGTGGGAGCTTGCCTGCAAGCGATCTGCCCTGAGTGGGTCACTTCAGATGCGCTCAGCCACGGCAAAGGCGCGGGTTTGGGGGTTCAGCTCACGCCAGACCTCCTGACCGTCGACATGCACCCGGAATTCACCTGTCTGGAAGGCCTGCCAAGCTTCATTCACCGTCAGGGGCTCGGTGGCCAGCAAAGTCATGACGTCGCCCTGGGCGTTGAGCGGTCCCAGGTCCAGGCTCATGTCGCGGTCCACCAGACGCGCATGCGGAAAAGGGTGCCGCCGGGTCAGCTGGTGCAGATGTGTGGAGCAGTGCGAAAACAGCGCATGGCCGTCGCTCAGCAGCATGTTGAAATTGCCGTAGCGGGCCAGCTCAGCGGCCATGCTGGCCAGCACAGGCGCCAGTTCGGGCCACTCGGGTGGCTGCAGTCGGCCCTTGAAGTGGCTGCGCAGTCGGCTCATGATGGCGCAAAACGCACGTTCGCTGTCGGTCGTGCCCACCGGCATGTCCTGGCAACCCGGCGGGGCCTGAAAGTGGCGCAGGTCGCCGTTGTGCGCAAACACCCAGGTTCGGCCCAGCCATTCGCGCTGGAACGGGTGGCAATTGGCCGAGTGCACTGCGCCCTGCGTCGCTTTGCGCACATGCGCCACCACCACCCGGGACTTGATCGGGTGCTGCCGCACGTAGTCGGCCAGGGGTGAGTGGCTGGCCGGCTGGTCGTCCTGAAAAACACGCCAGCCATGGCCATCATGAAAAGCAATGCCCCAACCGTCGACATGGTCCGAGGTCAGCCCGCCGCGCGCCGAAAACCCGGTGAAAGAAAAGGTGGCAGCAGCCCGGTTGTTGCAGCTCATGCCCATCAACTGGCACATGTCGCGGCCCTCAGGACAGGCAAAAATCAACCGCCGCCATGGCGTGCAAGGCGGTGGTGTCAAAGCTGGGCAGGCCACCATCGTCCGGCTGCAAAATCATGGTCAGCTCGGTGCATCCCAGAATGACCCCTTGCGCGCCCTGGGCAGCCAACTGTTGCACCAGCGCGATCAGGTTCTGGCGCGAGCTGTCCAGCACCACGCCCCGGCACAGCTCCTCAAAAATGACCCGGTGCACCTCGGCGCGTCCCGGCTCATCGGGCACCAGGCATGAAATGCCGCGCGCGGCCAGGCGCTCGCGCATGAAGGTTTGCTCCATGGTGAAACGGGTGCCCAGCAAACCCACCTGGTGCAAGCCGGCCGCCAGCACCGCATCGGCCGTGGCATCGGCAATGTGCAGCAAGGGCACCGACACCACCGACTGCACCTGCGGGGCAATGCGGTGCATGGTGTTGGTACAGATCAGCAAGGCCTGGGAACCTCCGTCAGCCAGCTGGCGCGCCGCCGTTTGCAAAATACCGGTCATGCGATCCCAGTCGCCTTGCTTTTGCAGGTCTGCAATCTCCTGAAAGTCCAGACTGATCAGGTGCAACGGCGCCGAGTGCAGACCGCCTTGCCGACGCGCCACCTCGCGGTTGATGTGCTGGTAATACAAGGCGGTGGACTCCCAGCTCATGCCCCCGATCAGACCGATTTTTTTCATGTGCTTGACTTTGTCTGTTGAAGACAGAAGTTTGCCACCAAAGATGCAGCATGAAATTTCAAACCAATGCTCAATTGTGTCGATCTGTGGAATATTTTTCTACAATCAGACAATGAAGCAGAAATTAGATGCCATTGATCGAAAAATTCTCGATCTATTGCAAGCCCACAGCGACATGCCCATCAACGAACTGGCAGCCGCCGTGCACCTGACGCCCACGCCCTGCTGGCGGCGGGTGCAAAGGCTCAAGGAGCTGGGCATCGTGGCCCGCCAGGTGACCCTGCTGGACCGCCAAAAAGTGAACCTGGGCGTGACGGTGTTCGTGGCCGTGCGCACCCGCGACCACGATGTGCCTTGGCTGGAGAGGTTTCGCACTGCCGTGCAAGGCATCGCAGAAATCGTCGAGGCCTACCGCATGAGCGGCGATGTGGACTACCTGCTCAAGGTGGTGGTGCCCGACATTGCCGCTTACGACCTGGTTTACAAAGCGCTGATCCAGCAAGTGCCGCTGTCGGATGTCAGCTCCAGTTTCGCCATGGAAGAACTCAAGTTCACCACGGCCATGCCGCTCACTTACGTGACTTGACAGCGACCCACAAGGCCAGCAGGCCAAACACCACGAAGGCTACAAACGACCAGTTGGCGATCGAGCCGCCCAGGAAGGTCCAGTCGATCTTGGTGCAGTCGCCGCTGCCTTTGAAGATCATGGGAATGGCGCGGTTCAGCGGAAAGTTCTCGACCATGCCGTAAAAGTCACGGCCGCAGGTGACGATTTCAGGGGGATACCACTGCAGCCAGCTTTGGCGTGCCGCCGTGAACGCGCCAAAACCGGCCGTCAGCGCCAGCAACAAGGCCGACACGGTGAGTCCCCAGCCACGCCAACGCCAGCCCACGGCCCCAAACACCACCACACCGATCAGGGCATAGCGCTGCACGATGCACATCGGGCAAGGGTTCAGGCCCACCACATGCTGCAGATAAAGGCCAAAGATGAGCATGCCAACGCCCGACAAGGCGATCAGGGCCATCCAGCGTGAGGGGGTGATGGGAGTCAGGTTCATGGGTCATTCCAAAAGCCAACGGGCGCATTGTGCGCCCGTGTCCAGACCGGATCGGTGGGGCCTGTCACAAAGCCCCGGCCTGATCAGGATTCAGCAAAGGCGCGTTCGATGACGAAAGCACCGGGCGTGCTGGTGTTGCCTTCTTGCAGGCCCCGCTCTTCGCAGATGCGTTTGAGATCCTTGAGCATGGCGGGGCTGCCGCAGATCATGACGCGGTCGGTTTCGGGGTCGAGCGGTGGCAGGCCCAGATCCGCAAACAGCTTGCCGTTTTCAATGAGATCGGTCAGGCGGCCCTGATTTTGATAAGGCTCACGGGTCACGGTGGGGTAGTACAGCAGCTGCTTGCTGACCATGTCGCCCAGGAACTCGTGGGCGGGCAGCTCTTTCGTGATGTAGTCGTGGTAGGCCAACTCGTTGACCTGGCGCACACCGTGCACCAGGATCACCCTCTCAAAGCGCTCGTAGGTGTCGGGGTCGCGGATGATGCTCATGAAAGGGGCCAGGCCCGTGCCGGTGGACATCAGGTACAGGTTTTTGCCAGGCAACAGGTAGTCGCACAGCAAGGTGCCTGTGGGCTTGCGGCCCACCACAATGGTGTCGCCCACCTGGATGTGTTGCAGCTTGGAGGTCAGCGGGCCGTCGGGCACCTTGATGCTCAAAAACTCCAGGTGTTCTTCGTAATTGGCGCTGGCGATCGAATAGGCGCGCAACAGCGGTTTGCCGTTGTCGCCGCGCAGGCCGATCATGGTGAAGTGGCCGTTGGAAAAGCGCAGGGCCTGGTCGCGGGTGGTGGTGAAGCTGAACAGACGGTCGGTCCAGTGGTGAACGCTCAAAACGCGTTCTTCGAGAAAAGCACTCATGGTGGTCTAACAGGTGGGAAGGGGCTCAGACCCCAGGCCATTGAAGGGAAGCAGAAGCTTGCTACAGTTGCGGTCTTGAAAACCACGCATCGCAGTCGCGTGTCACGACAAACCGGTATTGTCCAGCGACTTGCTCATGACTGGAAATACAAAGATTTTATATCTCTATAACCCAACACTCTTTAGAAACCCAAGGACAAGACCATGGCACGCACCGTTCAATGCATCAAACTCGGCACCGAAGCAGAAGGCCTGGATTTTCCACCCTACCCCGGTGACCTGGGCAAGCGCATCTGGGAAAGTGTCAGCAAGCAAGCCTGGGCCGACTGGCTCAAGCACCAAACCATGCTGGTCAATGAAAACCGCCTGAACCTGGCCGACCTGCGTGCCCGTCAGTACCTGGCCCGCCAGATGGAAAACCACTTCTTTGGCGCGGGCGCTGATGCCGCCCAAGGCTACGTGCCACCCGCCAACAGCTGATGCGGCTGCCTTGCGCTGAACGTACCCTGCTCACTGCCTTGAAGCTGTGACACAGCTTTGCCAAGGCATGCTGGCAGCGTGTGGCCTGGGCGTGCGCGCTGCGGGTCTCGGACTGTGGGCTGGAACGCGGCAGTGGCATGTGCTGCAAACCCGCTGGGACGAAGGCGTGGGCTTTCTGGAGACCTGGCGAACATGGCAGGAAGACCCGAAACGCCCGCAGCGCCTGTTTTTCACAGGCATTGTCGAGCACACGCCCGACACCGTCTGCCCCGACACCCTGAAGGCCGATCCTGCACTGGCGGTGCTGGCCAGCGAGCTGTTCAAAGCCTGCCAAGGCCTGATGCCGGGCACCCATCGACTGGTCTTCGAGCAAGGACAAGTTCAGTTGACCCTGTGCGTGGGTCCTTTGGACAAATGCCTGCGCGAGCTGGACGTGGCGGCCGACACGGTGTTCTGGAGCCCATCGGCAGCCCCAGACCCGGCCACCGAAAACCCGGACAGCGCTGCGCCGCCCGATCCGGACACCCCTTCCCCCTTGCAAAGCCTGCAGGCCATCGCCCGCTTGTGCCGACCAGGCAGCCGCTTGTGCGCCCTGCCCCCCATCGACACGGCACTGGCGCCATCCTGCGGGTTCGAGCCCTGCCCTTCGTCCGGTGGCCAGACGCCGCGCGCGGTGTGGGTCTATGCGCCGCATTGGACCCCGCGCAGCCGTTTGCGTCAGACACCTTGGCCCCACGCCCGTCAGGCGGTGGTGGTGGGGGCCGGTTTGTCGGGTTCTGCCGTGGCGCACAGCCTGGCCCGCAGAGGCTGGCAGGTCACCGTCATTGACCATGGCACAGGGGTGGGTGCTGGCGCTTCGGGGCTGCCTGCTGGCCTGGCGGCACCGCATGTGTCGCCGGACGACAGCGTGCTGTCGCGCATCACCCGTGCGGGCGTGCGATCCACCTTGCAAAGGGCTGCCGCTTGTCTGCAAGAAGGCAGCGACTGGGCACTGAGTGGCGTCCTGGAACACCGCGTCGAAGGCAAGCGCAGCCTGCCCGAAGGTCCCGCCTGGCCTGCAGCGGCCCACCAGTGGAGCACGCCTGCCAGCCGGGCCTGCCTGGCCATGGCGGGCTTGCCACCTGAAACGGCTGGCCTGTGGCATGACCTGGCCGGCTGGATTCGGCCCCGGCAGCTGGTCGCGGCGCAATTGCAAGCGCCGGGCATCCAGACCTTGTGGCAACAAACCGTGGCGCGCATTGAACACGTCCATGCAGGCACACCCGAGGCGCCAGCGCTTTGGCAGGTTCTGAATGCCGAAGGCGACACATTGGCCACAGCCCCCTTGGTCATCCTGGCCAGCGCCTTCAACAGCCACGCCTTGTTGCAAGGCCTGTGCGGCCCCGAAGAAAAACCGCCCATCCCCCTGAACCCCTTACGCGGACAAATCAGCTTCGGCTTGATGCGGGACTTGCCCGAGGCCCTGCGCCCGCAACTGCCGCCGTTTCCGGTCAACGGGCATGGCAGCTTCATCAGTGGCGTGCCCACGGTGCAAGGCGACAGCGGCTGGTTCATCGGCTCCACATTCGAGCGCCAATGCACGGATGCACCGCTGCGCGACGAAGACCATGCGGCAAACCGGCAACGCTTGGCCACCTTGCTGCCCGGTTTGGGCACAGCCATGCAAAGCCAGTTCGATCCAGGCCGGGTTCATGGCTGGGCAGGCTTGCGCTGCACGCTGCCCGACCGCCTGCCTGCTGTAGGCCCGGTCAACACCGCACGCTGGCCCGGCCTGTGGATCGCTGCGGGCATGGGCGCCAGAGGCATCAGCCTGGCGGTGATGTGCGGTGAGGTGTGTGCCGCTTTGCTGGAAAACGAGCCGCTGCCCTTGGCCCCCAGCCTGGCGCGGCACTTGATGGCTGCGCGTTTTGCGCCTGCCGCCCCTCAGACTGCTGACTAAAGCAATCTTCCTCATTCAACTTTGGTGTCTAATCTGCACACCTTGCATGACTGCCTGCCCTTTTTGAAACATGAATTCCTGGTCTGCCCCGTCAGAAACGCCCGGTGATGCCACCTTGCCAGCCGATGCATCGCCAGACTTGAAGCGTTTTGCCGATGCCGTGTTCAACGAAGGCAAAAGCCTGTTGCTGGTGCGCTCGGACACAGATGCCTTGCACAGCATCAGCCAAAGCCTGCAAACACTGGGGCTGGCCCGCGTCCCGCAACTGAAGGTGGAGCACTTTTCCGGCCACCTCAGTGCCGGCTTGCTGGGCCTGATCAATGCCACCTTGGCCGATCAGGCACTGTCGGCAGTCATGCAAAGCAAGCCCCACAAGCCCCCGCAACACCTGTGTGTGGTGCACGATGCCGAATGTTTGAGTCAGGATGAGCTGCTGCTTTTACAACGCGTGATCGAGCACTTTCCGGGCTGGCAGGCCCGCCTGGTTTTGCTTTTCAAAACGACCCAAGACCACTCGGAAAAGCTCCAGGCGCTGTTGCAGCAAGCGGGCAAGGGCCTGGTGATCTGGCAGCTTCACACCCCGGCCCCCAAGCCATCATCGGACGGGCACCACCGCGCCATCAAGCCTTGGCTTGTTGGCTTGGGCAGCTCGCTGGTGCTGGGCGCGGCCGTGATCTGGCTGCGCCCCCCCACGAACCCCACGACCCCTGCAAACTTGGGAACATCGGTCAGCAGCCCGGCCACAGCGACCGCGTCACAGACCCTGTTGCCGTCTTCCGTACCCGCAGACAGCGCGCTGGCCCCAGCCGATCCTGCTTCCGATGTGCCCGCGTCACCCACTGCGCCAGCGTCACCCACTGCGGCGCCAGGGTCACCCAATGTGCCGCCAGAGTCTTCCCCGGCATCCGCGCCGCCCATCTCCAGCACATCGCCGCAGCGCTCGGAGGCAGCGCTGCCGCCGGTGCCCGATGTGGCAGCACGCGGCCACCGCTGGCTGTCGGCCCAGCCCAAGGACTTTTTTGTGCTCCTGCACAGCAGCCATGAACGACTGTTGCAGGCGCAACGCACGATGGAGAGCAAGCCCGAGCTGAACAACGCCCGCCTGCTCATGCTGAACACCGCCACCGGCGAGGCACCGCAATTTGTGATCGTGACGGGACCATTCCGGTCTGAAGAACGTGCCCAGAACTACAAGTCTCGGCAAAAGCTGCCCGCATCGGCACGCATTGAAGCCGTGAGCACGCTGCTGCAGCGAAGCCGCTCAGGCTCCAAAGCCAAACCCTGACAGCCAGGGCTCAACCAACCGCCTTGGCCCACAAGCGCCGCAGCAAGGTCCGCCAGCTTTGCACGCGCTCGACGTGGTTGCTGTAATCCCCACTGAACAGCTTTCGAATCATGGCATCGCGCTGCGCATCCGACATCACAAAACGGCCACTGCAGCCATTGGGCCAGCGGCGCACGGTGCTCAAGGCCACCTCACCCACATCCTGCACGATCAAGGTCATGGCATCTGCCACAGCGGGCCACTCAGGCAAAGGCTTGTCGCTGCGCAGATGAAAGCCGTCCACGCTGGCATCCACCAGCTCAACCGGCAGCGACCGCCCGCCCCATTGCATCACCGCAGGTTCCCGCAACACAAAACGCTCTTCACGGCGCAGGCGCGGACCTTCGATGCACAGCAGCGCCGCCAGCGCCAGCGCAAACACATTGAGACCCGACCAGAACACCGCAATCGGGAAAAACTCGGTGAAGGGCACCACCGCCAGCTCAGGCGTGACATTGATCAACAAGCCCAGCAAAGTCAGGCCCAGGGTGATCAGGATCGGCGTGAGTGTGACGCTGTCCACCTGGCGCCCCCCCACCGACATCGACCCCTTGGGCGTGACGCGAAAAGGTTTGCCAAACGGCTTGATGAGCGAGGCGATGACCGTGGGCGCCAACCTGAAACTGGCAAAGATACTGGCAGGTACCGACACCAGCGGGACATAGTGCGAGCCCACCAGCCAGCGCGTGGCCAAAAACAGGCCGGCCATCAACGGCAACTGAAAACGCACCAAATCCCCAGCCTCGGTGAATTGCAAGGGCATCAGGCCAAGCAGCAGGTACACCAGCGGAATGAGCAACAAGAACAGGCGCACAAAGTACTGCGTGAGCCAGCTGGTGGGAAAGAACAGCAAGCGCTGCATCGGGGTGAGCCCCGGCCCCAGCGGCCCCCAGCGCAAAAACAGCGACTGGATGGCGCCCCGGCACCAGCGTTCGCGCTGCACAAAAAACCCCTCGATCGATTCGGCCGCCAGGCCCATGCTCAAGCGCTCGTTCAGATACACCGTGCGGTAGCCTTGGCGCAGCATGACCAAGGTGGTGAGCAGGTCTTCGGTGATGCTTTCGGTCGGGATGCCGCCCGCCGCATCCAGCGCCTGACGCCGCATGATGCTGCACGAGCCGCAGCAAAACGAAGCGTCCCAGGCGTCGCGCGAAGCGGCCATTTGGTCAAAGAACAGGCGCTGCTCGTCCGGGTAGTCCTGCATCAGCCCCAGATTGGTCTGGATCGGGTCTTTGTTGTAGAAGTGCTGGGGCGTTTGCACGATGCCGACGGTGTCATCCACAAACAAGCCCAAAGTGCGGCGGATGAAGCCCCGCGAGGGCACGAAATCGGCATCGAACACGGCCACAAATGCGCCCCGGGCATGCTGCAGGGCGTGGTTCAGGTTCCCGGCCTTCGCATGCTTGTTGTCCGGGCGCGTCAAATAACGCACGCCCTGGCGGGCGCAATAGGCCTGCAACCAGTCCCGGCGGCCATCGTCCAGCACCCAAACCGTCTTGTTCGGGTAATCGATGGCCTGCGCACCCAGGATGGTTTTTTCCAGCACATCCAGCGGCTCGTTGTAGGTGGGAATGAACACATCCACCTCGGGCTGGCCCAAAACGGCCGCGCCGTCTGCTGCGTCGGCTTGGGCACTGCGGGTGTTGATGCGGCTCATGATCAGTAAAAAGGTGCCCACCTCCAGCAGCGCCAGCAACTCGATCAGGCCCACCGCCCAGATCCAGGCCTGGGCCTGCCAGCCCTGTGCATCGGTTGCCTGCAAGGTCGAGCCCACGCGCCACACCAGATAAGGCACCAGCAGCAACGCCGGCACCAAGGTCACCACCAGCCGCACACGGGGGTGATCGCGGGGGATGTCCCACAACAGGGCAAACAGCCCCAAGACCAGCAGCAGCGGAAATAAGTTTTCGTCGATCACGCAGGGATCACGTTCTGGCCATGGCCGTCACGCGGCTGAACATCACCTGGGGCTTCCAGCTGCGGGGAATCTTCACGTCCACCACTCGCCCGGCGTAGCACAAGTGCGCCTCTGGCTGAGGCAGATCCTCCAAGCGGATATCGACCAGCACCCGGCCCTCGTTGCGTTCGCGCCGCAGTTGTGCGGCCAGTGTCAGATCGGCACCGTTGTTGCCGCTGCCACTGGTGCCCCGCACCTTGCCCTGGCGCCAGTCGCTGGTGCCCAGCAAACGGTATTGCACCGCCGTGCCCGGCGACATGTGGTGCAGCTGACTTTCCGAGACCGCCACATCCACAAAAGCATCCCGGCAGTGGATGACCTGCGCCAACTCGGCGCCGGCAATGACCTCGCTGCCATTGGCCGAAAACTTGCGCCACAGCAAGCCTTGCACGGGGGAGTGGATCGGCGCCTCCTGAAACGCCTGTTGGCTGTCAGCACCGTTCGTCAAATGGGTTTGAATTTGTTGAATACGGCTTTGCGTTTCAAGCAGCCGGGTCCGCAACTCACTCAGCTGGATGCGCAGATCCTCCAGCTTTTGTTGGCTGTAAGGCACATCGTTGCGGCCTTGCCCCAGGTACACCTGGTCGCGCACAGCCAAGGCTTCGATGCGCAGCATTTTTTCCCGCGCCTGAATGGCTTCTACCCGGGCCTGACTGGCTTGCAAGGCATTGCGGGCCGCGTCGATCTGCACAGGAGAGATGAAGTTCTCCCGGGCCAATCGCTCCTGACGAGTCAGGATGTCGGTGTCCTGACGCAATTGCGCCTGCTGGGCCTTGGCCTGGGCATCCACCTCGGCCAGTTGCTCCTGCAGCCTGGCCAGCTCATGGTCAGCATGGCGCTTGGCACGTTGCTCAAAGATCCGCTGAAGCCGCTGCCATTCGGTTTGCTGGCTTTGCAAGCCATGCAGACGCTGTTGCAGGCTGGACAGCTCGTTTTCCAAGCCCTCGCGAGCGCGCAAACTGAGCACCCGGCCCAATCGTTGATCAGGAAAAACCGGCTGACCGGCGGTGACATTGAAGTCTTGAACGGTACCGGTGATGGGCGAATGAACCGACAAAACAGGCGCATTGACGACGGCATGGCCACTTTGCTGGTTCAGAACAGCCGGCGCGACGATCACCAAGGCCGTCACAAAATCAATCCCGCAATGAAACGGCGCAACCACTTTCCCTGCGAGAAAACACGTTTTTTTTCTTGTTCAGTCAAATCTGAGTCCCCTGCAAATTTACATGTAATATTTAGTAAATTTGAAAACATCATAAATGTTCTAAATACTATTGCAAAAAAACCGTTTCGTACCCGAATCCACTTCATCACCTTGATTTGAACCATGACTTTGTCACTTCGCCCATGGCTGCTCGGTTTGTGTTTTTGGGGCGCGATGGTCCCCGGCGCTGCGCAATCGCAGACCCCCTCGGCGTCAGCCAGCAAGGCACCGGTGCTCATCGGCTTTGACGGCGCATATGGTCAAAAAACCAACACCGCGCCCACCGCCATCGAACTGGGTGCCCGCGCAGCCATCGACGAAATCAACCGCGCAGGCGGGGTGCTGGGCGGCCGCCCCCTCAAACTGGTGACCACCGACAACAAGGGCGTGTCGGCCCGTGGCAAGGACAATTTCGTTGAACTGGCCCAGATGAAAGACATGGTGGCGGTGTTGGGTGGCAAGTACAGCCCCATCAGCGTCGAAGTGCTGCCCGAAGCCCACCGACTCAAGGTGCCGCTGATCAGCGTTTGGGGTTCGGCCGACGGCATCACTGACCATCCCTACCGCCCTTCTTACACCTTCCGGGTCTCGCTCAAGGACGACTGGGGCGTCGAGGCCATGATGCGCCGCATGGCCAACACCTACAAAGCCTCGCAGGTGTGTGCCTTTTTGCCCAACACCTCCTGGGGCCGCTCGGCCGACGCGGTCATCAAGTCCAAAGCCACCCGCTACAAACTCAACTTTGGTGTGGTGCGTTGGTACAACTGGGGCGACACCAGTTTTGCCGAAGACTACCGCCGCTGCCTGGATAACCAGGGCCAGGCCTTGATGTTTGTGGGCAATGAAAAGGAAGCGACCATCTTGCTCAAAGAGATGGCCGCCCTGCCCGCCGACAAACGCCTGCCAGTGGTCGCGCACTGGGGCACTGTGGGCGGGTTGCTGCACGAGATGGTCGGCCCGGCGCTGGGCCAGGTGCCCTTTGATGTGATCCAGACCTTCAGCTTCATGCAGAACCAGCGGCCCCGCGCCAAAGCGCTGGCCCAATGGATCCACACGCAGAGGCCCTACAAAACGGGCAGCGCCATTCCGAGCCCGGTGGGCGCAGCACACGCCTACGACACCGTGGATTTGCTGGCCCTGGCGGTTGAGCGTGCCCGCAGCAACCAAAGCTGCCGTGTGCGCGATACCCTCGAAAAATTGC
>JACCDH011059939.1_pt1 | contig 12958 bp, 9 predicted proteins | sample 7442481 | NCBI WGS metagenome assembly JACCDH01 (sample SAMN15323433, study PRJNA562643) | freshwater metagenome | isolation source: river surface water | place: USA:Blue River Watershed | collected 2017-08-15
CGGCGTTACGAACTTGAGCAACAAGTGTCGAAGGTGTGCGAAGAGTGCCAGGAATTGCGGTCGAGTAAACGAGGTGGCTGTGGCCACCGTAGATGATGTTCGCACCCTTAATTTCAGATGCAATCTCTGGGAGACGACCTACCGCCACGCCATCGACGTTCTCGGTCCATCCTTGGTGGACGAGGGCGACGACAACCTGAGCGCCTTCAGCTCGAGCTGCTGCAATAGCCTTATTCACGCCAGCAGCACTTGGATCAATCACGATTGTTCCAGATGCTCCCTTGAGGTTACCTGGGAATACTTGCTCTGCTGTTGATTCGGTATTTGCACCAACGATTGCAATCTTGATTCCATCACGTGTAACGATTGTGTATGGCTTTGCGCTCTTTGATCCTGAGACCAGATCCTTGAGAGAGCTGTAGTTAGAAGCAACCCACTGGAAATCAGATGCGCCGATTACCTTTTGAACGTGTGTGATGTCGCGATCATGTTCGTGGTTACCAAATGTTGAGGCATCAAGCTTCATCAAATTAAGCGCTTCAATTGTAGGAATCTCTTCAAAAGCTGATGAGATTTGTGGAGCAGCGCCAATGTTGTCACCTGATGAGACTGCGACCGTGTTTGGGTTGATCTTACGGTCGTTGTTCCAGGCAGCTACTAGTCCAGCAGCACCGATACTTGTCGCTGATACGTCGATAGCTCCGTGGAAATCAGATAGTTGCAAGAACTGCAGTGACTTGTAAATCGGTGAGATATTTTTTATTGTCGCAGCATCAAAGCTTCGGTTTGCCTTTGCAGCTGGTGAAATTCCATATGCGCTTACCGCTTGTACGACAGGTGTAAAGACCTTCTGTCCTTCAAGCACTGGCATTGTGATAACAGACTTTGCATTTGCAGGAACTATTACCGGACATGATCCAGCGCCAGCTGAGACGATGTAAGAAGTAATCGCGGGAGTGGTTGAAGCAGATGGAGTCCAGCGAACTGTTACGCCGCCGGCGGATTCGTATGCGACAACATTTGTTGGCGCAGTTGGTGCTGCATAGGTTGCAGCTTGTGCGATAGGTGTCAGAACTGTTGCAGCAAGAGCGGCAACAGCTGATGCGGCTACGAGAGCGCGCTTGAGGGTGTGGGTGGTTTTCATAGTGCGAAATCTAGGTTCTGGGGCGCCTAATCCCAGCAGCCACACCCACCCGAACCTCAATCTCGCCCACTATTTACCTCTTTGTAATCTCTCTAGGCTCCGAGAACTCTCAACCTGACCTCGAGCGTTGCCCTTGTCGGTGGGGTGGGCTATTTTTCGAACATCTGTTCGAAAACCTATCTCATCTATTTAAGGGAGCCTTACGTGGCGAGCGAAATCATCCCCGCCGGGGAAGTTCTTATCGATGGACCAACCACCCCTATCGAATTCACCTTTAAAGGTCGACGCTTTCGTATCCATGCCGTCTTATCGCGCTGGTGCGAGAGCGGGGGTTGGTGGAACCGAGTTAGTGATGGCAAGTATCGCCCTGACGATCAAGCGCGTGCGCTCTGGCGAGTAGAGGCTGCACCCATTGGCGCACTGACAACATTCCAACTCGAACGCGATGAAGCAACCGGACAATGGATTGTGACAACGATTTAAATCGTTAAACAACTTCTTTATCAGCCATGAGCTTTATACATCTGCGCACCACTAGCGCCTACTCATTTAAATACGGCACAACCCAGCCGCATGATTTAGTAGAACGTGCTGCCGAATTTGAGATGCCAGCGTTAGCCCTTACCGATCGTGACTCTTTTGCTGGCACGATTCGCTTTGCAAAGAGTTGTTTAGAGATGGGTATTGCACCCATCATCGGTATCAATCTTCAAATCGATCTCATCAATAGCGAATCCGTCGGAATTAAATCCAATCGAAAAAATTTTCCCCGCATCACTATCCTCGCCGGCAGCGATGGGGGATACCGCAACTTGATGCACCTCTATCGCGGCGTCACCTTTACTTCGGGTGATCGAATTCCGGTATTGACGATGGATATACTCGAACGCTTTGCACAATACAGCTCGCAGCTCTATCTCTTACATGGCCCTGAATCACCGGTATCAGAGGCGATTGGGTTGCATCGTTTTGATTTAGCACTTGAGATTTTCAATAAGACCCGCCCTTTCTTTGCAGACCATGCCATCGAATGCGTATCGCACTTAGTGGGTGGCAACGGTCCGCGTTCTACTGCACATGCTGCGCGGTCGCTGGTCTTTGCTCGCGAACACGATATCCCGGCAGTGATTACCAATGCGGTGCGGATGCGCGATCGCAGCGATGGACCAGTAGCAGATATTCTCGATTGCGCACGTCAACTAGTACCGCTGGATCGTCGCCACCTCGAACGCCGTAATGCCGAAGCTTTCCTCAAAGATAGCGCCGAGATGCAACGCCTTGCAGCAGAGATTGCGCAAGCAGCCGGTGAAGGTTCGCCACGTTTATTACTCAAAACAACTCGCGAATGGGCCGAGCGTTCACTGCTTTCACCACAGCGCGATATTGGTTTAGGTGGCGTACATCTACCTGAGGCAGATGTTGTGGGGGCAGCAAACGCTGCTGATATGCGCCGCCTCTTACGCGAACGCAGTGAAGCAGGACTTCATTGGCGTTACACCGATAGCAATCGCATCCGTATTGCACGGGCGCGACTCGATGACGAACTCGCAACTGTTGCCACTCTCGGTTTTGAATCGTACTTCCTTACCGTCGCTGACATCACCGATATGGCACGCGGTAAAGGTATTCGCGTTGCTGCGCGTGGATCTGGAGCAGGCTCTCTCATCTGTCATTTACTCGGAATCTCTGGCGTTGATCCCATCGAACATGGCCTCTTGATGGAGCGCTTCTGTTCACCGCTGCGCCGCGCACTTCCTGATATCGATATCGATGTCGAATCTCATCGCCGTCTTGAAATCTACGATGCTGTCTTTGCTCGCTATGGCTCTCCATCATTTAACTCACCCAATGCAATCTCACGCTGTGCTACTGTTTCGATGGTCGAGAAATATCGTGCGCGCCATGCAATCCGTGATGCTGGCGCTGCACTAGGTCTACCTGCCGGCGAGATTGATCTATTAGCAAAGTCGATGCCTCATATTCGCGCAGCAAATATTGAAGCAGCGCTAGCATCGCTCCCCGAACTCCGATCGCTCAACACCTCTGCACCGTTAATGGCGATGACGATTGCAATGGCACAAAGACTCGATGGCCTGCCACGACATTTAGCGATGCATCCATGTGCGATTGCGCTATCGGATGCAACGCTGCTTGACCGTACGCCGCTACAGATCAATGCCGGCGGCTACCCCATGCTTGAATTCGATAAAGATGATGTTGAGGATATTGGCCTACTCAAACTCGATGTTCTGGGCGTCCGGATGCAATCTGCAATCGCTCATGCCGTTGAAGAGATTAGACGTACTGCAGATCCTGACTTTGATATTGATGCCATACCGCTCGATGATCCTGATACATATAAGTTGATTCAATCAACGCAGACCTTAGGGCTCTTTCAGATTGAAAGCCCTGGCCAACGTGAACTCATCGGCAAACTTCAGCCGCGCACCTTTAATGATCTGGTTATCGATATCTCGCTCTTTCGTCCTGGGCCAGTGAAATCCGACATGATTCGCCCATTTCTCGAGGCCCGCGGTGGCTTTACTGCGCCGCAATTGATTCATCCCACCTTGGCGCCAATATTGGCTGAGACTGAAGGTGTAGTTGTCTTCCACGAACAAGTCATCTCCATCATTGCGGTGATGACCGGTATCTCGTTGGCGGCAGCTGATGAAAAACGTCGCGCACTCGGCAGCAAAGAGGGGCAACAAGAGGTCTGCGATTGGTTCTTTCCTGCGGCAACTCATCAGGGATATGAACTCACAACAATCACAACAATCTGGGATGTCCTGCGCGCCTTTGCATCATTCGGTTTCTGTAAAGCTCATGCAGCTGCATTTGCGCTGCCTACCTATCAATCGGCATGGCTTAAGACTCATTATCCTGCCAGCTTTATCTCTGGCGTTCTTACTCACGATCCAGGAATGTATCCCAAGCGGCTGATGATTGATGAAGCACGTCAGATGGGAGTTGCATTAGCGCCACTTGATATCAATCAATCACAGAGTGATTACCGAGTAGAGAACGTGGGGGATAAGCCAGCGATTCGCATTGCGCTCAGCGCAGTCAGCGGAGCAAGTGCCAATGAAATCGAATCCATTGCCGCCGGTCAGCCCTATGTGGATCTTGCAGATTTCTATCGCAGATCTGGCGCCGCAGCTCCCACCATTGAAACGCTGATCCTTACCGGTGCATTCGATAGCGTTCATCGCGACCAATCAATTAATCATCGCGACTTACTATTGCATCTGGCAGATTTGCAGAAGACATCAGCTCCAGCGCTATCAGGCGCACAGATGTCACTGGGTCTTGCGCCACCGTTACTTCAACCCAGTGGACTGCCGGCAATGAGCGCCGGCGAAAAGATGAGTAATGAACTTAGCCGCCTCGGTATGGATATCACCGAACATCTTCTCTCGCCTTATGCCGAATTCCTCAATGCAATTGGTGCAACCCGTTCTTGTGATCTCTTAAAGGCGCGCAGCAACACCACTCTGCTTGTAGCTGGCGTTAAAGTGGCGCTTCAATCACCGCCAGTTCGTTCTGGCAAACGCGTTCTCTTTCTCTCACTCGATGATGGGTATGGCTGTAGCGATGCCACCTTCTTCCCAGATGTACTTGAGGCACGTTCTGGCGAATACGCGCAGACCTTGTATGCCACATCGCTCTTCTTAGTGCGGGGTACTACTCGCCGGACCGGCGAACGCGGTATCTCACTACGAGCAACGGGCGTTTGGGATTTACGAAGCGCCTATCAAGAGTGGAATCTAAAGAAAGGTAGTGTGGCGATATGAGCACGATCTTGCATGTCGATATGGATGCCTTCTATGCATCTGTAGCAGAGCTCGATCACCCCGAACTCCGCGGCAAGGCTGTTGTGGTCGGTGCCGGTGCACGTGGAGTCGTTCTCTCTGCAAATTACGCAGCTCGAAAATTTGGAATCCGTGCTGCAATGCCGGTGGGTCGCGCACAACGAATGGCGCCACAGGCAATCTTTATCGCACCAGAGCATCATCGCTATGCAGAGATATCTGAAAGAGTGATGACAATATTCTCGACCTACACACCTAAGGTCGAACCCATCTCACTTGATGAAGCTTTTCTCGATGTAACTGGTGCACTTAAATTACTCGGAACCGGACGCGAGATTGCGATGAAGATCAGAGCAGAGGTAGCGGAAAAAGAGGGCATCACCTGTTCTGTTGGAATCGCCTCCAATAAATTTATTGCAAAGTTAGCTTCGCAACATTGCAAACCTAATGGCATGCTCGAAATCCTTGATGAACGCCTCCTCGAATTCCTTCACCCACTCCCGGTAGGTGCAATGTGGGGAGTGGGGCCAAAGACAGGTGAAGCGCTCGAACGTTTAGGACTTCATACAATTGGCGAAATTGCACATACTCCGCGCGCGACGTTAATGCGCGCACTCGGTGAAGCAACCGGTGCATCTCTCTACGAACTTGCATGGGGTCGCGATATGCGCGATGTCAGCAATGACGAACCAGATAAGAGCATTAGTAACGCTGAGACTTTTGCGCAGGATCTCGATAATCCAGAAGAGATCTTGCGTGAATTTCTCCGGATGACTGAGAAAGCGGCGGCGCGCTTGCGCGATCGAGAACTCTTCACAAAGACCATCGGAATTAAAGTGCGCTTTGCGGACTTCACCACCATCAGCCGTAGTAAGACTTTGCCGCTGCCAATCGATAGCACCCAAGAGATTTATGAAGTAGTCCGTACTCTCTACACCGCCCTCAAGATCAATGGAGCTCGTCTGCGCCTGGTAGCGGTCTCCTTAGAGAACCTCCATGAGGGCGCTCACGAGCAGATGCTTCTTGGCTCACGCGAAAAAGGGTGGCGTGAGGCAGATACAGCGATAGATAAGGCTCGGGCGCGCTTTGGCAGCGCCAGTGTTCGTCCAGGCAGGCTCATCCGCCCTGAAGAAGATGACGATTAACCACTTCTGTTCTATTGTGGGGCTATGGCACTTTCCGATCGTGAACGACGCTTATTAGCAGAGATGGAGGCGGCTCTCGCCTCTGATGATCCACGCCTGCAATCGACTCTCGCAGGCGGCGACACAGCGACTATCTTGCGTAAAGCTCCTGGCGGAGCGCTTGCGGGGCTGGCGCTGATCGTGGCCGGTATCGGAATCCTCTTCGCTGGCCTCATCTCGCAGGTGGCGCCAATCGGCGTAGCAGGCTTTATCGTCGCTCTCACCGGAGTTCTTCTCGCCCTTCGCGCGCTCAGCCAGAAAGGGCTACCTACTAAGCCACGCACCATGCGCGCTCGCGGCAGCTTCTCTGATCGCCTCCAGCAGCGTTGGGATGAACGCACCACGGAGTAAACCGTCGAATACATAACCTGATCAATCTCTAGATCAAACCCGCCTCCCATCAGGGGCGGGTTTTTTCGCGCTCGAAAATGGGTGGAGGGAGGTGGGGGAGAAAGGGAAAAAATTGGCGAATAGTGGTTGAAAAAGGAGGAAAGTGGAGTATAGTGGGGAATTGAGCGGAAAAACACGCTCACGACCTTGGGGAAGGCGGTGAAAATCAATGTTTTTAGGTACCCACGAACCTCGTCTCGACGAGAAGGGCCGATTGATTCTTCCTGCCAAATTCCGCGAAGAGCTCTCCCCAGGACTTGTGATCACTAAGGGACAAGAGCGTTGCCTCTATGTCTTCCCAGCGACTGAATTTGCCCACATCACCGAGACGCTTCGCCAAGCACCTGTTACCGCAAAAGCAGCCCGTGATTACCAGCGTGTGATGTTTGCCGGCGCCCACGACGAAATTCCTGACCGCCAAGGTCGCATCACGATTCCTCAAGGCCTGCGCACCTATGCCGGCCTTGAAAAAGAGTGCGTCGTTATTGGAGCAAATACCAGAGTTGAAATCTGGGATAGCGGTGCGTGGAACAACTACCTCGCAGATCGCGAATCAACTTTTGCTGATGTTTCTGAAGAAGTTTTTCCGGGACTTTTCTAGAGCATCAGCAAAAAAACTTTATAGCAAAACAACTTCATAAAAATTACATAAGAAATAAAAAAACTACATAGGCCTCACTCATTTGTGGCCACCGCCGACCTCCAGCTCCTTTATTAGCTAGGGCCGACAGCGGCGTCTCTTCCCCGACGTCGCTTTCGAATTCACAATCCGTCGGCCGGCGGTGACCAGAGATGAGTGGGAAAAGCAGTTTCTTATATGAGTAAGAAATCAAAGAGAGTAAAGAAAGACACGAAATTGAATTGGGGGAGATGATGCAACACATATCAGTGATGCGCGACCGCTGTGTCGATCTACTCTCACCTTCAATTTTGGCGCATGAGAATCCAGTGGTTGTTGATGGAACGCTTGGTCTAGGTGGCCATTCGGAAGCTTTGCTCGAGAGATTTTCAAATCTCACTGTTATCGGCATTGATAGAGATCAAGCCGCACTTACCAAGGCACGGACACGCCTTGCTCCATTTGGTGAACGCTTTAAATCTTCACATGCAATATTTGATCAATTTACAGAAGTCATTGAAAGCTTCGGTTTCTCGCAAGTAAATGGTGTACTTTTTGATTTCGGTGTCTCCTCGATGCAATTAGATGAGGGTAATCGTGGATTCTCTTATTCTCATGAAGCACCACTAGATATGCGCATGGATCAGAGCCGGGGCATTACTGCGGCAGAGATCGTAAACACATACCAACCAGGAGAACTCGTACGCATCTTGCGCGTCTACGGTGAAGAGAAGTTCGCCACTCGAATCGTTGAAAATATCGTAAAAGCTCGCGCTATTGCGCCTCTCAACTCAACAACAGAACTTGCAGCTCTGGTAAAAGAGAGCATTCCGGCGGCAACTCGTCGCACTGGTGGCAATCCATCAAAGCGCACCTTTCAAGCGCTTCGAATTGCAGTCAACGATGAACTCGGCGCAATCGAGAGAGCAATCCCGCAGGCACTCGACCGCATTGTTACCGGTGGCCGAGTGGTCGTCATGTCTTTTCAATCTTTGGAAGATCGCATCATCAAAGAATATTTTGCGGAAGCTTCAACATCAAAGAGTCCACGTGCGCTTCCAGTTGAACTTCCTGAATATGCAGCAAAGTTCAAATTGGTATTCAACTCTAGCGAGAAGCCCACTGAAGCTGAAGTTGCCGAAAATTCACGCGCTGCGTCAGTTCGACTACGTGCAATCGAGAGGGTGGCCGCATAATGGCGACAGCAACCGCTCGTAAATATGTATCTGACACCGTTACATCTGGCATCAAGCGCCAGGTTGTAGAACGCACAGCAAAGGTCATCCAGGCAACTTTTCCGCAAGTATCCGTAGCACAGAACGCAAGCCGAAAGTACTTTGCGACTTTTGTGACGACCGTTGGCTTCCTTGGATTCTTAGCGCTCCTTGGAATCAACACACTTCTCGCTCAAGATGCCTTCACGCTTTCCAATCTGAAGATTGAGGCGAAAATGGTTGCGGATCAGCGTGATGCGGTGACGCGCAAGATTGATTCTTACTCATCTCCTGAATCCTTGGCAAAAGCCGCTACTGCTCTCGGAATGAAGCCATCAGAGACTCCAATCTTTCTCAATCTCGGACAGACGGAAGCGGTGACTCGTGGGTAATCTCAATCTTTCACATTCAAGAATCAAAATTTTAGCTTTTGCATTCATAGTAGTTCTCTCACTCTTCTCACTTCAGCTTGTTCGCGTCCAGATTATCGAAGCTGGCAACTACAAGAGTCGCGCTCTCGATGAGATGGAGACGACCCGCACGATTCAGGCTCCTCGCGGAGATATCACGGATGTCAACGGTGTTGCATTCGCTCGAAGCGTTTCAGCCATCAGTATTGTGGTGGATCAGACTCAGATTAATAACCCAGCGAAGACAGCAGCATTTGTCGCTCCAATTCTTGGACTCTCCGTAGAAGAAGTCCAAGCGAGCATCACTGGCACTCGCAAGTACTCGATGGTTCTGAAAAATGGCCGTCCAGCATTATGGGAGAAGCTCACATCTGCGATGGAGAGCTATAACGCTTCACTTGACCGGAAAGATCTTGGGGAGCGAATCATTGGGTTCTTCCCAGAACGTTCATATATTCGAGAGTATCCATCCGGAAGATTGATCTCATCACTCATCGGCTTCGTTCGCGCAGATGGTGTTGGGGCTACAGGACTTGAGTCAAAGATGAATTCGATCATCGCCGGTACCCCTGGAAAATATTCATATGCGAGAGCCAATGGAGCTGAAATTCCAGGGTCTCAGAGCGAGATCGTTGCTCCGAAATCGGGAACTTCAGTGCGACTGACCATCGATCGTGATGTGCAGTGGATTGCTGCTAAAGCAATCTCCGATGCAGTCAAGAGTACTGGCGCCCTTAATGGAACTGTGATTGTGATGGACCCTAAGACTGGAGCGATTATTGCTCACGCGACTGCGCCTACATTTGATCCGAATAACACAAAGAATGTTCCGCTTGAGCTCATGCGTAATCCTTCAGTTCAAGATGTCTACGAACCAGGATCAACTGGAAAAATCATTACCATGGCGGCAGCGCTAGAAGAGAAAACCGTCTCTCCAACAACTGTATTCGCAGTTCCTTATGGTCTGCAACGTGCTGGAAAAACTTTCCGTGATCACGAGAAGCATCCAATTCAAAAACTCACAACTACAGGAATTTTGGCGACTTCCTCAAATACAGGCTCAATCATTGTTGCGGAGACAATCGGAAGCGAACGTCTCCACAATTACCTCACCAAATTTGGAATTGGCTCAAAGACTGGTTCAGGACTTCCTGGCGAATCTGCAGGAATCCTCCATCCTGTGAGCAAATGGTCAGGTACAACCGCTCCTACCGTGGCATTCGGTCAAGGATATTCAGTAACTGCGATGCAGGCGACGAGCGTCTTCGCCACAATTGCAAATGGCGGCGTTCGAGTTTCACCAACTGTGATTGCTGGAACAAGTGATTCTTCCGGACATTTCACACCTGCTGGAAACCGCGAATCAGTTCGTGTGGTCAGTGAAGAGACAGCGGCTAAGTTGCGAGTCATGATGGAGAGCGTTGTTTCTGGTAACGGAACTGCACCAAGTGCAGCTATTCCAGGTTATCGAGTAGCAGGAAAGACGGGTACAGCACAACGTGTTGATCCTGTAACCGGAAAGTACAGTGGATATACAGCGTCGTTTATTGGTTTCGCGCCAGCGGATAATCCACGTTATGTCATCAACGTGACTTTACAACGGCCACGCAATGGTTACTATGGGGGAGCGCTCTGCGGTCCCGTTTTCAAAAAGGTAATGACATTTGTACTTCAATCTGAAAATGTTGCGCCAACTGGGACCAAAGTGCTTCCAGTTGCACTAACACAAGCACAGCTGAAGACATACACAGCAACACAAGCGAGTGCGAGAAATTAATGGTTCGCCCATATAACTCCATTGAATACTCGCTCTCGGGCGCTTTGAATTTACTGAGAGCAGAGAAGAAGAATTTCAAAGAAATACGATTTACTGGAGTTACACATAAAGATTCAGATGTACTTCCAGGGGACATCTTTCTCGCATTTCCTGGAGCGAAACACCACGGCGCTGAGTTCATAAAAAGCGCTCAAGCCAGCGGCGCAGTTGCAGTATTGACTGACGAAGCGGGAGCTCAATATTCAACGGAGTTACCGACATTAATAGTGAGTGATGTGCGCGAAGCAGGTGCGGTTCTTGCCTCCTCTTTCTACCGCGATCCAATTCGAGATATGACGAGTATCGGAATTACCGGTACCAATGGCAAGACAACGGTTACTACTCTGTTGCATCAAATCTTTTCGCTGGTCGGACGAGAAAGCGGATTGATTGGAACTGTTGAAACCCGCATCGGCGCAGAGTCACTGAAAAGTAGTCGAACCACCCCGGAAGCTCCGGAGTTGCAAGCCCTTGCCGCAACGATGCGTGAGCGACACATGCGCCACCTTGTGATGGAAGTTTCGAGCCACTCTCTCACGCTGAAGCGAATGATTGGCTCTCATTTTGCAATCGTAGGATTTACTAATTTGACCCAAGATCACTTGGACTTTCATGGTGACATGGAGAGTTATTTCAAGGCAAAATCAAAGCTCTTTACCCACGAATATGGCGATCTCGGTTTTGTGAATGTAGATAATGAGTACGGATTGCGACTCTTTAACGAGTCGCCAATTCCAGTGATGTCGGTATCGCGTCACAATACGAAAGCAACCTGGCATTTCACTCACATTAACAACATTACGACTGGGAGCGAATTCACGATTCGTGGTCGCGATGGTGTCTTAATTGAATCTAAGACCTCGCTTCATGGGGGCTATAACCTCGATAATCTCTTGCTTGCCATCGCTATTGCCTACGAATGTGGAATCGACCCACTTGAAATTGCTTCGATTACTCCATCACTCCTAGGTGCAGCTGGAAGGCTTGAGCCAGTGTCGCTAGGTCAACCATTCACCGCACTTGTTGATTACGCACACTCTCCTGATGCGGTGAGCAACGTGCTCGCTGCTGTTCGCGAATTCACCTCCGGGAGAGTGATTGCTGTTCTGGGATGTGGCGGCGATCGCGACGTCACGAAGCGCCCATTGATGGGAGCGGCACTTTTAGCAGGTTCTGATGTCGCAATTTTTACAAGCGATAACCCACGAAGTGAGGATCCAAGAAGTATCCTCCAAGAGATGACCCAGGGACTCGCAATTGCAGACCCTTCGCGCATCATTGAAGATCGTGCCTCGGCAATTGCTGCTGCTGTCGCGGAAGCGATGAGTGGCGATACTGTTCTCATTCTTGGCAAGGGGCATGAAATCGGTCAGGAGATTGCCGGAGTCGTAACGGAATTTGACGACCGTGTGCACCTGGCTCAGGCGATAGAGGCAAAAAGATGATTCCACTGAAGAGCTCTGAGATTGCTCGCATAATAAATGGAGAGCTGCACGGTAGCGATTGCGAAGTATCCGCACCGGCATTTCTCTCGTCACAAGAATGTATCGAAGGATCCATTTTCGTCGCACTCAAAGGTGAGCGAGTAGATGGCCACGACTTCATCGCAGATGCTTTCAATCATGGCACAGTTCTCGCTATTACATCTCAGCAAACTGCGCAACGTTGCATCGTGGTAGATGATGTAACGACGGCGCTATCACTCTTGGCCACCTATGTGCGTGAGAAGTTATCAGCACTTCACGTTGTTGGCATTACCGGTTCGCAGGGAAAGACAACGACAAAAGATTTACTTTTTGAGATTCTGACAGCACATGGGAAGACCATAGCTACCAAAGGCAATAACAATAATGAACTAGGCGTGCCACTTACGATTCTTCGATGTGATCAGACAACGCAGTATTGCATCGTCGAAATGGGTGCCCGACACGTGGGAGATATCGCTGCATTATCAAGAATTGCTCAACCAAATATCGGTGTTGTGCTGCGAGTTGCTGCTGCCCATATCGGTGAATTTGGCTCACTAGAGAAAATTGCTCTCGCAAAATCAGAGATGATTTCTTCACTTGCCCAGGATTCAATTGCCATCCTTGGCCAATACGATCCATTTACGAAAGCGATGTCGACTTTGCACCAGGGAGTTGTATTCACATTCGGTGAAGATAGTAGTTCGACTGTGCGAGCATCAGACATCGAACTTCGTGAAGGACGTGCCCACTTCGATCTAGTTACCCCAGAGGGTCGTAGCACAGTTGCACTACGACAATACGGGCTTCACCAGATTCCCAATGCTCTTGCGGCAGCGACAGTTGCTCACGTTTTAGGTTTAAAAACTGATCAGATAGCAACAGCCTTGTCTACTGCAGAGA
>JACCDH011007864.1_pt1 | contig 12957 bp, 4 predicted proteins | sample 7442481 | NCBI WGS metagenome assembly JACCDH01 (sample SAMN15323433, study PRJNA562643) | freshwater metagenome | isolation source: river surface water | place: USA:Blue River Watershed | collected 2017-08-15
CTTGGCATTAGCCAAGCCACCTTTTTTACCTGGAAGAAGAAGTATGGTGAAATGGGCGTTACGGAGTTAAAGCGCTTGCGAGCTCTCGAAGATGAAAATGCACAGTTGAAGAAATTGGTCGCCGATTTGAGCCTAGACAAGCAAATGCTTCAAGACATTTTAAAAAAAAAGTTTTAACGGTTGCCATACGAAAGGCCATGGCCCACTACCTGCAAGAGGCTTATGCCGTGTCGCTGCGTCGTAGTCTACATATCGCTAATGTGGTTCCTTCAATCTGGTACTACAAGAAAAGAGATCGAGGCGATCAATTACTACGAATGCGCATGAAGGAGATAGCAGCAGTACGGGTGCGCTATGGTTTTGAGCGAATCTTAATCATGCTGCGGCGAGAAGGCTTCAAGGATAATCACAAGCGCGTTTACCGCGTGTACCGTGAAGAAGGGCTAAATCTAAGAAGCAAGCGACCGCGACGCTCCCGTAGTGGAGCACACCGCTTAGAGCGGGTTGATGCTCCAGCAATCAATCGGGTGTGGAGCATGGACTTTCTTCAAGATGCGCTGTTCAATGGACAACGATTTCGCATCTTGGCTATAGTGGATAACTACAGTAAAAAATGCCTTTCCCTGCTCGTAGGTAAATCTCTTCGTGGAGAAGATGTCCGCAATGAATTGACCCAAGTCTGCAAAGAGGAAAACTGCTTCCCTGAGCGAATTCAATGCGACAATGGAAGTGAGTTCATTTCAAAAGAAGTGGATCGATGGGCCTATGAAAATAACGTCACTATGGATTTCTCTAGGCCAGGCACACCCACGGATAATCCGTACGTCGAGTCCTTTAATGGGAAGTTTAGGGACGAATGCCTGTCGATGAATTGGTTTATGGATCTAAATGATGCTCGAGAGAAGATTGAGGAATTCCGCATCGATTACAACACAGTGAGACCACATTCGTCCATCTTCGATTTGCCACCCGAAGAATTCATATATTTACATCAAACTAACCCCGAATTCTCTAGTTAAAAGGGTTACTAATAAGGGGAGCACCTCATATACAGATGACATTTTGTCTAGTGTTATATCGAATTTAGGGTCATACGTTGATTCCGTTGACGCATATGATGTCGATACCATTCCAAATTTTTGGTCGGAAAAAAATGACATGAACCTTGATTCTACCGAATCGGAGGACTGGGTAGCTTTTGATGCATTGGCCGCTAAGTTCCCTGAGGAACCAGCGACACTTCAGGAGATCTTATCGTTAGACTCAACGCTCAGCCATTCTGGGAAGACACAACTCAATGGTTGTCAATTTGCATATGCATACGTATTATCATCATATGCCACACCATGGGCTGCATTCAGGGTGTATCAATCTGGTGAACGTGCTAAGTCGCAAGAAAAACTTCACTACAATAACATAAATGGTGTTGACACAGAAGGTGACGCTTATCGACACATTGTATGGAACATGCTTATGCGCAGGTACGTCGGTAATGTAATAGCGTGGACCACGTCTGGAGTTAATGAGATCTGTGGAAATAACTCTTGCAGCTCAAGGCAAATGGACTTTCACAATAACTATATTGGCCGAGTAACAAAGTATGAGCTCTTCAGAGATCGTAACAATACCGGAAACTGGGCCTGGGAAACCTGGTGTAACAATGCCTACACTTGGGTATCAAATAGTAACAATAATGTAGATAAAAGTTTGGTTTGGCGCAATTCGAGCGGTGCAGAGATTTTAAATTGCAACCAAATTCAATCCAATCGTTCTACAACTTCGCAATACATGTACATAACATTAGTTGATTAACCATGAAAAATTTATTTCTAATTATTCTATCGAGCATTTTAATGTATTCTTGTTCCAAGGATTCTGTCTACATTTATGACTTTATTGTTGCTAATGAATCAAGTAACACCATTCTTGTAAAATATCAGTGGCGTGGTGAAGAAGTTATGGACACCATTAAACCATTCAACCAGATTGGAGTTTCCAATGCTCGTCATACAGTTAATTCAGACATTTTATTAACTGAATCAGAGATTCAGAATAACTACATTTGTCATGCTTGGAGTTCGGACTCTGTATATCAGGAGGATTTAACTGACTTGACAAAATATATTTATTCAACGTCTATGGAACAAATGGGCGTTTTCCAAAAACTTACTCAGTGTAAATATGTTTATGTGATTAAATAGGCTATTTCAACCAAAATGAAAGCCGGACTCTTATGAGTTCGGCTTTTTTTATTATTGACAGTGACAGAGTGAGAGGGACTCGAAAACTTAGACCTGTAATTCATTCTTTATCATTGATCAACAATTTAAAACCTTAAATAAAACCCTATTACCGAAGGTTGTAATTATGGACGATTCTAGCAGCCATTCACCGTACAACTGGAGATAATTTGGGGTTTCACAAACGAATCGTACAACATAGATAATTACGACGAAACTTGCATTCGGGACTTTCCAAGTGAAACTCTTCATTTGACCTATTGGGATATCCAAGGACCTGTACAAATTGAACCAAGTACTAGAACATTAAGTTCACTTAATATGAGCATTCGCTGAAGATCTGTCAATGCGGAATTACTTAATCGCACACATGGCGTCCGGACACCTTCCCAGGACGGGGGTGCTTCAGCTAAATCGAGCGACCACGCCAGGCCTCGTGCGCCAACTTCTACTTAAGACCCCGGCCCTCTTAAATACGCGCTCTCGCCGGAGGCTTAAGACTTGATAACTAGCTTTTGAGAGTCCGGGGTCGTTGCTTCTGCGCAGGCGTATGGTGGTGCAGAGCAAAATTGGAATCTACAGTATTACTGTAGATGGGTTCTGGAAACGCCAGCAATTCCAAATTGCTGGATTTGTGCCTGATAGAAATAGGAGTTACAGTAACTTTAGAAATTGAGGCCTTGTTATGCGGGATTGAATTCCGCAGTCATCGGTGCTGACTTTACCTGATACTGAATCCTACGAGGCTGAGAACGCGTTTGGCGAAATCGAAATCTATTTCTTCCTCTACCGGCTTAAGAAAATCATTGAATAAACTGTCAGGTCCCCAGAAATATCCGGTGATCCCTAAAAAGTTCACCCAACTTGATATTAATGATAGCCCCCAAACAAAACCACTCCCAACAGTGCTGTATCTAACTTAGAACAAATGGCAAAAATATTTATAAAATTTAATTCAACAACATTTTTGAAATCCATTATACCACGTGACTTATATTTATTTTCTATAACACTGTACGTAATGCCATCATTAGCTTTAAATTCTTCAATAAAATTATCCAAGTATAGAAGATAATCGTCGTAAAATCTTATCCATTGTGTTGAGACTAATTTACCTGAATCAAAATTAAATATTCTTGTTCCCGAACCATCTATTGAGACCATTGTAATCGTCAACCAATTCATATTCACTGTGTCACAACAAAAGATATCACGAATAACATTTACAGGGGTCAAATTTCCTTGCAATGAATCGTGTTTCATGACAATAATGGCAGTTAGATACAATTGTTCTTTAACAATAATAAATTCAGCCTCATAATGCTTTTCCTGTCCAATATTAACTAAATCGGACTTTGGTCTTAGGAGCGGATATTTATCAAATAAAACAGCTAATGGCTCGCTTGTTATCGCATAATTTTTCCCATGATACTTTAATGTATCGGGCACAACAAAATCAAATCCATTGACTATGTAAGGTGAGATTATTAATATAACAAACAATAGGTTTTTCATTGTAAAAGTTATTGTCTTTCTAGTAGTCATTAACTTTAATTCCATCTTACCTCTCCAGTCTTTGAATGAACTTTTCCACCAGGGAAACTTTGGACGGGTGTTTCGTAAGGATTTAAAATAATCCAATTGAAATCCTTATGAAAAATATTATCTGGACTTGCCATTCTTTTCTCTGGATACTGAGGTGCGTATTTTTTTGCCAAATCTTTGCCCGCTTCATAATCCCCTGTATTCCGCCCCATCGCAAATGAGCCATGAGAAGCACCTCTATTTCTTGCATTCTCTCCTGCTCCATATGCCGTGAATAATTCATGGAGTACAAAATTGAATTCTCCACCAGTTAGCTTTGTCAGTCCAATTAGAACAGCTGTATTTACAACCTGCAAACTATGAGCTTTCTCGCCATCGAAACTTGTTCCAACGTGCGCGCCTCCATTGAATTGTTCATTTTCCTTTAAACTAATGTGCGTATTTGTGTTAGAAACGGTTTCGATGTTAACAATCACATCTTGATTCAAGGACATATTAATTAATTGTTCGTCAAGTGAATTCCGGGGCTTTCCATCGAAAGTAACCTTTCCTGTCTTTTCATCATGAATCACTTTAAGTCTTGTGCTTTGATCCAAAGCACCTACAAATTCTTTAGCGCCAGTACCAGTAATTATTATTTCTTTGCCGTTCGGGTCAACGAAATAATTAGTGTTATTACCACTAAAGTTATAGGGCGACATAGACAGATATTTCTTTGCCAACGGATCCACACTCAACCACACCCCAATCTTATTCTGGTAGTACCGCGCGCCGTAGTAGGCCAGTCCAGTTTCGGGGTCTAGTTCTTTGGCGTTGAATCGGTAGGGTGAGGTAAAGGCATAGGTATTGGCGTTCCACTGATGCATTTCTTCGCCCCAGGGGTTGTACATGAAAAACTCGTGGGTGTAGCCGTCTCGCTCGGTAATCAGGTCCACATTGCCCAGGTAGTCCGGGTGGTACCAGAACAGGATTCTCGGGGCTGAGGGGTTGCCTTCTGCGCTGCTTGAGGTGGCGGGGGTTTTCGAGGCCTCAGGGTAGTAGGATGCGATCGTTGGCAGCTTGAGGCTGGCGGTATCCAACGGCTTCTGACCAAGACCAACAAGCACCTCGCTGAAGTTGGTAAGGGCCGGGCTAAGTTCCGGTGCGGCTGACGCGGGGTCCTTCGCTGATAGCTGCTCTTGCTGGCCTCCTCCGGTACCGTTGGGGTCGTAGTTGATGGTGATGTCGGTGGCCACGCGCTGCTGGTTCATGTAGTAGTGCTTGGACACCCGGTCTCCGCCCATTAGGCCGGTAACCACGTAGTACGGATTCACATAGACCGTGTAGGGCTCCAGGTTGCTCACGTCGTCAATCACCTGGTCGTTGAGGTAGACCGTCGAATTGATCAAGGACGACTTCATGATGCGCTCCCCGCTGTGGTCGTACACGTAGTGGTGCACCCCTTGCTGGTTGCTAACCCCCGTGAGCTGCTGCTGCTCGTTCCAAAAGAAGTTTTGAGCAATGGCCTGCGAGGGGTCGTCGATCTGGGTAATACTGCCCGAGGTGTTGTAGGTGAAGTCGGTGGTAGTGGCACTGATAGGATCCCAGATGAAATCCAACTGATGGCCCTTCGAGGGATCATATTGGTAATCTAGATCGTAGGTAAGTGCTGTGGCGTTCATAAAGCCAGATCCGTTGCTTGTCTTGAAGGTAATACCTCCCGCTTGATTGTATTGCATATCAAGCGAATAAATACTCGTGCCGCCTTTGCTTTGCGCATGGGCACCCAAGCGACCAAAGCGGTCGTAGGTGTAGGCGTCGGTAAAGGAAGCGTTGCCAACTTGAGACAGCAGGCTGCCGGCCACGTTTCGGTTCATTTGCGCCACCATGCCCTGCTTGTTGTAGGTATAGGTGCGGCTTAGAACTGGGGTAAGCGCACTCGCGCCTTGTTCCTTAGCATTCACCGTGGATCCCATCAACGTCGTGGCCTTGTTGGTGTTGCCCGTGGCGTACGAGTAGCTGGTTGTTGTACCGTTGCCGTAGGTCAACTGGCTGATTTGACCGTAACCGTTGTAGCTAATGGCGCTCACAATATCTTGAGTTACTCCCGCAACCTTTGATTTGATGGTGTTCAGCTCGCCAAGACTGTTGTAGTCGTAGTCTACCTGATCCCCGTCAGGGTACACCGCCTGGAGGATGCGACCAAACGAGTCAAAGTACTTCTTGGTGTTGAAGTCCCTATATCCGTACATAGGCACATCAACCGTGATGTCCTCCTGAACTCGCTGTCCCAGCTCGTCGTATCGGTAGCTGTCGCTTTTAAAGCCACCACCTTGCGTGATCGAAACAATGCGTCCCACGCCGTTTCGACCGTCGTTGTAGCTGCCGTAGATGTAGTCGACGTCGTAGAGGTTCGTGCCTGAAGAGTTGGGCATGTACTTTTTAACGAGTCGATTGTAGCTGTAACTCATAGTAATGGACCCACCGAAGGATTGCGTAGCTGGAGTTTTGATGGCAATGACGTTGCTGGCCTTGTCGTAGGTGGTGGTGGTCAGCCCGCGATCCGGATGGTTTTCGGTCTTCACACGGCCGGCAAGGTCGTAGGTGTAGGTAGTCTGCTCGCCAACGGGGTCTGTCACGCTAGTGAGCTCGCCCAAATCGTTGTAGTCAAATTGAGTGACGATGTTTTCGGGGGTGGTCGCCCCATAGGTAATTTGCCCCACCTTTCTACCGCGAGAATCCGTAAAGGTCGCGTTGACCGAATTCGGCGTGAGGGATCCAAGGCCCGAATTACTCAGAACCGATACCTTTTCAAAATAATGATCCACACCTAAAAGGTCTTGGTTCCAGCCGTATTGGTTCTCGGTTGTGGTCCATTGACCCTGAGTGCCATCTTGAGCAAACCACGTCTCAGAAGACAGAGGTCGGCTTAGGTAGTCGTAGGTAATGTTGCGTTGAATCAAGTCATCAAGCAGTACCGCAGCATTGCCGTAGTACTGCTGCAGTACGCCAAAGCCTGACGAGAGAGTACGATCTACATAAACTTGAGTTACTCTGCCGAATTTGTCCAAGGTTTGCACCCCAGAGACAATAAAATCACTCATGCTGGACCCATTAGACTGCTCTTTGTGAATCTGAACAGGGCGCGCCAAACCGTCGACAATGGTCGCCGTGCGCACGCCCGTGCTGATCCCTGGGCGGTTGGCTAAATTGATCAAGGCACAAGAATTTGGCGTGTAGAGATTCGAAGGACTCGTTGCAGATAAGGCCGTAGCGAGATTATGGGTGGTGAAGGCAACTGCATGAACTGCAGGTGTGCTTCCCGAAGCGGCGGCATAAGGCGTGTAGCTGTATGAAATCGTTGGCGCACTGGCGGGATTGCGCAGCTCTTTGGGTGCCCATACGTTTTTGATCCGTTTGAATTGATCGTACTCAAAGGCCATGGGTTGTCCATTGGGATCTACCGTCTGCTTGAGGAGCCCCGTCGCCAAATCGTAGATGGCGCAGGTAGACTCTGCAAACTGATTGGACATCGCCACAACAAACTGATTCAGGGTGTTGTCGTAGGTGTAGTTGGTGAATGCCCGCTGGTTGAGGTGGTTTGCTGGCCCCGTCAGTTTGGTTACGTTGCCGTAGGCATCGTACAGCAGATCCGTTTGGGCAAAGTTACCTGCGGCATCCAATCGCGTTTGCAGCTGCTGTACCGACTTCTTATCTGCGGTAAGGCTAAGCACATTGCTCTCACGAACCAACGTGGTCGGTGAAATCGCCCCCAGATAGATTCGGTGGTTTTGCAGTACGTTGGTGCGTCCCGCAGCATTTGCCGGACTGAAGTACTCCATCGTCGCGATTCGATCCGACGTGTAGGTCGCGGTGGTCACCGTACGGTAGGTCCTGGTGATCACCACGGTGTCCTTGTAGTGCTGTGTGGCAAAGGAATCCCTATCCATCACCGCGCAGATGTCTACATTAAACTCATTAGGTGACGGGCAGGTGCCTAATGGAGCAGTGGTGAGCCAAAGTGTGTCGTTGTTGTAGCCCAACTTAGTAGATACAATAGCATAGCCTTTTACTACCCCGTCATCAAAAAATGCAGCGGGCAAATTCAGGCAAGAATTGACTTGGATGTGCTCAAGTGTGGTGACAGAAGCAACCGCATCAACCACAACTTCGGCAATTCCACCCGGGGTCATCTCTGCCTTGTCCTGGTAGCGCACCACATTGAAGTACGCGTCGTACTCCAGCTCAAACCGCTGGCTATGGTACTTTGTGTCAGCAATTTGGGGATAGTTGATGGCCTCGGTCGCAACAACCGCAGGGAAAATCGTTTGCGACTCACCTAACGTGTTCCAATTCACATTAGCCCAACTCGAGCCACTCGGCGTGACCGTGCCCTTGTTCGATGTGCTGATGTCCACAACGCGAAACGCATAAGTCGAATTTTGCAAGGACACCAACTTGGTAGTGCGACTGCTCGAATTGATTTCGTGGTGGTAAAGGCTGTAGGTGGCCTGGACAAGCCCCTTTTGGTAGCTGTGGCGCTTGATCGACTCAAAATCAAGCTGAATCGGCGCAAAGTACTCAACTACTTCAGTAAGGTATGCCCTAGGGTAGCTCGCTTCACTTCCCAGCTGATTTTGCTGCCGCGTTTCAACCCGCGTAAAGCCCGCAAATTCTTTTTCGCGGCGATTCTGGATTCCGCCATCGTATGCGAAGAAAACCTCAGTTTGGTCTTCGCCATCAATGTTTGGATCGTAATCATTGAAGATGTTTAAACCATCATTGATCTTAACCGATGCCATCACCCATTTTCCCGAAGGCATATCCCAAATCATGCGCTCGTTCACACGATGGGTTTTCACCTTAGCCGGATAACTGCCTCGCTGGTGGCCCACCAAGTCGTAGGTGATTTCAAAACTGCCACCCAACGGGTTTTCAACTTTAGTCAGGAAGTTGGACTTGACAAGTTTAGAATAGTAAATCAAAAGATCACCATTTTCATCTGAGGTCACCAGGTCGACCGCACCGTCGCCGTTAAAATCCGCGAACGACGACCGCGTTTTATTGACCGCGAAGTTCAATCCGCCGTTTGCACTGATTGAGATTTTCGAAAAAGCTAAAACCGGGAAGCCTATTGTTGCTGCTGCATCAGCCGTTAGTCCAAAATTCTGAGACTGATTCGGGCTTTCGGCAAGCGCGACGCCAAACGGTCCATTAGGTCCGCTCCACGTCTGGTACCCCGTACCCGTATTTACATACAGAATATTGCCGCTACCATTATCCAAAAGGATATCATTGAGCCCGTCACCGTTCACATCAATACTGGTGGACTTGGATCGCGACCCCGAGGTGTTGACGCCGATGCCTGCCGTAAAGCTCTCATTCTTATTGGAAATGCGCTTGGACATGCCTTGCAGGCTGTTGCTAAGTCCTGCTGACAACGAAGGCGGTGCGACCGTCGATTGGTTGATCGAAAGAATCGGGATGCTCATGCTTCGCTTGGGGTCAAAACCTCGTCCGTTGTTCAGCGCGACCAAATCTTGGTCGCTATAAACCCTATCCATCAATCCGTCGCCGTTGACGTCTTCGTATTCAATGGTTTGGTAGGTAGTACCCACATTTACCCCGAATGAAGCGCTACTCTTTGTGATGAAGCGCTGGTCCTCGTTCTTGTAGTTGCCATTGACCATTACTCCACCACCATTTGAGTGCGACTTGCTGTTTCGCTCGTTGGCAACAGCTACAAAACTCGCCGTGTGACCCCCTGTAGGGTTGGTGAGCTGCATGGTTACATTCTGCCCGTTTTGCTGCACCAAATCAGGATACCCGTCGCCATTGAAATCCTGAAACATACGGGTGCTGTTGGAATAGAAGTCATTGGGCAATAAGCTAGTTGACATACTAAATCCTCTATTGGTTAGCGACTGTCCGAGGTTTCCGCTTAGTGAACTTGAACGAGTCACTTGAGATGCAGCGGCGGCAGCGTACACACTCGAAGAGGCATTGCCCGTGTTGAGCTCCTTTTCTTCTTCTCCAAAAAGACCCGTTACCGCTGCATCAGAATCCCGGTAAAACCCTAAATGGGATCCAAAAACACTGTAGTGATCTTTTTTGATGTCGGTGTTAAATAGGGCGTTTTCATAGCTCCAAAGGCCTTTGGCGTTTTCTCCACGTACCGGTATCATTGTGAAGAATGGGTTATCCCATGGATTAGCCTGCATAATTTGTTCTTGCTCTAAGCTTTCTAAGGCTGAAGTGCTAGTGCCAAACACGCTGGAGCCGCCCACCGACATGTCGGCCTTAAGTATTTCAGCTTGAACCTCACCACTCCAGGCAAATTGACCCCATCCGAGCCAACGCGTATTGAACAGATCCGTCTTGCCATAGAACATGTTCTTGTTCACGCCAGAAGACCACGAAGTGTGAATGGCGCCCGAACTGGTGATGACTCGAGTTTGTCCAAGCTTAGCTTTTACGTATTTAATCGCTTCAAACGCAAACGGAGATTCTTCGGCGAAGTACTCAATGGTGATGCTTCCGTTGGTAATCTGTGAAGCACTAAACACCGCTGTTGCCGCGCCCGTGTGTTGAGTTGGCGTGACCTGAGCGAGCGGCGTACCGGTTGCCTGGTCAAGGGTGTAGAGTTTGAGGCTGTTGCTTTGGGTCCCTGCTTGGTCCTTGTGCAGCACCAGCACTTTTTTGGATATCGTCTTGCCTCCACTTTTGATGACAAAGTAGACCTTTTGATCAAGGTTAACATTGGCTATATTATCAAATACACCATTGATATCCGCTTTATTCTCGTTGACCTCAGGGCTGATTTCATACGACCCCGTCGGTAACGTCAGCGAAGTTGGTCCGTCCAGCTGGTGCACCGAATTGTACATTCCGTAGCGCACGTTTGGATAAAACACAATTGGGTTGGCGTCGCAATCGGTCTTGATTTCAACAGTGGGGCGCCACGACGTCTTGGTCCAATCAATATTGGAATGAGACATCACTTCAAAACGCAATCGATGAATCCGATTGGCTGATAACCCAGGAACAAAGTTGAACGAACCGATGAATGGCGCGCTGAAGCTGCTAAATCCGGTGGCGGATTGCCCCAGTCGGTTAGTAAAAAGTAAACTCGTTGTCGTGCCATTGCTGCCGGCGGTGTCGGTCTCGTCAACCCAAATATTGAAGTATACATCGTCAGAAAATCCGAAACCGTCTCGATTAAGGTCTACTTTAATCAGGTCCGTCTTGTTGAAGGACACCCCCTCACCGCCGCTTAAAACGTAGCTATTCTGGTAGGAACTCGCAGTGTAGTTTGAATTGTTGCCGTCCGTGGGAAGCGTGCTTGTGTAGCTCACCTCGGGATTCCACTCAATAAGATCCTGATCGCCGGTTCCGTCAGGGGCCAACCTAAAGAGAAGCTGTTCGCCCTTATTAACCTTTAGATTAGCATTGAAGGCGGCAGAACCGCTTGGGAAATTTGTTGGGGGCTGAATGAACGACTCCTCGTGCTGAATACTAACGGTCGCTTGGCCGGTAACACCTAATGAAAATTGAGGATCCGACGCGATGTCCACCCATCCGGTAACGGGTGCCGTCCATATTTTAACCACTTCAAAATTCTTGAGGCTTTCTTCCTCAACAGTAACCAAAGCCTCTTTTTGCAGCACAGGATTAAGGGTATTCATCGAGTTGCTCTCAAATTGGTAGGTGCCGCCCGATTGGAGGGTCCCAAACTCTACTTGGAATGCTCCGCCTTTAGGAACAACCCGATCCAGAAATCCGTCACCATTGTAATCAAGCAGGTAGCGCCTCACCTTGCTGGTGGTGTAGTTCCAGTTGACACCTGCGCTAAAAATCTCATCTTCTGTTAGGTAGTCTGCCCCGGTGTTGATCGAACGCGAGACGCTGGAATAAAGGCGATCACTCGCTACATTTTTTTTGGCGCCAAACCTCGGGGTGCCGTTTTCAATAATTAACGGACGGTAGGAATAGTTAGTGTTGATGTCATTGGCAATCAATAGATCAGAAAGTCCGTCACCGTTGACGTCCTGAAGGGTATAGCGATCGTGAGAATATGCCTCAGAATAATTAAGCTTACCGCTTAAAGTCCACTCTTTGGAGTTGGGATTTACTTTAAGGTTAGGTACAAAGCCAAAGCCAACTGATCCACCAACACTCCACCCAGTGGTCTTGGTTGTTTTAATGTGCGATGGCGAAACGGCTACCTGAGCTTGATTAATCAAGCTGTAAAACGGCATGTCAGCGAACATTGACGGCGCTGAGGGTATGCTACTGAACTTTATTTTCTTTGGAGTGGATTCAAAAAGAGTGGTACCTGCGCTGTGGTAGGTGAATTTGTGCTGGTAAAACAGTTGGTTTCCATGATATTCTCCTACGGCCTCTAGCAGTCGCTTACCGAAGTCACCGACTTTAAACGTTAACCGATAGTCCTTTACAAGCTGTCCGTCGTAGCTCACTTCGATGCGGTTTAGCTTGCGGTCGTCGACTTCCTTGACGCCGGAATTCATGGATATACGGCCATCTTCTCTTCCCGCGGAGGTAATAAACTCAACGGTGTATTTTCCGACGGTACTTCCATTGCCTGTGTACTGAATCTTCTTGAGGAACATGGTCTTCCCAGCTTCCTTTAGTCCGCTACCTGCCGGATGAACTACGGTCTCGTAGGTGTAGACGATGTTGTTACCAAATCGATCTTCTGTCTTCATCAGGTACCATCGCGTGATGTCCCCATTAGTGGTAGTGAGTACTCCGTTGGTATTCAGCGCAGTAGCGTTTGTGCATCCGTAGTAGTTGGATGTACCGTCTGCTTCTGTGACCACCCAGTAGTAGTTATTGGTTCCGGTTCCGTGCCGCACAACCTTGCGGTAGCTGCTTTGCTGCTTGGGGAAAAACTGCCGCGCGCCTGAACTTCGCGTTGGGTAGGTCACCGTGCTACCTGAAACTGTGGGTCGATTTGCTTTTTTGCCGCCTTCTTCATGAAGCGATTCTCCGTCCAGCAAGTAAACCTCACTCTGAAGTGTATCGTCAAACGTCGGCACACCCCAGCGGGTATCGACGCTGATGCTCTGCACCGGGATGCTCCATCCGTATCCGCACCAACTCTCGCCGCCCGACGACGAGTAGTTCAGCGCAAGTTGCGGCGTCATCCCTTGACGGCCCGCGGGAATGCTCA
>JACCDH011144617.1_pt1 | contig 12952 bp, 7 predicted proteins | sample 7442481 | NCBI WGS metagenome assembly JACCDH01 (sample SAMN15323433, study PRJNA562643) | freshwater metagenome | isolation source: river surface water | place: USA:Blue River Watershed | collected 2017-08-15
ACGCCTCGCCGCCATCCACGCCCTCGTCGTCGCCGGCAAGGTCCGCGCCGCCGCCGCGGTCCGTCAGGGCGGCATCGGCCACGCGCTCGTGCGCATGTCCTTCGGCAACCGCCTCGGCGTGACGCTCTCCGCCGCGCCCGCCGCCGACTTCCTGATTCCTGCTTACGGTTCCGTCGTGCTCGAAGTCGCTTCGGCCGCCGACCTCGGCGCGCTCCCGCATCGCGTGCTCGGCCAGACCAACGCCGAAGCCAAGATCGCCTGGCCCGGCGCGTCCGTCGCCGTCGCCGAACTCCTTGCCGCGCATGAAGGCGTGCTCGAGTCCGTCTTCCCGACCAAGGCCGGCGAGCCGCAGGGCACGCCCGCCCCGATCAGCTTCACCGTCCGCTCCGGCCTCAAGCCCAAGGCCCGCGTCGCCAAGCCGCGCGTGATCATCCCGGTCTTCCCCGGCAGCAACTGCGAATACGACACCGCCCGCGCGTTCCGTCTCGCCGGCGCCGAGCCCGAGATCCTCGTCCTGCGCAACCTCGACGCCGCCGGCCTCGGCGAGTCGCTCAAGGCCCTGGCCGACGCCATCTCCCGTTCGCAGATCCTCATGATCCCCGGCGGCTTCTCCGCCGGCGACGAACCGGACGGCTCCGGCAAGTTCATCGCCGCCGTCATCAAGGCCCCCATCGTGCGTGACGCCGTCATGGAGCTGCTCAAGTCGCGCGACGGCCTCGCCCTCGGCATCTGCAACGGCTTCCAGGCGCTCATCAAGACCGGCCTTGTCCCGTATGGTGAGATCCGCGACGTCGACGCCTCGGCTCCGACCCTCTTCCACAACCGCATCGCCCGCCACATCTCGCGCTACGCCCATACCCGCGTCGCGTCGGTCAAGTCGCCGTGGCTCGCGCGCATGGAAGTCGGCCAGGTGCACACCATCCCGCTCTCGCACGGCGAAGGCCGCTTCACCGCGCCCGCGTCCGTCATCGCCGACCTCGTCAAGAACGGCCAGGTCGCCTTCCAGTATTGCGACGCCGCCGGCGCGCCCTCGAACCGCATCGAGTTCAATCCCAACGGATCGCACGAAGCCGTCGAAGGCATCACCAGCCCGTGCGGCCGCGTCCTCGGCAAGATGGGCCACTCCGAGCGCACCGGCGCGCATGTCGCCAAGAACATCCCCGGCGACAAGCACCAGCCCCTGTTCCAAGGCGGGGTGGACTACTTCGCGTAAGGGTAGGGATGCGATCACATCGCATCCGCTGCATCTAAGGTAGGGACAGCACCACGTGCTGTCCTTTTCCATTTTACCACGGTGACTAATCAGCGGTGGAGACGCTTCGTCCCTTGCCACATATGTAATAAGGATAACCACTTTTGGTCGTTATCACTTGAAGCTAAACCCAGGAAACGGACTAACCCCATATTCAGTCCGCAGATTCGTAAGTTAGAGACAGCGGCTGGATTTCGTGTACATCTATGTTACACAGTTACTCTGAAGATGAGTTATTCACCAAAAAAGAAAGCCTCTGAGACGGGATGTTTATTTTATGTTCTCAGCCTTTCTGGCTTAGTTATAGTGTCTATCCTGATCGCTGTATATTTAGAAAAATTATTCCCCACGTATGGGGCCAGTGTTGCTAGCGTGATTTCTTTTTTTGGCTTACTTGGAGTTATCCAGCTTGAGACATATTTGCGTGGTAGGAGAGAGCTGAACCATTGGCTCAGCAATGAATACCCTGCTTTGGCTGAAAAAGCTGAATGTGGAGACCCTAAGGATCAGTATGATTTAGGCTGGTCAATTCTCATGCGGAATTGCGAAGACAAGTGCGCCCCAACTCTCTACTGGATGTTTAAATCTGCTGAGCAAGGCTACTTGAATGCACAGACTTTCCTTGCAGGTCATTACAGGTCGGGAAGGGGTGGAAATCCAGATTTAGAAAAGGCTATTTTCTGGTATAAAAAAGCTGCCGAAAAAGGAGACCCAATGTCTCAGCTAGAGTTAGCAATTTGCTACGAAGGTGGGCTGGGCGTTCCTAAGGATTTATCCATTGCGATTTACTGGTATCATGAGGCTGCCCTTCATAAAGGGGGCCGGGAATATGTTAAGTGGAACAATTCCCATCTTTATGAGCCGCCAGGTTATAGCGAACGTGCAAACCTGTATAACAGCAATGAGTACAGTATGCAGGCGTGGCGTAAGCTAGGCGAATTTTATCTCACAGGTGTGGGCTGCATAAAGAGGGATGAGGTAGAGGCATATGCATACTGGAATCTTGCGGCAACAGCCTACAGTGGGGGTGGTGCATTCGTGGATTCGGACCGGAAGACTCTGGCTGATCTTGAAGATAAATTAACACGTGCCCAGATTCACGCCGGGAAGTTGCGCACAGTCGAACTACGCAATGAATTTAAGTCAAAGAGGGCTGATAGGGAATTAGGCTTATAGGCCTAGTAAGTTGGCTATCCCTTCGCTACGCTTTCCACGTGAAACCTAAAGCGTTGAGTCGTTTGATTCGCTCTGAGGTGATCCGGCTTTTGTTCTGACGTTGAGAGCTTACCCACGACCCTAGATTTACCCCGTAAATTGACAGTTTCTGAGGGACGCGGCAGTGGCCTTCGTGCATGTGGTATTTCTGCAGTGCCTTGAACGCTTCTTCCCATTGTTCGTTTAGAGGATCCCAACTGAATCCGAGATTATCCAAGCGTTGGATTTGTTCACGCGAAAGCTTAGACTTTTTTATGCGCTGAGTTCGTACCCATGAGCCTAACTTAATGTTATATTCTATCTGATTAGCGGAGACACGACAGTGCCCTTCTCGCTCTCGGAACTGCTTTAGGGCTGCAAATGACTGTTCCCATTGTTCTTTATGCGGATCCCAGCTGAACCCAAGAGAGTCCAGGCGGCTGATTTGGTCAGGCTTAAGCCCGCCTTTCGCCTTAACAATCCTCAAGTTACTAACCCAGAGCCCTAACTTGAATCCTAGTTTATCTGATGCGAAACTTTCGGCAACCCTGCAGTGGCCATACTCTTTTTGGAATAGCCTTAGCGCGTTAAATGCCGCCTCCCATCTTTCGGAGACAGGATCCCAACTAAAGCCCAGAGCGTCTAGTCGTAGAATTTTCTCAGCTGATAGGCCCCCCTTTTTCTTTTCCTGACGCTGCCGTAGGACCCACATTCCTAGTTTAAAGCAATTTACAGAAACACTATGTTCAACCTGGCAGTGACCTTCGCGTTTTCGGAATTCAATCAAAGCGCCAAACCCGATCTCCCAGTTATCTTCCACCGGATTCCAACTAAAACCTAAAGAGTTAAGGCGTGAAATCTGTTCTGATGTAAGCTCCCCCTTTTTTCTACGCTGCGCTGTTGCCCATGTTTTAAGTCGAACCCCGTTTTCGCTATGGGTGTCTGGTATTCTGAAGTGGCCCTCCCGCTTATGGAAGGATTCTAAGGCGGCGAAGGCCTGTTCCCATTGCTCAGCAAATGGATCCCAAATGAAACCAAGACAATCTAATCGCAGAATTTTTTCTGGAGACAGCATCTCATTCCTCTTTTCCTGTCTTTGTCTACGTACCCAAGCGCCTAGTTTGAAGTCGTCATCCGTTAGATAGCTCTCGGGAACTCTTGAGTGGCTTTCTCTTGTATGAAAATTCTGAAGTGCCTTGAAGGCTTCCTCCCACTGTTCTGAAAGCGGATCCCAGCTGAAGCCAAGTGAGTCTAGTTGCCTCTTCTGCGTCGTCGTTATGCGGATATTCTCCTGACGAACATTGCTAACCCAGACGCCAAGTTTTTGCCCTTCCAGTTCATATTTACTTGGGACTCTGCAATGACCCTCTGTCTTTTTAAACCTTTGGATTAGGCCAATCCATCTATCCCAGCTCACTCCCAGGCGCTCAAGAATCTCGACATCGATACTCTGGGTTAGCTTTTCTAGATTGATGGCTGGGCCGATGACTTGAATCTTCTCGTGTAGCTGACGGGGGTTGAACTTGTCACCGCGACCCCTGGCTTCCTGCATCTCTTTGATGGTGTCGACCAGGTCGTCGTCGCTTTCGAGCATGGCGCCTAAGACTTCGGCGACTTCGTCGAAGCCGGCCCGGGTGAAGGCTTGGGCTTCGGTTTCGCCTTTCTTCTGTTCGATGAAGAGGGGGACGACGATGTAACCGAGCTTCTTGTTCGTGGCCTTGGACTGGCGCATGGCGCGTCCGGCCGCCTGGGCGATATCAATCTTTGACTTCCTGGGGTCGACGAAGGCCACCATGTCCACGGCCGGGACGTCCACGCCCTCGGTCAGGCATCGGGCGTTGGTGATAAGCCCCTTGGGGGCGGCTTTGAAGCCCTCCAGGAGGGCTTTACGGTCCGCGGCGTTCTGGCTACCGTTGACGTGGAAGACGTCGAAGCCTTTGACGTGCTCCTTGAAGCCCCGGGCGTCATCCCCGGCGAAGTCCTCTGCCAGGTTAACCCGGGAGTGGAAGGTGATGATCTTGGTCGCTTTGGTCTTCTCGATGGCCCGCTTGAGGGCGATCTGGTTGGCGACCCACTTGGCCTGAATCTCGTCCCGGCGCACTCGGGTGCTGCCTCGGCGCAGGAGCTCAGCGTCCACCTCCTTGTTCAAGGAGACGGAGATGATGACCTTGTAGGGGACGATGATACCGGCGGCTACCGCGGTGGAGAAGGGGAGTCGGTAGGCGACCTTTCCGTAAACCGTCTCATCGTTCATCGAGACGACCTGGAAGTCCCCGTCCTTGTCTCGCTTGTTCAGTTTGTAGTGCCGGGGCGTGGCGGTCAGGAACAGGCGCTTCTTGATCCTAATGTTCTTATCGCTCAGGCCGAAGGCGAAGAGCCCTTCCTTGTCGCCGGTAGTCTTATGGGCTTCGTCGAAGATCCCAAGGTCTACGGTCTGACCCTTGAGGCCTTCCGCGACCACTTCAGCCGACTGGTAGGTCGAGAAGATGACGTTAACGCCGTCCTTATTCTGGCCTAGGAACTTTTTGACCTCTTTCGCGTCCGTCGTGACTGAGAACTCAAGGTCTTCCTGTTTATAGGTATACCCATCCTGCTGGGCCTCGCGATCGACGCTATCGTCCGAGCAGACGCAGATATACCTGAAGCGCTCACCCCAGCTGGTCTGTTTGCACCAGTCCGGTAGGGTCTGGGAGAGCAGGGCAAGGGAGGGGACGAGCACCAGGACTGTCTTAGGCTGCTGGGCCTCGGCGGCCCAGAGCGCGACCAGGGTCTTGCCGGTGCCGCAGGCCATCACGGCGGTCGTCCGGTCGGCCTCCTTGAGGCCCGCCGTGATCTTCACGATAGCCTCCCGCTGGTGGGGGAGAGGGGCGTAACGCGTGACAGGCTCGACCTTCTTGTCGGTCAGCCAGGCATGGATGCGCTTGAAGTCCGCCTCAGTGAGCTCGTTGAACTTGTCGGCCCGGACGCTGCGGACGCCCGTCCGGTTGGCGACGTCGATAGAGAGTTTCCGGGCATTCGTGAAGATGAGCCGGTCCTGCAGGGACCTTTCGGTGATACCAAGAAACTCGCTAATCTCGCCAAAGGGTAGGGTGACCATGTTGGTCCGGTACTTCACCTGGTAGGGGATGTAGTTCCCGGACTGGTCTTCGTAGACCCCGTCGATACCCTTGGAGTCGTTGGGCAGGTTCAGCGCCTTCCGGATGTCCAGGGGGATGGATCCGACCACCCAGACGTCTTTGGCGTTCAGGACCTTGTCCAGGTGCAGGTAAGCCTCCACTAGGATCTCGAGCGCATCGCCCATCTCGACCGTATCGGCCAGTTTGCCCGTCCGGGCCTCGAACTCCTTGAAGGACTTGATCCCCTCGAAGAAGCCCTGCTTCAGGAACCACGGCGCTGATTTATGTTTCGATGCCACTGTTGTAATGAAAGCTTTCTTAGTGGGTGTTCTACAAATGTATTATCTAGATGGTCGAACTTACATCGCTTCTAGCCTGAATATATTTTGATGTCCATTCCGCCCAACTGATGTAGAAGATGTACGAATGATTAGGGTAGCTAGAGCAGGATCGGAGCTGGGTGAGTTCAGCCCGGCTGACGTCCAGGCAGGACTGCAGTCCGGGAAGTTTCTGTATTCGGACTACTACTGTGAGCGCGGAAGCTCAGAATGGTTGCCGCTAAGTCTGTATATTCCTGAGGTAAAAAAGAAGGCGTCGCCTCCCAAGAAGGTCCAATTTCAACCGACCCCAGAGCAGGAGGCTATTTGCAAGAAACTGCCTGGCCCGGGGGAGCTCATGCTCATCAACGCCTATGCAGGTTCGGGCAAGACCGAGACGCTAAGGCTTATCGCGGAAAGGAACCCCGACGTTAAATTTACCTATCTTTGCTACAACCGGGATACGGCTGAAAAGGCCAGGCGCCGATTCCCTGCCAATACAAGATGTAGCACTATACATAGTTTCGCACATGGAGCGGTGGGACGGTTTTATAAACCTGACTTCCGCATGCCTACGGCTAAGGAAGTGATGCAGAAGTTTGGCATTCGGCTCCCTTACGTAGCGGTATTAGCTATTGAAGGCATAATTCGGTTCTGTAACTCGAGTGATCACAGAATTAGCAGGAGTCACTTTGGATTAAATAATATCCACAGGGATAAGATTTTCAGGAAATATCCAGATTTAGTTTCAATTTCAGAAGCGGTATGGCAGGAGATGATTGACCGCGCCTCGCCGTTTCCGATCAGTCATGATGCATATTTGAAACTTTGGAGTTTGGACTCTCCTTCGATCCCGGGGGAAGTGATTCTCCATGATGAGTCACAAGATATGAATCCGGTTACCTTGGAGATACTCGCTGAGCAGAAGATGAAACTTAATCCTGGGCTGGTTATTGTAGGTGATAGCCATCAGGCGATTTATGCGTGGCGCGGCGCGGTTAATACCATGGAATCGCTCCGTCAATCGGCACATTATCGTTTCAATCTGACAACGAGTTTTCGGTTTAGTCAGGACATTGCAGATGAGGCATCTAAAGTCTTGCATCACCTTAAGGGGGATTCGGTTCGTATTGTTGGTGCTGGGCCGACCAAGGCAGATCTCCCCGAGTCTGTTTACATTGCTAGGGCTAATGCCTCGCTTATCGCAAAGGCGGTTTATATTTTAAAAACTGAACCAGATAAGTGTTTTTACTTCGCAGGAACGCGAAAAGACGCCGATTGGGATCCGTACTATCTGTATGAACTTCAGAAGCCTCTCGATCTCCTTAGTCTAATCAAGGGCAGGCCGGAACTTGTTCTTCATGAGCAGATGAAGCAGTTTGGCAGCTTTGCTGAAGTCGTTGCCTTGATTGAAGGGGATGACGAGGGTGACGGTATCGATCGTGAATTAGAATGGTTCATGGAGAATCTCATTAAGCCGTTTGGTGATGAACTTCCTGACCTGATTGACGAAATCAGGCGCCGTAGCGTTTCGCCAGCTCATGCGGATATTTCGTTTTCCACGGCGCACCGCTCAAAGGGATTGGAATGGAGAAACGTCATAATGATGGAAGACTTTTGGAAACCTCGACCGATTACGCCCGAAGCTCCCCTGGAAGAGCATGAGATTGAAGAAGTTAATGCCATATATGTGGCGATGACGCGTGCTTCCTCCAAAATCGAATACGGTGAATTACTGTCTGTGTGGCTTGAATCAAAAAATTAGCGTAAATGCAGCCCGACTTAAGGTGGGTCATCTTAGATACTGAAACCGATGGGTTTCGTGACCCTATTCATGTAATCGAAATTGCTGCGCAAATTATGGTCGGGTGGCAGCCAGCTGGTGTGCCGTTCAGGATCTTAATCAATCACGGCATAGACATCGATTATCAGGCAAAGGAAGTGCATGGGTACGACCGTTATTTTCTAGAGCAAAATGGCGTGCCGCCTCTAGAGGCCTACGCTGCACTTAGGGATTACGTTAAGGAGAGCCCTATTGTTACTCATAATCTTAGTTATGACTGGGATAGGGCACTCACGCCTGAGTGGGATCGCCTCGGGATTCCCCACATTGGCAGCCGGGGTTTTTGCTCCGTGATGTTGGCCAAACGCGTTCTCCCCGAGCTGGATGGCCATAACCTCGATAAACTTAAGGCACACTTTGGGCTCAGCGGTGGGCGAAGTCACCGTGCCTTGGGGGACGTTACTACGCTGGTAAGGCTAATGTCTAATATCATCGCCCCTAGGTTAGGCCGTGCATCACTAGATACCTTCGAGATGATTCAGCGCTTCTCGACAAAGGATATCAAGGCATGCCACCGGGTAATTTCGGCTGTTCAGGCCCGCGAGGTGAAGCCGGCTGCTCCGCCGATAAATAAACCTATCACTACTTCGTCTGAGGCTACCCAGTCCGAAGAAGCTGACGCCCCGGCTAAACCTGTACCGACGGTGTATCACATTGCTCGTCCCGGGAAGATCATAGGCCAATTTCATTCAGAAGGCTTATTTAGGGCGCTTCGCGAAGGTTTGATTACCTATGATGACGTATACTGGACTGCTGGAATGGGCCAGGAGTGGCGTAAACTAAGTGAAATTAAATTACTGATAGAACAAGCTGCGCCCAAGATGGCGTCTGAGCGTCAAGTTGTATATCTTCGTTGGCTAGGAATTCAGAACGCTCATTTACTGACGGCCGATGAAGCTGCTCGGCTTATTCAGACTCGTGGAGGTAACCTTGGTTACTCGCCAGATGGCAAGTGTTGGTCGACCGAAAAACTAATCCTTCATCCGGACCTTTTCGGGGAGGAACTTATAAGGCACCTTTCAGGTAAGGTTCTGAGAGATTGCGTAGATGGTTTCCACGAAGAGTACTTTGAATCTTCGCGCCTGGTTGATTGGGATACCGCCTTTAAAGTTATTAATTCTCTTCAGGCTGAAGATCGGCATTGGTGGAACAGGGAAGACTTCAGAGAGGTTTTTCTTCTCCGGTTGAAGGTGCTTTTCCCTGAATGCTGCGATGGGAAGTCTGTGTTCTATTACAGGAAGCTACCTGCTGTTTTAACTAAATATGTTCGCTCGAAGGTCTATAACTCATCACAGCAACTAACTAAAGATAAGGTAGAATCAGTTATGGAGCATTTGCGCCGGAGTGATCTCGAATGGCACAAGAAAGATTCTTTCAAGGAGCTTTTTTTCATGACCCTAGACTTGATGTATCCGGCTTGCTGCGATGGCCAGCCTGCGGAGGAAAGGCGAGCCGAAGTGCGCAAGAATAAGTCAGAAGTTATAGCTCAAGCTAGGGATGAGATCAAAAGCCAACTAGGCATGGCTGGCGGCGGTGATCCTGTTGCTCAGTACAAAGTTGCATTATGTATGCGGACTATCGGCTGTTTAACTTCTGATTACAGTTTGCTGGCTGAATCATACGATTGGTTGAGGAAGTCCGCAATGGGTGACAATTCTGAGGCTCAGCTCGAGATTGCATTCTTCCTGAGCAACAAGAACGGACTTTTCCGCCCGCCTTTTGAAGAGGTTATCGCCTGGCTAAGGATATGTTACTTCTCGGGCAAATACCCTAGTGCCTTTGAGGAGGTAAACGGGAAAAAGAAGTACGTCATAAACCCTATTTCACAGAAAATCCTTCGTGAAATCGAAGACTATGAGCACTGGCTGGATGAGGATGGTCGGGCTAAGTCTGACGCGCTATTCAAGGAGCTCTGCACTCACCTGCGGATAACTCCTACGCGTTGATCCCGGGTTTCGCGGGGGTGGGGCTAGGGCGATACCCCCGGATAGGTTCCTGAGTTCCATCTGGGTAACAGCTGATTGCCCCATAGGCTTACAATCCCAGGGGTTTATTCCTACCCGGCCGCAGGGTAGGGTGCTTTAGGTGTCAGCGGCTGCCGGTTAGCGGTTAGTCCGCGCTCACTTCCCCGGCTTCTTAGTGGCGAGGTTGGCCGCGATCTCCTTCTGGAGTGCATCGGCTCTTTTTAAGCCACGAGTGCGGGTTTCTTCCGTTATAGTCGGGTCGATGGCTAATAGTAAAAAGACCTGAGAGGCGTTCTGTTTAGCTTGGCGATCTGAATTGGCCTCCGCGTAACTCTTTGCCAAAGTCAGGTAAGCGATTGCTTCGACTTTGTCCGTCGAGAGGATTCCGCCTTCAAGATGTTGATTACAGGTCCATAGCATAGACGTGGAGTCTCCATTAAAGGCGGCCAGCCTATGCCATTTTAGAGCCTCTGCTTTATCCGCTGCTACTCCTACTCCGTCGGAGTAGCATTGACCAAGTTTAGATTGGGCTGGTGCATATCCCTGCAGGGCTGACTTATGCCACCAGGCAAAAGCTTCGCCCACGTCTCTCTTTACGCCAATTCCGTTGTAGAAAAAGCTGCCGACGTTAAATTGTCCCTTGGGATCTCCTGTTACGGCCAAATCCATTTCACCTTTGAGTAGTTCAAGTCGTGCGTACTGTCTTCTTTCATCCCGATTCTCATTTAGCCATTTGGTAATTCTTGATGAGACGGTTGAGTAATTTTTTACCAACAGCACAACTGCCCCGATTAGGACGATGATCGCAACGAGAGAGCCGATTCGGGGCTTCATGGCACGGTTTTATAGAATATTACCTTCAAATGGAATGGATAAATATCGGCTGACCCGTACGGCCAGCCCACCCCTCAGATTCGGATGAACACCTTCCTTCGCCACAGCCACCAGCAGAAGGTCCAGAGGACGCCGAGGACGAGGAGGCTTGAGGCGAGGGCACCGTAGGTGCCTTCGAAGAGGCCGCTGCCGAGCCAGGTCTTGCCGACGCTGCGGATCCAGCCGGCGGTGAGCTGATAGGCTACGTAGATAGCGATGGAGTTCATGCCGACGACGACGAGCGGGAAGGTCCACGCTTTGCGGCCTTTGATGTCGATGAACCAGTAGAAGAGGGCGAAGGCCCAGAGCACCACGGCGCCGCTGTAAAGGGCCCAGGAAGGCGTCCAGAGGCGTTTGATGACGGGGCAAAGGGTGGTGCCGGTCGCGAGCGCGAGGACGAGGCAGAGGCCGCCGGCCTTGAGCAGCCAATTGAGCTTCTCGCCGGGGGTCTTCTCGCTCCGCAGGTTCTCTCCCGCCATGAGCCCGAGGATCATGGTGATGAGCGCGGGGACGAAGTTGAGCGTCTGGTAGCCGCCGTGGTTGAAGACGAACGGGGTCTCCCGCGGGAAGAGGTTCAGGAACCACTGGTCGAACGAGGCCGCGAAGTTGGCGTTCATGTTCCAGTGCGCCCAGAGGCCGCCGAAGGTCTGGCCTGGCTCGGTGACGCCGAGGGCTTTGAAGTCGGTCCCGGGTCCGGCCACGGGCGTGAGCACGAACGCAGCCCAGGTGGCGACGGCGATGACCCCGATGGCTCCGAGCTGGATCTTCCAGCCTCTGCCGACGAGCAGGGTGAGGAAGACGTAACCGAGGCCGATCTGGGCGAGGACGTTCGTGAAGATGAAGTTGGGCCGTCCGCCGGCGCTGGTGGACAGAAAGACGCCCAAGGCGACCAAAGCGAAGGCCCGCCACAGGGTGTGCAGGAAGCGTCGACGTCCGTCCTGCCCCTCGGCGCTGCGACGCGACGACGAGAACGGCAAGGCCATGCCGACCATGAACATGAACGCGGGTTGGATCATGTCCCACGCCCCGCCGCCCACCCATGCCGCATGCGTGGTGTTGTAACGGAGGAGTTCCCAGAAGGCGGAATCCGGAAAGGCCTTCGCGATCTGCGGGATTCCGAAACCCGACGAGGCCATGAACAACATCGTCAACCCGCGGAACGCATCGAGCGAGACCAGGCGTTCGGGCAGGGTCGCGGAGCCAGAGGGGGTGCTCATCCGCCGAGAATCGGCGGAAGGGGACACGTTGGCAAGTGGGCACGGGGACAAGGGGATGTCAGCGGTTGGCGGTAAGCGGTTGGCGGTTGGGGAGATGCAAGAGGCAAGGGGAGACCGGAAACCGGATAGGATGCTGGGGGCTTGTTAGGGCGGGCTTTGTGTGCCCAACCGCCAACCGCTTACCGCCAATACCTTCAGTGGGTAGGGGCGTGGCTACGCCGCGCACTCCGCAGAAACAACTAGGGCAGCACGCGGTGCTGCCCCTACCCATTAGCCTACCGCCCGCAGATAAGCATCCAGTTCGCCGAGACGGATATCCTGCCAGCGATCGGATTCGAGGCGCGAGACGGTGGACTGGGTGACGCCCATGCGGCGTGCCACTTCAGCCTGCGTCAGGCCGGCGGCCTGGCGGCGCGCCTCAAGCATGGCCGTTAGGTCCGTCTCGTCCGCCTTCGCACGAAGCTTGGTAAGGGCCTTAGGCGCATAGCCGAGGCTGGCCGCGAGCGAGAACACGTCGCGGTACGCTTTCGCCTTAGTCGTTTTCATGGCCATCTCCCGATTGGAACCGCTGGACCCATCCGTGGCAATATGCAATATCTGCATATTGGCTTCGCTTGTCGCCCGCGCAGAGGAGCCAGACTCGTCGGCCCGGATGGTCCAGCCAGAGGTAGAGCCGGAGCGCCGTCAGATTGCTTTTCGTTCCTTGGTCCACGGCCAGCACGCCTCGCCCCTCTGCATGGACCCAGCCCGGCAGATGGAATCCGGCCGCGATCTGCGGATTGTTCAGCCATCGGTCCATGAAGTTCTGTAATCTCGCCAGCAAGGCATCTGCGCCTTCGGGGTGTCGCTTGCGCAGACGTCGGAAGCTTCGTTCGAATTCATCGGAAGGCTGGATTTCCCAAGTGTCGGACACTTGCCCACTTTCGTTTCGGACCGAACGGATTCAAAGCAGGGTAATACCTATGCCTCGGGTAGGGTCGGGATCGCGTCACGACATAGGTTGTGATCGGGTAGGGTTGAGCGGCCCGCTCAACCTCGGCTGACCGGGCCGGTCAGCCCTACCAGGCCGCCGGAGGGTGGCCGAAGGGTAGGGGCGTGGCTACGCCGCGCACTCCGCAGAAACAACTAGGGCAGCACGCGGTGCTGCCCCTACCTCGAGACAAGGGGTCGTGGGCT
>JACCDH010163622.1_pt1 | contig 12950 bp, 12 predicted proteins | sample 7442481 | NCBI WGS metagenome assembly JACCDH01 (sample SAMN15323433, study PRJNA562643) | freshwater metagenome | isolation source: river surface water | place: USA:Blue River Watershed | collected 2017-08-15
AAACAGGGCGCAACCCTTGCCCACCGGATCCCGCAAAGGACTGCCAGCCAATGGCCAACCCGAACATTGAATCGACGATCACCCCTACCGATTTCATCATTCAGGGTCTGACCACGGCTGGCCGGCAGTTCCGTCCCAGCGACTGGGCCGACCGCCTGTGCGGCATCATGAGCCGTTTCCATCCGGACGACGAACCCGGCTACGACCGTCACCTGCGCTACTCGCCGTATGTCACCCCAGCACTGATCGAAGGCGTACGCTCGGTGCTGGTAGATGCGCGCATCCATGAACTCGAGCCGCTGGCCTACCTGTTCCTGCGCGACTTCGCGCGCGACAATGACCTGCGTATCATCGAGGCCTGCTTGCTGGCTCAGGAAGAACTCGTGCCGGCTTGAAGCAAGCGGACCGATCGCGCCAGTCGAACACTTCACACCACATTTAGCGAGCTGCAGAGCGCCGGCGAGCTGGCTCATCGGTTTTACATGCCGACCCCAGCCGGTCGCGGCTTACTACCTATCCGCACTCTGCGCTGGTACGGGACTCGCTTGAACTTGATAGGCGAACAAGGCCGCGTTCTTCGCATCCATTTAGCCAATTGTTAGCGTAGTCGCTAATACTCCCCGCAAATTTTCCACTTGATGCGCACGCTTTAGCATTGCTTTGCCCTGCCTGACTGCCAGCCATGCCGGAAGCTGTTCCTGCTGACCGCTCAAACCTACATTCGAGGCCGCGCCCAATCGCCGCGTTCAGCCTGATCGAGCTGATGGTCGCACTAGCCATTGCGGCCATCATTGCGGTATTCGCTGTTCCCTCCTATCGCGACCACATGCTGCGCGCGCAAATACCTGAAGCGACCAGCGGCCTGCTGCTGACCGCGATGCGGCTGGAGCAGCACTATCAGGATCATCGCAGCTATGCGCGGGCGGGGATTGGCAAAGGTGCTGCTGTTGGCAAGGGCACCGCTGTTGGCACCGGTACTGGTAACGGTAACTGCGGCGTGAACTTGCCGGCATCTGGCAAGTTCGCTTTCAGTTGCGAAGTGCCGGAGGGAGGGCAGTCCTTTCTGCTATCAGCTACCGGGCAAGCAGACACCGCATTGGCCGGTTTCGAGTACACCCTCGATCATCTGGGTGCGCAGCGTTCGGTGTCGCTCCCGACCGACTGGGGAAACTCGCCGGTCGAGTGCTGGGTCGAGCGGAGGAATGCAGGATGCTAGTCGCCGCCGGCGTGCAAGCGGAACGCGTTTGTGGCTGTAGTCGCAGCCAAGATCACATTCGCATTCGCAATCGCAATCGCAATCGCAATCGCAATCGTACTAGCGGTCGCAGTCACAATGACAATCACAAACACAGCCGCAGTCGCGGCAGCGCACTGGTCGATGCCTCGCTGGCCTTGCTGATCTGCTCGATCGGCATGCTGGCACTACTCAAGATGATGTCGGCATCGCTGGTCGAGTCTGCCCATGCACAGTATCGGAGTGCGGCCAGCCAGCTGGCATCCATGCTGGTGGCGCGTATGTGGACGGGTGATCGCTCGCTGGCTTCGCTGCAGGCGCGCTATGGTGCCGTTGGCAGCGCCGACTACCAGGCATGGCTGCGCGAGGTACAGGCACGCCTGCCGGGCACGCAGGAGCCCGACCTGCTGCCCAGGGTCAGCATCGATCAACAGCGCCGCGTCAGCATCGCGCTCTACTGGAAACTGCCGTCGCAAAGGCAGGTTCATCAGTGGCTGGCACACGCCCAGATCACTGATTGATGATGCGCGGGCGCAGCGCTCCCATGATGGCCGGTGCCAGTCTGGCCGAGATGATGGTAGGTCTGGCCGTCGGCATGGTCGTGATGGTCGTGGTGCTGCAGCTCGGTGTACTGTTCGATGCTCGCAGGAAGTCCGTCTCTGGCATGGCTGAGGCCGGCATCGATGGATCGCTGGCGGTGTCGTCGTTGACACGCGAGCTGCGTATGGCGGGCAGCGGCCTCGGCCCGCCGGATGCCTTGCGCTGCGAGCTGACGAAGGCCGAGGGCCTGGCGCTCGGTTCCGGTTTTCCCTTGTGGCCGGTCGTGATCAGCAATGGTACTGACGGTGAGCCCGACACCATCGAGTTGCTCGCCAGTGGCAAGGCGCAGTTGCTGCCGGCTGCGCGCCTGATTCTCGCCTATGCGCAAGGCGATCCGTCGATCAGCGTCGACAGCACCTTCGGGGTTGCGCCCAACGACTGGCTGATGTTGCAGCAGTCCGGCACCGCGCGCTGCCTGCTGGTGCGCGCCAGCGCGATACCGGTTGGCGGATTTCGGATAGAGCCGGCAGTATTACCGAGCGGCGCCGTGCCCGCGGGCGGCTATGCGATCGGTAGTGCGCTGGTCAACCTCGGCACGTTGCAACGCTTGCGCTTTTCAGTCGGGCCGGACGCCAGCCTGCGACAAGCGCAGTTCGATATTGAATCCGAGCGCTGGTCTGTCAATCCGCTCGCCGGCGGTGTCGTGAACCTGCAGGCGCAATACGGCTTCGATGCGCGACCGGGTGCACAAGCCGCGCCAACGGTCAGCTGGTGGAGTGATGGGTTGATCGATGCGGATGGCAACGGCAGCACCGGCAATGCAGATGACTGGCGGCGGCTGCTGGCGGTGCGTATTGCCGTCGTGCTGCGTAGTACACAGCGCAAGGAGGGTGCCTGTGACACACATGCACCCAGCTGGTATGCGGGGAGGGCCAAGGATGGTCAGCTGGAGCCGACCCTGCTGCACATCGGGAAGGCGGCGGATGCCGACTGTTTTCGCTATCGGGTGATCGAGGCCGAGGTTCCCTTGCGTAACCTGCTGTGGAGCGATGCATGAAGCGCTTGCCTCCATACAGCCGTGGCGGCAGTCTGGTCGTTGCACTGAGCTTGATGGTAGCGATGGCCATCGCTGCAGTCGCGATGGCACGGATGGTCGGTACCGACCTGCTTTTGGCTGGCAATGCCGCTTTCCGAGAAGGCGCAGTACTGGCCTCTGATGCCGGCATCGAGGCGGCCGTGGGTTGGCTGTCGGTACAGGCGCGAGCCAATGCGCTGCTGCAGGACCAACCGGCGCACGGCTACTACGCGAGCGTGCCGGATGCCTTGCTGGTGACAGGTGCTGACAATCTGGGTGGCGCAGCCGGCAGCGCGGGCAATGTCGCGGACAATGCCACGGACAACATCGAGGGCGAAAGCACGGCCATCGACTGGGACGACGACCAGTGCGCCGGACGTCAGGTTCGTCACTGCGTCAATGCAGCATCAAGCCTGCTGGAAGATGCAGCCGGTCATCGTGTCCGCTACACCATTCATCGACTGTGCCGCTTACCCGGTGCGCCGCAGGTCGCAGGCAACAGCTGTCTTGCGTTCCAGGCGCCGGCAGGCGGCAGCAGTCACGGACAGCTGAGCTATGGCGACACGCTGGCGCCAGCGCCGGGCGAGCGTGTTTACTACCGGGTGACCGCGCGCGCGCAGGGTGTACGCAACACCACCGTGTTCACCCAGGTACTGGTGCATTTCTGATGAGGCATTGCAGCGACCAGCCGACCTTGGCCACGCAGACGATGAAGACGCAGCATTCTGTCCTTCACCCGGAGCGCTCGTCGCCGTCATCACCGCTGTCATGCCTGCTCCCTTGGCTGCTGTGGTCATCGCTGTGGCTGTCGGTTTGCTTGCCAGCGCTGCCATTGCGAGCGCAGTCACTCGCCGGATCAACATCGACCTTGCCAACAGCGCCATCGGCAGGTACAACCACGGTCGCAACCAACGGCTCAAGCGCAGCTGCTCCTGCACCCGCAGGTGCAAACGACATCGCCACTGCGCCGTTGCGCTTCCTCGCGTCGTCGGCGGTCAAGCCCAATCTCCATTTCATTCTGGATGATTCGGGCAGCATGCAATGGAGCTATCTTGGCGACGAGGTGGTCGCGCACGGCTATGAAAACAGCGTCGGTTATCGCAGCAGCGCGTGCAACAAGATCTACTACAACCCACAAGTACGTTACCTGCTGCCCTTGGACAGTCTGGGTCAGCCTTATCCGGCGCAGGACTTCGATGCCGCCGCCTATGATGGCTTTCAGCCCGGCTCATTGAAGGTCAATCTGGCGACCAGCTTCATGGCCTGGCGCAATGCCAACACCAGTCCACCGGTACCTGCATCGACTGCCAGCGTCCGCTACACCCCCGACTGCTGGTCGGAGGCCGGTCATTGCATACCGGGCGGCGGGCTGCCCCACCAGCCAGTACCGGCGCATTATTTTGTGTATGCCGGTAACTTGCCCGATCGCCTCGGCCAGAACGGTATTGACGATCATTGCCGGGACAAGACCACGGACGCCCTCGCTTCGCGCTGGCGGCGCGTGGTGGTTGGCAGCACCTCCGGGCCGGGTGGCAGCGACGAGCGGCAAAACTTCGCGAACTGGTTCAGTTATCACCGTACGCGCATGCTTACGATGAAGACTGCTGTGGGTCGGGCCTTTGCGCAGCTTGATGCCCGCATGCGCGTTGGCTACTCGACGACCAGCGACACTGGAGTCGATTCCACCCAGCTCGGCTTTCTGGCCGTCAGCGATCTCGATGCCGCGCATCGTAAACGTCTGTATGACAAGTTGTACGCTGTGGTGCCGGTCAGTGGCACCCCCCTGCGCGGTGCGCTTGCCAAGGCTGGCCGGCTGTATGCCGGTCAGCTGCTGCGTGGCGACGCGGATCCGGTGCGTTACTCATGCCAGCAGAATTACACGCTGCTCTCGACCGATGGCTACTGGAATACCGACGGCGAGACGCCGGACTATGGACCGAGGCAAATCGATGGGCGTACCCCAGTGGGCGATGCCGACCATCACCTGCCACGACCGAAATTCGACGGCAGCGGATCTGCCCAAGCCCCGCGCGTGGCGACACTGACCCTATCGCCGGTGCACACCAGCACTTCGCCATCGTTTACCGCCGTGCGCAACATCACGGTCGATGGCAAGGCAATCATGTCGCGCCATGCGTCCGTGCTGCACCCGGCAGAAGGCAATCCGCTTGCTGATGCCATCGCACTGGCGCGGCGACTGGCTGCCAGCATCAACCTGAACGGCTACCGGGCTTTTGCAGAGCTGAACATCGTCACCGTGGTGGCGCCTGCCGGTGCGGCCAGGCTTGGCGGTCGACCCGTCGTCGACAGTCTGGGTTCACTGCCGGTCATCCCCAGCGAATTTGGTGCGCCATCGGGCAGGGCGGAGCCGCGCACCAATACACTGGCCGATATTGCTGCCTATTACGCATACACCGATCTTCGTCAACCAGCTTTCGGCAATTGCGGCAAGGCCGGCGAGCTCTGCGAGAACGACGTACTACCGCTGCCGGGTCGTCCCGATGCTCGGCACCAGCACATGGTCACGCACACCTTGGGACTGGGCGCGACCGGAACGCTGCGCTACCGCGAGGATTACGACACTGCCAGCGACGGCGATTTCCGAGCCATTATTGATGGCCGGCTTGACTGGCCGGATCCGATTTTCTATCCCGGTAGCGAGCGCATAGACGATCTCTGGCATGCCGCCGTCAACGGCGGCGGACGCTATTTCAGTGCGCGCAATCCCGAGGTACTCGCGCGCGTGCTTGCCGAGGCCATGGCCACGATACGCGCCAGCTCGGGTGCTGCCTCGGCGGCGGCCACCAGCAGCCAGCAACCGGTCTCCGGGCAGGACCTGTTGTTTGCATCACGACACCGCAGCGTTTACTGGGATGGCGATCTCGATGCGCAGCGCCTCGCAATTCTCGATGGCCAGCTCAAGCTGACGTCCGTGTGGTCAGCCTCGGCGCTGCTGGATGGGCAGGCCGGCGATAACAGCGATACGCGCCGCTTGCTGATGCCCTCGACCAGCAGTGCGAGCGGATTGAAGGCCTTCCAGTGGCGCGACATGGATACCGCCGAGCAGGCCATGTTCAGCGGCCTGTGCGCCGGTACCGGCAGCCGTCGCCTGAGCCAATGCGCAACGATGACGGATGAACAGCGTGCACGATTCAACGGACAAAGACTGGTTAACTACTTGCGTGGTCAGCGCGTGCATGAGGACACGCCGGCACGTGAGCTGCGCTTGTTCCGGGCACGCGAGCATCTGCTGGGGGCGCCAGTCAATGCATCACCGCTCTATGTCGGCGCACCGCCATTTCGCTATGCCGACGATGGCTATGGCGAGTTCCGCGAAATTGTGGCGAGGAATCGTACGCACATGGTCTATCTGCCGGCCAATGACGGCATGCTGCATGCTTTTGATGCGCAGACCGGGCATGAGCGCTGGGCCTTTATTCCATCGGCAGTACTGCCGGAGCTATGGCGTGTTGCTGACGCCGGCTGGTCCGCCCAGTTCAGTTATCTGCATGACGGAACGCCAGTGGCCGGCGACATCTGTCCGTCGGCACCGGCATCGACCTGCAGCGCAGATCGCTGGCGCACCATACTGGTCGGCGGGCTGGGCGCTGGCGGGCGCGCCTACTATGCGCTGGACATCACGAACCCCGAGCAACCAGTACTGCTATGGCAATTCGACGTCAGCCGCGAGCCCCAGCTCGGGCTGGCCATCGGGCGGCCGCTGATCACGAAGCGCCGTGACGGTCGCTGGGTCGTGGTGCTCACTTCCGGCCCGTCCAATATCAATCCCGGCAATGGGCGCGGTATGATCTTCGTGCTCGACGCAGCCAGTGGTGCGCTGCTCTCGCGCATCGATACCGAGGCCGGTAGCAACACCCGGCCGGCCGGGCTGGTGCAGATCAATGCATGGATCGATTCCACGCTCGATAACACCGCCGCCCGTATCTACGGCGGCGACCTGTCGGGCAATGTCTGGCGCTTCGATATCAATGAGCCCGGCAGTGCGATGCTGCTCGCGCAGCTCGATCATGATGGTCGCCCACAAGCGGTTAGCACGCGACCGGCACTGACGCTGCATCGCATCGGCAATCGCCAGATCGTGCTGGTGACCGTGGCGACTGGCAGATTGTTTGGTATCGGCGATCTGGCCGACAAATCCGTGCAGTCAATCTATACCTTTCGCGATGATCTCGGGTCTCAAGGACTGGGCAGGTTGCAGGGCGCTTCGCGCATGGTCCGGCAACAACTGTCGGCAGCAGCAGAGGAAAGAACGCTGGTCGCCAATAATGTCGACTGGACCCGGCATGACGGCTGGTACCTGAACCTCGATGTCATGCCCGGCGCCGGCGAGCGCGTGACCCTGGACCCAGTACAGCAAATGGGCGTGCTGCGAGTGATCACGAATGTGCCCGACGGCGCGCCCTGTCAGCCACGCGCGCAAAGCTGGCTCTATCAGCTGAGCGTGTCCGACGGCATGCATGTACCTGTCGACGGACCGATAGACCGGCCCGTCATCATCGCGCGCCGCGTGTCCGGTCAGGGCCTGACCAGCGGCGCCAGCGCCGTTTGGCTGGACGGCCGCAGCACCCTGCTGCTCACAGATGAATCCGGCAAGATCAGCGCAGAGTCCGGCGTGATGCCGGCGGCGGCCTCATCCACGGCACGCCGTGTGTCATGGCGCGAGCTCGATTAAGCTACCGTGAAGCGGCCTGCGCTGGCGTTGCGCTGTTACTGTCCTTGTTGTCGGTTGGCGGTTTGTTGCAAGCGAGTGCGCTGGCATGGCGCGGCGATGGCCTGCGCCCTGTCATGAGCGCGAACCTGATTGCTGACAATGCACAACAGGACTCAGTTGCCGAGCAGGTCAGGCAATCAACGAGCGAAGCGCTGCAGCCTCCTGACAGCTACACCGATGTCAACGGAGAAAGCATCAACACAAGCAGGTATGACGGTCTTGTCGACATGCCCCCCTCGATACATGCCGGCTACCTGACCATCGATAAGCTGGATCAGCGACCGTTGCTGCTGCAGGATATCGACCCTCAGCTGGACATCGATCGCGCCGACATCGACTCTGGCGGATCGTCGATCATCAGGGAGCCCATCGGCGTGCGTGGCATCCTGCTGCTGAATGAGCATGGCGGCGTCGATCGCTTGTTGCTGGATGCCAGTAATATGCCGGATGAAATGGAGCGTTTGCTCAGACAGCGTTTCTCGCAAGCACGCTTCCTGCCGGGCATGCGCGAGGGCAGGGCGGTACGAACTGCCTTGCGCATTGAGCTGAGCATCCATTGAGAGCCGGATCCGGCTTGGCTGAGCAAAGCTTGTATTTCCATCGCTGGTATCCCCAGTGCTTGTAGTTCGACTGCTTGCATCCCTGATACTTGCACACATACTACTTGTATCCATGCTGCTTGCATTCTCACAGGCTGAGGCGATCTGCCAGACAAGGAGCCAGCGATGAACCGAATGGAAAAGGACAGCTTCGGCGAGATCGCCGTGCCGGCAGAACGCTTATGGGGCGCGCAGACCCAGCGCTCCCTCCAGTATTTTGCGATTTCGATAGAACGCATGCCGCCACCGTTGATCACTGCGCTGGCCGAGGTCAAGCGTGCATGTGCTGTGATCAATCAGGCGACTGCTCGACTGCCGGCCATCAAGGCAATCGCCATCGCGCAGGCAGCCGATGAAGTCATTGCCGGGCGCTGGCAGGAAGAATTTCCGCTATCGGTCTGGCAGACTGGCTCCGGCACCCAGACCAACATGAACATGAACGAGGTATTGGCCAACCGTGGCTCGGAACTGATGGGCGGCGAGCGGGGCATGCAGCGGCTGCTGCATCCGAATGATGATGTGAACCTCGGGCAGTCATCGAATGATGTCTTCCCGACGGCCATGCATCTGGCGATTGCACTGGCGATCGATGAGCAGTTACTGCCTGCACTGCAAGGCGCGATATTCACGCTCGACGAGAAGGCGGCGCGCTACGCATCGTTGATCAAGCTCGGCCGCACGCACCTGCAGGATGCGACGCCAATCAGCTTTGGTCAGGAGCTGTCAGCCCATGTTGCGCAACTGCAACTGGCCGAGCAGGCCCTGCGCGCCAGCCAGCGCGGGCTGCTGCTGCTGGCCATCGGTGGCACGGCGGTCGGCACCGGACTCAACACTACGGCCGGGTTTGGCGATCATGTCGCTGCCGAGCTGGCCGATCGCAGCGGCCTGGCTTTCTGCAGCGCGCCCAACAAGTTTGCGGCACTCGCCGGGCATGAGGCGCTGGTCGCCACGCATGGTGCACTCAAGTTGCTGGCCTGCACGCTGACCAAGCTGGCCAATGATTTGCGCTGGCTGTCATCCGGGCCGCGTGCCGGTCTCGGTGAACTACAGTTGCCGGAGAACGAGCCGGGCAGCTCCATCATGCCCGGCAAGGTCAACCCAACCCAGCCCGAGGCCATGCTGATGCTCTGCTGTCAGGTGATCGGCAATGACAGCACGGTGACGCTGGCAGCGGCATCCGGCAATTTCCAGCTCAATGTGGCCAAGCCGGTGATCGCCTATGCCATCCTTCAAAGTTTGCGCTTGCTAACAGATGGCCTCCATAGCCTCGACCAGCACTGTTTGCAAGGCATGGTGGCCGATGAACAGCGCATGACCGAGCATGTGGCGCAGTCACTAATGCTGGTCACCGCGCTGGTACCGCACATCGGCTATGACGCTGCAGCGCGCATCGCGCGTGATGCTCACCACCACCAGCGCAGCCTGCGCGAGTCGGCACTGGCGCTGGGTCTGATCGATGCCGCAGACTTCGATCGCTGGGTCAGGCCGGAGGCCATGACCCGTCCGAGTGCCGATTGAACCTGTCGGTGCTGACTGAGCTGCCCGCTGTCAGCGCGGCGTGCCGCGCCGGAACAGGTTCACGATCGCCAGCAAGACCACCGCACCGAGCAGCGATACCACCAGCGAGCCCAGGCTGAAGTCATTCTGGTTGATGGTGCCGGTACCGAACAGCGGCGCCAGCAACCAGCCGCCTAGCAAGGCACCGATGATGCCGACAATCACATTCAGGAACATGCCCTGCTGAGCGTTTGTCCGCATGATCATGCTGGCGATCCAGCCGAGAATACCGCCGATCACAATCCAGATGATGAAATTCATTTGCGCTCTCCCGGAAAAGGCGTGAACATCGTTGACAGACTGTGAATTAGGCAGGCGTCACCGAGACTGGTTCACCGCGCGGCACTGACGCCTTGAAAGTTTCCGCTTCGCCCTCATCTGCCCAAGCAAGCCATTCAACCATGTTGATTTCCACCGGGAGATGTCATGCGCACACGACTTTGGCTGGGCATACTGCTCTTGAGCAGCTTGCTGAGCGGCTGCGGCTACAACACGTTGCAGTCGAATGACGAACAGATCAAGGCCAGCTGGGCCGAGGTCATCAACCAGTACCAGCGCCGCGCTGATCTGGTGCCTAATCTGGTCAGTACCGTGAAAGCCTATGCGGCACATGAACGGCAGGTGCTGACGCAAGTGACCGAGGCGCGTGCGCGGGTTGGCTCGCTGCAGGTTTCGCCCGAGGTGCTGAATGATCCACAGGCTTTCGCTCGCTTCCAGTCGGTGCAAGGCCAGCTCGGCGGTGCGCTGTCGAGGCTGCTGGCCGTGGCCGAGAGCTATCCGCAGCTCAAAGCCGATGTCGGCTTTCGCGACCTGCAGGCACAGCTCGAAGGTACCGAGAACCGGATCACTGTCGCGCGCAATCGCTACATCAAGGCGGTACAGGATTACAACGTCACCGTGCGCTCTTTCCCGACCAACCTGACCGCGATGGTCTTCGGCTTTTCGGTCAAGCCCAGCTTCACGGTAGATGATGAAAAAGCGATCTCCACCGCACCGGTGGTGGACTTCGGTGGCGAAGCCCAGGGTGCAAGGCCGGGCAATGTTACACCGGGAACGGCAGCGCCGGCTGTAAAGCCGCCCGGTGATGTGCCCAAGGCCGGTCAAGCGCAGCGCGACAAGCCTTAGCGAGACCCGCGATGTACGCCCGACGACTGTCATGGCAGGCTGCGATGTGGCTGGTGCTGTCCGCCGCGCTTTTCATCGCGCACGCCATTACCACAGTCGCACAGGACCTGCAGCCGGTGCCGCCGATGTCAGCGCGCGTGGTGGATCAGGTCGGCGTGCTGGATGCCGGACAACGGCAGTCGCTGGAAGACAGGTTGCGCGCCTTCGAGCAGCGCAAGGGCAGCCAGATCGCGGTGCTGCTGGTACCCGCCACCCGGCCCGAGTCGATCGAGCAGTATGCGATACGCGTGGCCGAGCAATGGAAGCTCGGGCGGCGCAAGATCGATGACGGCGCCATCCTTGTCATCGCCAGCGAGGAGCGCGCGCTGCGCATTGAGGTCGGTTACGGGCTCGAGGGTGCGCTCAATGATGCGGTCGCCAAGCGCATCATCGACGAGCAGATCATTCCGCGCTTCAGGGCCGGCGACATGGTCGGTGGCATCAATGCCGGTGTCGACATGATGATGCGCGTGATTGATGGCGAGCCCTTGCCCGAGCCGACACCCGTGTCATTTGCACAGGACAATCCGCTCGGCATGCTGCCCTTGCTGTTTTTTGCTGCGCTGATGGTCGGCGGCGTGATGCGCGCGCTGCTCGGCCGTCTCAAGGGCTCGCTGGCGGCCGGCGGTCTGCTGGGCGTGGCCGCATGGCTGTTGTCCGGCATGTTGCTACTGGCGCTGCTGGCAAGCGTCATCGGTTTTGTGTTCACGCTGGTGGGCGGTCGCATGGGCGGCGGCTGGCAGGGCAGGCGCGGCCATTACGGCAACTACGGCGGCATTGGTGGCCTGGGCGGCTTCGATTCGTCCGGTAGCTGGGGCCGAGGCAGTGGTGGTTTCGGTGCCGGCGGCGGCGGCTTCGGCGGCGGCGGCGCGTCGGGCAGGTGGTGAGCATGCTGGCCCGCTGGCTGCGCCATATTCATGCCGCTTACTGGCGACAGTCACGGCTGCTGCCCTCATCGGCATTAACAGCGCTGGCGGCAGCCGTCGCGTCGGCCGAGCTCGGTCATCGCGGCGAGATCGCGCTGGTGATCGAGGCCTCATTGACGCCCTTGCAACTGCTGCAGCGCATGAGCCCGCGCGAGCGGGCGCTCGAGGTGTTTTCGCAGTCGCGCATCTGGGATACCGAGCACAACAGCGGCGTGCTGGTCCATGTGCTGCTCGGCGATCATGCCGTCGAGATCGTCAGCGACCGCGGGCTGGCGATGGTAGGCGCCGACGAATGGGAAGCCATCGTCATCCGCTTCAAGGCTGCCTTTGCCTCGCCCACCGGCGACGACGCAGATGCGCGTGATGCAGGCCAAGGCTGTGCGCAGGCGCTGGCTGCGCTCGGCGAGCTGCTGCGCCGGCACCTGCCGGCCAGCGATGCCAATCCCGATGAGCTGCCCGACCCGGTCCGGCTGCTCTGAGCAGCTCATTATCGCCACCATTCCGTCCGGCTGAAGCCTGTCTCCCGTAGTCGACATGGCAGCCATTTCCGGATGGATGCACAATAGCGTCTTTGTTTCCTGTCGGGACAGTCAAATGGAACGAGTAGCGGCATTTCGCAAGATATCGGTACAGCGGCTGGCAGCGCTGGCCGCAGGCGCGCTGATGATGGCAACGGGTGTGGTGCAATCGGCGCCGGTCAAGGTCGATGCGGCAAAAAGCGCGGTGACCATCACCTTCAAGCAAATGGGCGTCGGCGTCGATGCCAGCTTCCGCAAGTTCGGCGTGCAGCTCGACTATGACGCCGCCAAGCCGGAGAAGTCCAAGGCCAGTGTCGAGATCGATATGCCCAGCTTCGATCTCGGCGATCCCGACTACAACCGCGAAGTGCTGAAGAAGGAATGGTTCAACAGCGCGCAATTCCCGAAAGCGAACTTCGTCTCCACGGCCATTCGTCAGGCGGCACCGGGCAAGCTCGATGTCAGCGGCAAGCTGACCATCAAGGGCAAGACGGCCGATGTGACTTTCCCGATGACCGTGCGCAAGGAAGGCGCGGCCACGCTGTTCGAGGGTAGCCTGCCGATTCGCCGCCTGACTTTCAACATCGGGGAGGGCGAGTGGAAGG
>JACCDH010641119.1_pt1 | contig 12949 bp, 14 predicted proteins | sample 7442481 | NCBI WGS metagenome assembly JACCDH01 (sample SAMN15323433, study PRJNA562643) | freshwater metagenome | isolation source: river surface water | place: USA:Blue River Watershed | collected 2017-08-15
AAGATGACCATCACACTGGATGAGGCGGTCTATGAGGGACTGTGGCGCACCATTGGAAAGAGAAAAATGAGTCAATTCATTGAAGACTTGCTGCGACCTCATGTCCTAGGCAATTCCCTCGATGATGGGTACAAGGCTATGGCACAAGACCAGACACGCGAAGCCGAAGCAATGGAATGGACGAATGCGCTCGCGAAGGACATGGCCAATGAAGCGAGGTGAGGTCTGGTGGGTTGAATTCGATCCGGCGCTGGGAACAGAAATCAAAAAAACCCGCCCTGCTGTCATCGTTAGCAACGATGCTGCAAACAGGAACCTGGCCAGGGTGGTGGTTGTGCCACTGACAAGCAACACAGGTAAGGCCTACCCAGGCGAAGCTGTTGTTGCCATCGCAGGGCAGGCCAGCAAAGCCATGGCGGACCAAATCATGGCTGCAGACAAAACCAGACTTAAAAGCCAGCTGGGAAGCTTGGCAAAGGCCGATATGCTGGCCGTCGAAGACGCAATAAAGGTTCATCTCGGTTTGCCGAGATAAAAAGACGCTTGCGGCGTCCATCGGGCATTTCACCCAAGATAGTGAACGTGCGTTGAATACGGTTTTTACACCGCCCACTTCAAGTACATCCTGTAAAAACGAAATGCAGCCAGGAGAGTGGCTTTTTTCAAAATTGCTTGCTATGATGTTTGCAACAAGCAATAAATTAATGTGAAAATAATTTTATTCGCCGCCATCTCAATGCTCTTTCTGGAGTCAGCATGGTCAATCACGCCGGAGGAGCTAATGTCTCGCGCCATGCGCGACGGCAAAGCGACTGCTGAGCTGACGGGGCCACTTGCCGATGCGATCAAAGCCAAGACGCGCTCAAAAGCACCAACGCAGGCCACGTTCGAGAAAGGCGGCGACGCAGGCGGTGGGTGCAAGTATTTCATCTCAACAGTTGTGCAAGCCGATATCCCAAGCACACAAGGCGACATCGTTGGCGACTACATCACCGTGGCCCGCACCAAGGTATGCCCCAAGACAGGGCAGCACCCACCAGAAATTTTGGACTGCAGGGTGGGACCACATTCGTGCATGCCAGCCAATGCGTCCAGATCCCCGTCAAAGCAATGACCGCAGGCCACACAGACATGAACCACATCCGAACGAAATTCATCCTCGTTTCTGCCAGCGCTCTTGGTCTGGCGGGTTGTTCCATGCTCGGTACCCATAAGCCCCAAGCTTCACTGGAAAAGGAATCAACAAAGCCCGTACCTTTCGAAATGCGCAGAGTGGAGGTGGCACAAAGAGCGCTACCGACGCGAACAGAGAACACCACACAAGTTGCGCACTTCCAGCATGTTTATATCGACCCTCGCGATGACAAGTCACGCAGTGTCCAGACGATCAGCCTCCGGGATGCGATCAAAAGCCATGTTTTGGCCTCATCTGAATTGGAGGTCAAACCACTCGATCGGGTCAATGCCAAGTCGCTCCAATGGATTGTTCTGGACAGAGGTTTTGCCAGGCCCAGTGAACTTGAAGGCGTAGGTGGCTCGAACGTGAAAACAAGCTCTTTCGCTGAAGTCTTCTTCGATGTCGGCCAATCAGAGGTCAAGGATCAGGAAGCGCTCAAGGCGCTGACAAAGATCGCTGCAAGGCTTGACGGGCTGTTTCATGTGGTGGGTTACACCGACGAAACCGGCACCGAAGCGCAAAACAAGGCGCTGTCCCGTGATCGGGCCCAAGCCGTCAAAAACTTGCTGGTCGCAGGGGGCGTCAACCCTGGGCGCATCGAAGCAGCAGGAGCAGGCGTTTCTCGCACCTTCCAGGGTCTTGAGGCAAACCGCCGGGCCTCTATTTCTTTTCGGGTACTGACCAAATGAAGTACGTCAAGATTCCGCGTCATATCGACTCCATCCCACAGATCTTCTTTTGGGAGATCGATGAATTCCTGATCCTGGCCACCTGCATGGGAGGCGGTGTCATGTTCGGGGGGCTGAACACCGTCATTGGTCTGGTCATTGGGATTGTTGGGGCTGGCCAGTTCAAGAAGTACAAGGCCGGTGGGTTGCCTGGGCAGCTCAACCATCTGGCTCACTGGAAAAACATCCTCAATCTCAATGCCGTCTTCATTCGCAGTGGCGAGCGACGGTTGTTCAAGTGAGCGCCCATGATCGATCAACTCTACGCATCCAGTCTCTCGTCGCTTAAAAAGAGAGAAGCCTTGTTGGGCATCACCTGCGCAGCCTTGGCCATCGCGCTGTTGATCACGGTCTCCACATTGACCCAGCGCAGAGATCGCATCATCATCGTCCCACCCGGCCTGACCGGCCCCGTCGCGGTGGATTGGGGCAAGGCTGACACCGAGTACCTCAAAACCTTCGGATTGTTCTACGCCACATTGCTCGGCACGATCACCCCGCGCAATGCCGAATATGTAGCCGACCGGCTCTCAGGCATGACATCGGCGGCGTCCTACCCCAGCATTCGCAAATCCATTCTGGCCACGGCCAAAGACCCGTCTTTCATCAACAGCGGTTCAGCCACCAACTTCATCGCCAATCTTGTTGTCCATGACAGCGAAGGCGGCTCGATCTTTGTGGTTGGTGAACACCGCGTCTACACAGGGTTTGGCGTGCCAAAAATCTCCGCCATGGTTTACGAGATGGACATCCGCATCGTCGAGGGTCGCCCCGTCGTTGACGCTGTAACGAACTACCCCGGCACAGAACCCCGCACGAAGCAATGGAAAGCCTCTCATCCCGGCTGGGACAAACCGCAGGAGCAAAAATGAACATGAAGTACAGCTTCGTTGCAGCCGCCTTGTTTGGTAGCGCCTTGGCTTGGGCACAACCTGAGCTTCGTCATCCCCCCCAGGGTCAGGAAGTCGCTGCCCAGCCTCAGATCATCCTGCTCAAGAAGTCCGGTGACGTTCAGCCTGGGGTGGCATCACAGGGCGCAGTGAATGTGACTGGGACAAGGCTGCCGCCCCCACCGCGCGTTCGCGCTCAGGATCTGCCCGGTGTGGGCACGCTGCCCGGTGAGGCCAATGATCTTCGCATCAAGTCCGTTCAGGTCGGGACAGACCGCAACGAGCTGGTCTACATCTCCCAGGGTCAGCTCAACAAGATCTCTACGCCTTTTGAGGCCCCTCAGATCATCGATTCAACCGGTGCCACACTCAAAGCCGTTGGCCAAGATTTGTTTATCCAGCCGTCAAGCGACAAACCCCTGACGGTCTACATCACCAACGGTGGCCAGGGCCAGTCCATCGGACTGACATTGGTGCCCCGGGCTAACCTGCCTGCACAGTCGATCGCACTCCAACTCGATGCTCCAGCCGGCTCTCCAGCTGTCAAGGCTGAGGTTGAGGAGATCGTAGCAAGCGACTATGTCTCTCGCATCACTGCACTTGTTCGTTCTTTGGCACTGGACAGAACTCCTGCTGGCTTTACGCGAAGTCGCCTTCCCACGGCAGTCGTGACAGGCCGAGAGCTCGTGATTGAGCCACAACACAAATATGCGGGCTCCAGCTATGACCTCTACAGCTACCGCGTCAAGTCGGTCTCGCAGTCGCCCCTAGAGATGCGCGAGGAAGCCTTTTATTCGGAGGTTGTGCGGGCGGTCGCCTTCTACCCTTCGGCACTGCTCCAAGCGGGCGAAGAAACCTTCGTGTTTGTGATCGCGGACCGACCCGCCAAGGAAGGCCAAAAATGAGCGCTACGGCAGAGCAAAAGCCATCCTTTGGCGAGCGCTTTAGGGCCATGCCCACGGGCGCAAGAACGGCCTTCATTGGCGCAGGAGTGGTCACTGTGCTGTTTGCCCTGGGAACAGCGTTCACCGACAACGGCCCGGGCGTTCAGCGCGGCTCATCCGGACCTCAACGGGAGCCTGTGACCGTTTTTAATCCAGGCAGCTCCAACGCGACTGAGGCCCTTGCAGCCAATTTGGAAGCCGCGCGCAAACAAATCTCAGACCAACAAACCAAAATTTCTTTGCTCGAGGAGTCCGTCTCTCAGGCACAGAAGCAATCGAATGGGCCCGATGGCCAATGGAGCGAGATCGGCAACCTCACGGCTCAGCTCCAGGCTCTGCAAGAGCGAGTCAATGGCATGGGCGCGAACGCGCCCGGCAGCGTGGAGAGTTCTGCCGCAGTTGGGCGGATGCCTTTGGCCAAACCTGCAAATGGCCCCGACTTGAGCAAACCCTTGCCGGCCTCAGACATGGCTGCTCCCAATGCCCCGCCTCCTGCCCAGGTGCCTTCCATTCAAATTGTGGGTGGTGAGCGAAAGGCCTCCACCAAAACGGAAGACGCCAAAAAGGAAAAACCCGCCGCCTATGTGCCGTCAGGCTCTAATTTCGAAGCGGTCTTGCTCAACGGCATGGATGCCAGCACGTCCATTGGTGCGAACCGCAGCCCAACACCGGCATTGCTCAGGGTCAAGACCGATGCGATCTTGCCAAACCTGTTCAGTTTCAACGTCCGCGAATGCTTCATTTTGGTGGGAGGTTTTGGGAACATGTCCAGCGAAAGGGTCGAAATGCGCACCGAGACCATGTCCTGCATCGCTGAAAGCGGTGAAGTCTATGAGGGCAAGATCGAGGGATACCTGGTCGGCGAAGACGGCAAAGCGGGAGCACGCGGCCGAGTTGTCAGCAAACAAGGCGCACTCTTGGCCAAGAGCTTTATGGCTGGCTTTGTAGGTGGCCTTGGTGGTGCCTTCGCACCTCAACCGGTCCAGTCTCTGTCGCTGAACGGCGGCTCCACCCAGCAGTACCAACTGCCGAACCCCGATCAGGTGCTCGGATCAGGTCTGGCCACGGGCCTGAACCGAAGCTCGCAAGCCCTGGCCAATTTCTACATCAAGCTGGCAGAACAAATGTTCCCCGTCGTCGAGCTCGATGCGGGCCGCAAGATGACGATCATTTTGCTCAAGGGTGTAGAGCTCAAGATGGACAAAAAAGCCTAACCCGCTTTAGCTATACATCACAGTATTTGCAACATCAACTTATTCAATCGATCATGGCAAAAATTCAATACTTGACCGTCCTCGCGGTGATCTTGACCCTCACCGGCTGTGCCTCTGCATTGAACACGGCTGGCAGTGGTGACTATGGTTGCCCTGGCATGCCCACCGGTGTTCTGTGCAAGACCCCAGCTGCTGTCTACAAGTCCACCCATCTGGACCCTAAGCCTACAGATTTCGACTTGCCCATCAATGGCGCGCTGTCTGGCGAGGCGGCCAAAAGTCAGCCAATGCCCATAGCCAACACACAGGCTGGCTTTGTCGATATCCAAGCGGCTGCCAACAAGTTCATCGCTGGCCCTCGTCCTGTTCGTGAGCCTGCACGCATCGCCAGGATCTGGATTGCTCCCTGGATAGACAAACAAGACAACCTGCACCTTGCTCAAACCCACTTCACAGAAATCAAGCCGCGTACTTGGACTGTGGGCAGGCAAGAGGCCATTTCTGGTGGCGGCTATGTCATCCCCTACAAGGCGTACGAAGCCATCGGCGCAAACGGAGAAAAGCTGCGCCCCCAAGAGCAAATTCGCCCTGCGCCTAGCTCGCCAGTGTCTCCCCCCAACACCAGCGCCCGGACAGCTCGCGAAGTGGAGGACCTGGTGCCACCTCCCAACTGAAGAACTACTGAATGCGCGTGTTCACGCACGCACATGAGAGGAGGGTGATCTTCCTCTTTGACGTCCCCCGGCCGTGAAGCTTGCATCCCAGATGCCTACCTCAGGTCATTCGCAACATCAACCAAAGGTAATTTCATGAAAAACCCAAAGATCGAGGCCCTGACTTATGGAGCCGCTTTTCTCATGCTCGTCAGTGGTGCTGTCATCGCTGGCACCGACGCCACGTTCGGCACAACTGCGGGCGCCGGCCCCGTTGGCACGCTGACCACCTGGCTCACCGGCTCGATGGGACGGATGTTTGCCATTGGTGCCCTGGCCGTGGGGCTGGGCATTGGCATCGTCAAGCAATCGGTGATGTCGGTGGCTATTGGGGTTGGGATTGCCCTGGCGGCTTCGGCCGGGCCGACCGTTCTTGGGGCGATTTTCTCGGCCGCCATCTAAACGCCACCAAGCACGGCCGTTGGGCGCAAACATGCGTCTGGGCTGTGCACAGATCAATTCAGCAACCCGGGCCTCATCCCCATGCGTGACGGCAATTACGACCCCCTGGACAGTCTTTTTTCGACCCAGTTCTATGACGCCGCCGCTGGTGTGTTTGGTGGCAGCAAGCCGGGCGACAAAAATACCTATTACGGGGCTTTGTGGGTAGGTGAGCCTCTGACGGGCTTGGGCGAATCCACATTGATCTCTCTTCAATCGATGCTGGCCGGGGCTTTTCCGGCGGGCTCCGTCATGCAGTTCATGCTCTTGGCGACACCTGACATCGAAGAGACGATCAACGGCTACCGTGTTCGCAAAGATGACGCCTATCACCCTCTGCTGGCAGAACTGGTCAATCGGCACGCTGATTTGATTTCAGCAGGAATCCAAAAGCCTTTGGTCAAAGCTTCAGGGTTGCTGCTGCACAAAAAGAGACTTGTAGTCTCTCTGAAGTGCGAATACGAAAAGGCCTCACCCGCACATGTGGTCGATTTCTGTGACAACGCTTCAAAATTTGAATCAACACTGAGGGCAAATGGTTTGGGCGTCACGCGCACTGGGCCCGCCGAGCTTCTGGGGCTGTGCCGCCTCATCACACACATTTACGAAACACCTGACGTCCGGTACGACGAAAACCTGCCCATCAATGAGCAAGTTTTCTATGCCGGTGATGAGGTGATTGTTCACAAGGATCACCTGCAATTCAACACCGGAACGACGGAGGACAAAAACTTCAGCATGGCGGCCCTGTCGCCCAAATTCCTGCCGCACGAGTTCCATTTGGGACTGATGAATTACCTCATCGGTGACCCCAGAGGCATGGCCAATCAGCTGAGGAACCCGTTCATGATGGTTTTGACGCTGTACTTCCCTGACCAACTTCAAAAAAAGCAGGACATTGAGCGCAAGGCATCTTGGATCAACCACCAACTCTTTGGTGGCAGCACCAGCAAATTCTTGCCCAGGCTTGTCATGAAAAAGGAGGGATTCGATACGCTGCAAAACGAGATCGAATCGAACAGTGCTGTCTTGGTCGAAGCCTCTTTCACCCTCTGGGTATATGGGAAGAAGGCTCAGGAAGTGCGTGCCCTTGCTGAGGATGTGCGCACTTATTGGGCCTCGCTGGGATTTGACATGCGCCCAGACAAGATCGTGACAGATGTGCTGCTGAGTGAGTCACTGCCACTGAACCCCACACGCAACTCGTCGCGCGGCCTGTCCAGGACACACACGATGTCCAGCTCTCAAGCGGCCCAGTTCATGCCGCTGATTGGGGAATGGCGTGGCTCAGACCAACCGACAGTTTTGCTGACCACACGGCGAGGCGAAGTAGGCGGCTTTGACCTCTACAACTCCTCCTCGAACTACAACGCCGTGCTGGTCGCGCAAGCGGGTTCCGGCAAATCCTTTTGGACGCAGCGCTTGATCACCGACTACCTGGCCGAAGGGGCCAAAGTATGGGCGATTGACTCGGGACGCAGTTACCAAAAGCTCGCAGCGGCCGTGGGCGGCACTTTCATGGAGTTCTCACCCGAATCAGACATCTGCCTCAATCCCTTCACAGCCTTTTTGCCGGAAAGGGGCGGCGAAGACAAAAAAATCAACGACGACCTGGACATCATCACGTCGCTGGTCGAGCGGATGGCTGCTCAACGGGATTTGCTTTCTGACTTGGAAATGGAGATTGTCCGCAAGGCTATTCGGCAGTCATTCACTGAGAACCACGGCCACACAACCATCCAACACATCTCAGATTGGCTCGCTGCCCAAACGGGCGACACCCGGGCCCGCGATCTGGCACTTCGCCTAGACAGCTTTGCCTATGGCCAATACGCACGCTATTTCAATGGCCACAGCAACGTGAACATGAGCAACGACTTCGTGGTCCTAGAGCTAGATGACCTGAAAAATCAGAAACAGCTCCAGCAGGTGGTTCTCTTGCAGCTTGTGGCGCAGATCACCAATGAGATGTACTTGACGCGTGGGCGCAAGAAGATTTTGGTCATCGACGAAGCCTGGGCCATGCTGGACGACCCCATCATGGGCCGAGCCATGGAAGCAGCGTTTCGCCAGGCCAGGAAACATGACGGAGCCGTGGTGGTCGTCACCCAGGGCATTGCCGACCTCTACAGCTCGCCGGCTGCCAAAGCCATGATCGACAACGCGGCTTGGCAACTCATCCTTGCGCAAAAGGCCGAAGCCGTCGACAACGTCTACAACTCGGGCAAGCTCGTGATCGATGCCTACAGCCACCAAATGCTCAAAACGGTGCAAACGATCCCAGGCTCGCATTCCGAAATCATGGTGATGGGCAATGGTGGGTGCGGAATTTTTAGGCTGATCGTTGACCGCTTCACTCAGGCGATGTACTCAACGACCGGTCGCGAGCGCAACCAGGTCCTCACTGATCTCGAAAACGGGGTGGACGTGATCGAGTCCTTGCAGCGCCTGATTGTGGGGAACGACAGCTTCGAGCGCATCAAGCAAGTCGAAATGCTCATCGAAGAAGCGATGCGATTGGGCAGCAGCAAAGAGGAAGTTTGGCGCATGGTTCAAAGCGCCGCGCATAACGTCGAAACACTCCTGCGACAAGAGCGGGCCTGAGCCAGGACCAAGAACGATTTCACGCAAGAAGGATTACCGATGGAAGCATCTTCGACTACCGCCCCAGAGCACTCGGTCAGCTTAGCGACGGTGCTAACTCTGTGTGCGCTAACTGCCACCATCACCCTGATGGCTGTGGTGTATGGCCCGCCGATTGCCGCCAAGATGGGCATGACACGCTTTGCCAGCAGCGAAGTGGGCTCCAAAGTGGTTTCGCTTGATTTCGAGAGACTCTTGGCCGCAGGCCTCAAGCGCGCCATGCTCAATCCAGTCGTCGGTCCAGAAATGGAGGCCCAAGCCCTGAAGTTCAATGCGGATGTGGCCAAGATTGTGGATCGGTATGCCGCCAGCGGTGTGGTGGTGGTCAACCACAAGGCTCTGATCGCCCGAACGCCTCACGCAGACATCACCGACGCGATCATCAAAGAGATGGGACTCGTCCCCTGATCCCATGCTTTCACTTGCATACAAAGACCAAGCAACCCGCGCCATAGGGCGTCTGCACTTTTTGCTGAATGTGCCAAAGCGCGACCGGCAACGGGCGGTTCTTGTTGCCATCGCCATTGGCGTCTGCGGCTGGGTATTCAACACCCGGTTTGGATTGTTTCTGGACGTCGCAGAGACCAGATGCATGCCCGAATGGCTGTACCTGGGATATCCCAAGAACAGGGAACTTCAGCGCGGAGATGTGGTGAGCTTCAGGGCGGACAACCGGATGATGTTTGACCTGATGACGGGGCGACGAATCGCCAAAATCGTGGCAGCCATGCCAGGTGATCACGTGCGTTCATCAGCTGACGGCGTCTATGTCAATGGCCAAAAGGTGGCCGCCCGCCATGCGCAATCGCTGAGCCGTCTAGCCGAATTGGGCAAAGATCCGGTCGATGTAGACCGCATGCTGAATCCGGGAGAAATTTTTGTACTGGGGACTTTGCCGCGTTCGTTTGATTCGCGCTACTGGGGGGTGATGCCCGAATCAAAGGTGGACCGATTTGTAAAGGCTCTGCTGTGATTCACCGTCTCCAATCCACCTTCCTGCTCGGTCTGAGCCTGATTTATGTCAGCGCAGCCGATGCACAGCCGTTACGGGCCTCTCAATTTGAGCCCTTTAAGGGAGATGGCTATTACTGGTACAGGCAAGAACCTGAACCAACTGCACCGAAGCCCAAGCAAGAAGTCCCCAAATCCGTCGTCTCTGTGGCAAAGCCTGGCCCCAAACCTCTGTCAATGGAATGGATGCGCGAGAACGCACCCAAGTTGCTGGACATCGCAGCCAATAACCCCACCCATGAGAACGTCGCGAACTACATGTACGCACAACGTGTGATTTTGGATCGCTCACAAAACTTTTCTGAGCAAGTCAAAACGGTGGTGGCCATGGACCCCTTCCTCGACGAAAACAACCGCGTCCCCATTGCTCAATTCGCCCAACCCGGCTTTCTGCGAGCCATCAAAAAGGGACAGGAAGAAGTGCTGCAGCACCTTGCTGGCAAAGCGGGTCTCTGGGTCTTTGTGGATAGCCCTGACAAATGCTCAGCCTGTGAGGGCTACGTGCGAGATGTCCTGGTGGGCAACAGCTCTGCCAAGGGCGTGGCCAGGCAATATGGCTTTGACTTTCGCAAGATTGATGTGAGCACCGAAGCAGGTCGAAACGCAGCCAAGCGCCTAAACCTGAAAGTCACGCCCACAACGGTTTTGGTGGTGCCGCCCGCAGGCTACTACCTCGTCAGTCAGGGCCTGATGTCTCAAACCCAGCTCCAAGACAGGTTGCTCATTGCCAGCAAGACGGCAGGCCAATTGCCCAAGGATTTGGAGCAAAAAGTCAATCCGTACAACAAGGATGTTCTGAGCACAGAGGACATGAACGGTCTGACGGCCAGCGCCGATCCAGCCGTGGTCATGAAAGAGTTGCGCCAACGAATTAAGGGTGAATGATGAAACCAATCCGTCAAACCGTTGTAGCCGCCGCAGCGGCATGCCTCATGGGTAGTGCTGGCGCTACGGGGATGAACGTGGTGCTCGATGGGATGTTCTCAAACGTCGCTGCCCCAGATGTCGTGTCCACTCAACTGAGAGGGACGATCTCGGGCGGCGGCGCTTATGTGCGCTCACCGATCTCGGGCATCCAGGTTTTTTCTCTGGATCCCCCCAGACTTTCGGCTGGCTGCGGGGGCATCGACTTGTACTTGGGGTCATTCAGTTTCATCACCGCAGAGAAATTAACTCAGTTCATCCGAAACGTAGCTCAGAACGCTGCTCCATTGGCATTCAAGATGGCCTTGGACAGCATGTTCCCGCAGCTTGGCGGTGTGCTCGACAAGTTCCAGCACATGGCACAAATGATGAACGACAGCCAGCGCAACTCCTGCCAACTGGCCAAAGGTCTGCTGGATGGGGCCAAAAATTCAGAAGAACTCTTCAACAACATGGGGCAGGCCATCTCTGGTGGGGTGGCAACCGTCAAAGGGTGGATGAGCGACTTCACCGAATCCATCACCAGCAGCCAAGAAAATCCGTCCAAAAATCTCGCACGCGCACGGAACGAAACAACGACCGACGGCCGCAAAACAATCCCCAATCTGGGCAACATCACCTGGAACGCGCTTCAATCCAGAAAATACTCAGCGACCACGTACAAGATCACCGATGACCCGGCCATGGGTCAACAGATCATCCTGAGCCTGCTGGGCACTCAAGTCAACAAAGAGGGTGCGAGTGAGTCGGCCGAGCCCATCAGCACCTCGTATCCACCCCAAAGACTGCGGCTCAAGGACTTGTTCCGTCCTGCTACCGGCCTGACGGGAGTCAAAGAAGTGCCCATTTGGAGTTGCTCAAGCAACACGTCCGAGTGTTTGTCGCCAGCGGCTTCAACCTTCACCACCGGCGGCGTTGAGGGCTATGTCCGTAAATTCATGTATGGCACAGAAACGGCCACATCGCCCCTGGATGGCTCCATCGTCTACAAGTTGGGCAATTGCACGAGTGGCAACTGTGCACTGACTGCATCGCAACTGAGCTTCCTGAACTCTCTGGGCAAGATTCAGGCTGTTTCTATGTTGATTCGCTCCCAGAACGTGCCCACAGTGGTCGGCATCATCTCGCCATCCCTTGTAGACATGATGACCGATGAGTTGTCCGTTCTTTACGGTCGCTCGCTGATTGCGATGGCGCAAGGTGTCTACGCTGGATCTGATCTTTCAAAACCGGAAGCGTTTCACGAGACCGTCCGACAGATGATGGCCGATGTCGACGAAGTGGATGCGCGCACGCGCGAAAACATTATCAAAACTCAGCAAATCGCCGGGTTCATCGACACCTCTGTGCGTACCAACGGCGCGGCGCTGCGGTACCGTCCGGTCCGTTAAGGGGACATGAGTGTCCAGCTTCACCTCGTCCTTCATCAGTACCGCGAACTTAGGATCGTGGGAATACTATATTTTTTCTGACAACGCGGCGATCTGGCGGGCGTTGAACGGTCTGGCCGCTTGGTTCAATGGATCAGGCCAGATGCTCCAAGGCGCTGCACTGCTGGGCTCACTGATCATCTTGTCCATGTTTCTGTGGGGAGCTGCGACCAAGTCTTCTAAGGTCAACTCCGCTTCTTTGGGTATTTGGTTTTTCTTTATGACCATGCTCGGTATGCACGGCCAGGCCAAGATCCACAACATCTACACCGGGCAAGTCACAGTGGTCGATAACGTCCCTGCTTTGGCCCTTGTCCCGGCGAGTGTGTTTTCTAAAGCCGCTTTTAAGGTTTTCACTGGCATGGAGACGGCATTCCAGGGCACAAGTGGAGCCTACATGCAGGTCAGTCAATTCGGCTTCATTGGCCCGCTCGATGTGCTGCTTTCCTTGCGGGGGCCGGCACTGAGCGGTCAGATGGCCGCTTTCAATCAAACGGTCTCGCAGGTTTTCCGGGACTGCGCATCTGACCCCAATGGAACGGCAGCCGTGCCAGCCCTCCACACTTCTCTCGACATGGCCAAATGGATCACAGACTATGGCCGCAAGACGGGGATCACCAGGATTTACCAAGAAACCGATCCCAACACAAACGGGACGGTCGTGCCATGCGCCGTTGGGCCCGGGGATCCGCCTGTCATGATCGGTACAACCTCTTACACAGGGGCTGCGGACTACATCAACACACGGCTCGAAGCGTTTGCCAACGGCAGCTCGGAGTTGCTCAAAGGCGTCAATGCGGACACGAGTTTTCGCAATCCGCAAGACGCCAATGG
>JACCDH010668297.1_pt1 | contig 12949 bp, 12 predicted proteins | sample 7442481 | NCBI WGS metagenome assembly JACCDH01 (sample SAMN15323433, study PRJNA562643) | freshwater metagenome | isolation source: river surface water | place: USA:Blue River Watershed | collected 2017-08-15
AGACGGCTGAAGAAGCGACTGCCCTGATCATGAAGGCGCGTGCCCACTGGTTCTCCAGTGACGAAGCACAGGCCCAGTCCTGATCACGGAGGCAACGGAGAAACCCACCCATGACCAGTATCAGCGTCGCAGACCTGGCAGCCGAGCTGCACAAACCCACCCAAACCCTGCTGGAGCAATTGGCCAGCGCGGGTGTTTCCAAAGCGTCGGGTTCAGACCTTGTGTCTGAGGTTGACAAGCACAAGCTGCTGACCTACTTGCAGGCCAGCCACGGTACGGCCACCGGAGAGCGCAAGAAAATCACGCTCACCAAGAAGTCCACCACCGAGATCAAGCAGGCCGACGCAACGGGTCGTGCCCGCACCATTCAGGTGGAAGTGCGGAAGAAACGCACCTTCATCCAGCGCGACGAAGACATGGCGCCGCCGCCAGAACCCGTGGCCGCGCCGGCTGTCCCCGATGTGGAGACGGCCGAGCTTGCCCGGCGAGAGGAAGAGGCCCGCCGTCAGGCCGACCAACTGCGCGAGCAGGAGGAGGAACTGGCCCGCAAGCGCCAGGAGCGCGAGGAGCAAGAGGCTCGCGAAGCCGCCGTGGAGTCGCAACGAGACCGTGAACGTGAAGCCGCCCGGGCATTGGCCGAGGCAGAGTCCGCCCGTTTGTCAGCCGCCCGGCATGCGCCAGAAAAGCGGGCAGCCGCAACGGCCCAGGCCGCGGCGTCGTCTCCCGCGCCTGTGGTGGCCGAGTCGCAGCCTGCCGAAGTGCCCGCTGCGTCTGCCGCCGACTCGGCGCCCGCTGCCCCTTCAGCCGACGACCTCAAGCGCGCCGAGCAGGCTCGCCTGGCCGCGGCAAAAGCCGCCGAAAAGGCCGCTGAGGAAGCCCGCGCCAAAGACCTGCAGGAACGCCGCCGCAAGGCCGAGAGCGAAGCCGCCGCCATTCGGGAAATGATGTCGGCGCCCAAAAAAGTGCTGGTGGCCAAGAAGCCGGAACCCGAGGTCAAGCCCGCAGTGGCGGATGCCAAGACGGGCCTGAAGGGCACCCTGCACAAGCCCGCTGCGGTGCCCGGTGCAGCGCGGCCTGCCGTTTCCGTCGCTGGTGCGGGTGGCAAAAAAGAAATCAAGTCGGAAAACCTGTCCTCCACCTGGAAGGACGATGCCGCCAAGAAGAAGGAAATCAAAACCCGTGGCGACACGTCGGCCGGGCGGTCCAACTGGCGCAGTGGTCCCAAAGGCCGCAAGGGCGATCGGGACAGCCGCGACAGCGGGTCGTCTTCCTTTGCCGCACCGGCAGAGACCAAGGTGCTGGAAATTCACGTGCCGGAGACCATCACCGTGGCCGAGTTGGCTCACAAGATGGCCGTGAAGTCTTCGGAAGTCATCAAGCAGTTGATGAAGCTGGGCCAGATGGTCACCATCAACCAGTCGCTGGACCAGGACACCGCCATGATCGTGGTGGAGGAGCTGGGCCACCGGGCGGTGCAAGCCGCACTGGACGATCCCGAAGCCTTCACGATCGAGGAACAATCGTCCCAAGTGGGCGAAGTGGTGGCCCGCGCTCCTGTGGTGACCGTGATGGGCCACGTGGACCACGGCAAAACCTCGCTGCTGGACCACATTCGTCGCGCCAAGGTGGCGTCCGGCGAAGCCGGGGGCATCACCCAGCACATTGGGGCATACCACGTGGAAACGCCCCGCGGCATGGTGTCTTTCCTGGACACCCCCGGTCACGAAGCGTTCACCGCCATGCGGGCGCGCGGCGCCAAGGCCACGGACATCGTCATTCTGGTGGTGGCGGCCGACGACGGTGTGATGCCGCAAACCAAAGAGGCCATCAAGCACGCCAAGGCGGCGGGTGTGCCCATCGTGGTGGCCATCAACAAAATCGACAAGCCCGATGCCAACCTCGAACGCGTGAAGAGCGAGCTGGTGGCATAAGAGGTGGTGCCTGAAGAATTCGGCGGCGATTCGCCGTTCGTGCCCGTCTCGGCCAAAACCGGGGTGGGCATTGACGACCTGCTGGAACAGGTGCTGCTGCAAGCCGAGGTGCTGGAACTGAAGGCCCCGGTGGAGGCCATGGCCAAGGGCCTGGTGATCGAGGCCAAGCTGGACAAAGGCCGGGGCCCTGTGGCCACGGTGCTGGTGCAGTCGGGCACACTGAAAACCGGCGACGTGGTGCTGGCCGGCCAGACCTATGGCCGGGTGCGCGCCATGCTGGACGAGAACGGCCGCGTGGCCAAGTCGGCCGGACCGTCCATTCCGGTGGAAATCCAGGGCCTGACCGAGGTGCCGCAGGCGGGCGACGAGTTCATGGTCATGGCCGACGAGCGCCGGGCCCGCGAAATCGCGACCTACCGTGCGGGCAAGTACCGCACCACCAAGCTGGCCAAGCAGCAGGCGGCCAAGCTGGAAAACGTGTTCTCCGACATGACGGCGGGCGAGGTGAAGACCTTGGCCATCATCGTGAAGGCCGACGTGCAAGGCTCACAGGAAGCGCTGGCGGCGTCTCTGCTCAAGCTCTCCACAGAGGAGGTGAAGGTTCAGCTGGTGTACGCCGGTGTGGGCGGCATCAGCGAATCGGACGTGAACCTGGCGATTGCCTCCAAGGCGGTCATCATCGGCTTCAACACCCGGGCCGATGCGGGCGCGCGAAAGGTGGCCGAGGGCAACGACATCGACATCCGTTACTACAACATCATTTACGACGCCGTGGACGATGTGAAGGCGGCCATGTCGGGCATGCTGACGCCGGACAAGAAGGAAGAAGTCATCGGCATGGCCGAAATCCGCACGGTGTTCGTGGCGTCCAAGATCGGCACGGTGGCGGGCTGTATGGTCACCTCTGGCATGGTCAACCGCAATGCGCATTTCCGCTTGCTGCGCGACAACGTGGTGATTTACACCGGCGAGCTGGACTCGCTCAAGCGTCTGAAAGACGATGTGCGCGAAGTCAAGGAAGGCTTCGAGTGCGGCATCAAGCTGCGCAACTACAACGACATCAAGGAAGGCGACCAGCTCGAATTCTTCGAAGTCAAGGAAATCGCCCGCACCTTGTGAGCCAACCCTGACGCATGAAGAAGTCTGCAGCTCCCAACCGCAGCTACCGGGTGGCCGACCAGATCCAGCGCGATCTGCCGGCCTTGATCGCCCGAGAACTGAAGGACCCCCGCGTGGGCATGGTCACCATCAACGCGGTGGAGGTCACGCCCGACTACGCCCACGCCCAGGTGTATTTCAGTCTGCTGGTGGGCGACCCCGAGCAGGCGCAACAGGCGTTGAACCAGGCGGCGGGTTTTCTGCGCAACGGGTTGTTCAAAAAGCTGCACATCCACACGGTGCCCACCTTGCATTTCCGTTTTGACCGCACCACCGAGCGTGCGGCCGACATGAGCGCACTGATTGCCAAGGCCGTGTCTTCCCGGGCGAAGGACGACTGAGCGATGACCACGCCACGTACCGGGGTGGGTTCTTCAACAAGAAAACGCCCCGTACACGGCGTCTTGTTGTTGGACAAGCCACTGGGTTTTTCCAGCAATCAAGCGTTGCAAAAGGTCAAATGGGCCCTGTCGGCGGAGAAGGGTGGCCACACCGGCACGCTGGACCCGCTCGCCACCGGCGTGTTGCCCCTTTGCTTTGGCGCGGCCACCAAATTCAGCCAGCGGCATCTGGACGCCGACAAGCGCTACCGCGCCGTGCTGCGTTTGGGTGTGGCCACCACCACTGGCGACGCCGAAGGTGAGCCTTGTGCCAAGTTGCCCGTCCCCGAACTGACGGACGCCGATCTGCTGCGGGTGAGCGCGCAGCTCTCGGGCCCCCAAACGCAACTTCCCCCCATGTACTCGGCGCTGAAGAAAGATGGCCGTGCGCTGTACGAGTACGCCCGCCAGGGCCTGACGGTGGATCGGGAGCCGCGTGCCATTCAAATATATGAATTAAAAATGGCCTTGACGCACGACCAGCAAGGGTTTTTAGCTATCACCATTGATGTTTCTTGCAGCAAGGGAACGTACATTCGCACGTTGGGCGAGGACGTTGCCAAAGCCTTGGGCACCGTGGGGCACCTGCGGGCGCTGCGCCGCACCCAAACCGGCGGCTTCACCGAGGCGCAGTGCGTGTCGCTGGACGACTGGCTGTCGCTGGACGCCGATGGCCGAGTGGCCGCGTTGCGCCCGGTGGACCTGCTGCTGGGCGGACACACACCCGTCATGCTGGACGCGCACGATGCGGCCCGGTTTCTCAGTGGCATGCGCCGCCGCACGGCATGCCCCGACGCCGCCCACGTGGCCGTCTATGGCCCACCTGCCCACACCCTGCTCGGCAGCGCCCACATTGCGGGCGGCGAGCTGATTCCCGACCGGCTGTTGAGCCCGTTGGAAGTTGAACAGACCGCTGTCCAATCCATTTCCACCCCTTTTGAATCGACCCACCAGGACTGACCGACCATGAGCCAGACGCAAATTCGCAACATCGCCATCATTGCCCACGTGGACCACGGCAAAACCACCATGGTTGACCAGTTGCTCCGCCAATCCGGCACCTTCGCCGAGCATGAAAAAGTGGTGGACACCGTGATGGACAACAACGCCATCGAGCGCGAGCGCGGCATCACCATCCTGGCGAAAAACTGCGCCGTGAGCTGGAAGGGCACCCACATCAACATCGTGGACACCCCCGGACACGCGGACTTTGGCGGCGAGGTGGAGCGGGCGCTGTCCATGGTGGACGGTGTGCTGCTGCTGATTGACGCGCAGGAAGGCCCCATGCCGCAGACCCGTTTCGTCACCAAAAAGGCGCTGGCTCTGGGTCTGAAGCCCATCGTGGTGGTCAACAAGGTGGACAAGCCCGGCGCCAATCCCGACAAAGTCGTCAACGCCGCGTTCGACCTGTTCGACAAGCTGGGTGCCACCGACGAGCAACTGGATTTCCCGGTGGTGTACGCCTCGGGCATCAACGGCTGGTCGTCGCTCGAAGAGGGCGAACACGGTGCGCAGTGGGGGCCCGACATGTCGGCGCTGTTCGACACCGTGCTGCGCAACGTGCCGGCCCAACAGGGCGACGCCCGCGGCCCGCTGCAACTGCAAATTTTCGCCTTGGACTATTCCACCTTCGTGGGCCGCATTGGAGTGGGGCGCATCAGCCAAGGCACCATCCGTCCACAGATGGACGTGATGGTCATGGAGGGCCCCGACGGCAAGGCCACCAAAGGCCGCATCAACCAGGTGTTGAAGTTCCAGGGCCTGGACCGCGTGCAGGTGACCGAAGCGGGGCCGGGCGACATCGTGCTCATCAACGGCATTACCGAAATCGGCATTGGGGTGACGGTGACCGACCCCGTGAAGCCCGCGCCGCTGCCCATGCTGAAGGTGGACGAACCCACGCTGACCATGAACTTCTGCGTGAACACCAGCCCGCTGGCGGGCCGCGAAGGCAAGTACGTCACCAGCCGCCAGATTTGGGACCGGCTGCAGAAAGAACTGCAACACAACGTGGCCCTGCGGGTGAAAGAAACCGAAGAAGACGGCATTTTCGAAGTGGCCGGTCGCGGCGAACTGCACCTGACCATCCTGCTGGAGAACATGCGCCGGGAAGGCTACGAGCTGGCCGTGTCCAAGCCGCGCGTGGTGTTTCGCGAAATCAACGGCGAGAAGTGCGAACCCATCGAACTGGTGACCGCCGACATTGAAGAGCAGCACCAAGGCGGCGTGATGCAGGCGCTGGGCGAGCGCAAGGGCGAGTTGGTCAACATGGAACCCGATGGCCGTGGTCGCGTCCGCCTCGAATACCGCATTCCGGCCCGCGGCCTGATCGGTTTCACCAATGAATTCCTGAACCTGACCCGTGGATCGGGCCTCATCAGCAACATTTTTGACAGCTACGAGCCCCACAAAGGCGACATTGCCAGCCGCAAGAATGGCGTGCTGATTTCCATGGACGAGGGCGAAATCTTCACCTACGCCCTGGGCAAGCTGGACGACCGTGGCCGCATGTTCGTGCGCGCCAACGACCCGGTGTACGAGGGAATGATCGTCGGCATTCACAACCGCGACAACGACTTGGTGGTGAACGCCACCCGCACCAAACAGCTGACCAACTTCCGCGTCAGCGGCAAGGAAGACGCCATTAAGATCACGCCGCCCATTGAGCTGACGCTGGAATACGGTGTCGAGTTCATTGAGGACGACGAGCTGGTGGAGATCACACCCAAGAGCGTGCGCCTGCGCAAGCGCCACCTGAAAGAGCACGAGCGCAAGCGCGCCAGCCGCGAGGGCGCATGACCCCGGCGGCGTCCGCTCGCCAGATGGCGGGGCTTTTATTGCCCGCTGATCCATTGGTGGCCGCATGACGGTTCGCTTGACCCACGGCTGGGCTGTGGTGTTGATGGTGCTGGTGGCCTTGCTGTGGTCCACCGCCGGGGTGGTCACCCGCCACCTGGAGGCGGCCCGAGCGTTTGAAATCACCTTCTGGCGCAGTCTGTTCACCGCGTTGGCACTGGCCGTGGTGCTCTCGGTGCTGCGCGGCCGCCACGTGTGGCAGGCCCTGGCACATGCCGGTCCGGTGCTTTGGTTGTCCGGTTTGTGTTGGGCGGTCATGTTCACGGCGTTCATGGTGGCCTTGACCTTGACCACGGTGGCCAACGTGCTGGTCACACTGGCCGCGGGGCCGCTGCTGACCGCTGGCGTTTCCCGCTGGGTCACGGGGCAGCGCTTGCCCGCTCGAACCTGGTGCGCCATCGCGGTGGCTGGGTTGGGCATTGGCGGCATGTTTGTGAACCAGATGACGCGTGGCGGCGCGTCGGGCATGCTGGTGGCATTTGCGGTTCCGCTGGCAGCCGCCGTGAACTGGACCTTGGTCCAGCGCGACCGCCTGAATGCCGGTCACACCGGCACCTCCGTGGACTTGGTTCCAGCGGTGTTGCTCGGAGCGTTGTTGTCGTCCCTGCTGACGCTTCCTTTGGCTTGGCCGTTGGGCGCAAGTGCGCACGACCTCGGTCTGCTGGCGAGCCTGGGGGTTTTTCAGTTGGCGTTGCCTTGCGTGCTCTCGGTCTGGTGCGCCCGGGTGCTCAGCGCACCTGAGGTGTCGCTGTTGGCGTTGCTGGAGGTCTTGTTTGGGACATTGCTCGCGTGGTTGGGGGCGAGTGAAACTCCGGACTTCGCCGTCATGGCGGGCGGCTCACTGGTGCTGGCGGCCCTGGCCACGAACGAGTGGTTGGCTTGGCGTGAGCGCCGCCAGCCTTGAGCGTTGGGGCACCTTCCGCCCCATTGGACACCTGACCGTGGCATGATGATTCGGCGCCGGGTTTCTCCCCGGTCGTCAGGAGGTTGCCATGCACACAGGTCAGTTGAAATCCCCTCAAGGCCAATCCCAGCCCACGGTGCTTGCGGTTCGAACGGGGCGGGTGGGTTGCATCACCCTCAACCGGCCCCAGGCACTCAATGCGCTGTCGCTGGAAATGGTGCGGGCGCTTTTTCAAACGCTGCTGGCGTGGCGGGAAGACCCCGATGTGCTGGCCGTCGCCATTCGCGGACAGAGCCGCACGGGGCCTTTTGGTCAGTTCTGCGCGGGCGGAGACATTCGTTTCTTTCATGCCGCGGCCACAGCGGGCGATCCCCGTCTGGAAGACTTCTTCACGGAAGAGTACCGGCTGAACCATCTGGTTCAGACCTATCCCAAGCCATACATCGCGTTCATGGACGGCGTGGTCATGGGCGGTGGAATGGGCCTCAGTCAGGGCGCCAGCATTCGGGTGGTGACGCCGAGAACCCGAATGGCCATGCCGGAGGTGGGCATTGGATTGTTTCCCGATGTGGGAGGCGGATTCTTCCTCAGCCGATGTCCGGGTCTGGTGGGCGAGTGGCTGGCGCTGACCGGACAATCCATTGAGGCGGGCGACGCTGTGGCGTGGGGCCTTGCCGACGGATGCATCGACCCGGTGCGCCTGCCCAGCATTTGGGAGGGACTGCTGACGACGCCATTTGAATCCGGTCATGCGGTGGAGCAGTGGGTGTCCGACAAGTTCATGGCAGCGCTACCCACGCTGAAAGCGCATCAATCACAAATTCAGGCTTGGTTTGCACCGGGTGATCTTTGTGCCATCCGCAACCGTCTGGGCGCAGACAATTCAGCGTTTGCTCAGGCCACGCTTCAGTCCATGAACAAAGGTTCTCCCCTGATGCAGGCGGTAGCGCTGGAGCAGATTCGACGGGCCCGGACCATGAGCCTCGCCGATGCCTTGCGGATGGAGCGCGACCTGGTGCGAAGGGCGTTCCATCCGGTGCATCTGGGCCGTCCAGCGGTCGAGAGCGAGCCGGTGAAGGGCATTCGGGCGCTGGTGATCGACAAAGACCACCACCCACGGTGGGCCCCAGAGCAGGCCGCTGAGGTCAGTCGGGACATGGTGCTGCCCTTTTTTGACAGCCCCTGGCCAGCGGAGCAACACCCCTTGCGAGACTTGGGGCGGTGAGGCCGCTGGAAACACACCGTTTTTTTCTCAACGGGCCCGTTGCTTCATCGCCCGTTCCACCTCGCGTTTGCCTTCTCGGTCCTTGATGGTGTCGCGCTTGTCGTGTTCCGCTTTGCCTTTTGCCAAGCCGATCTCGCACTTGACCCGGCCGTTCCGCCAGTGCAGGTTGAGCGGAACCAAGGTGAAGCCTTTTTGCTCCACTTTGCCCATCAGGCGGCGGATCTCTTCTTTGTGGAGCAGCAGTTTTCGCGTTCGGGCGGATTCCGCTGTCACATGGGTGGACGTGGTGCGGATCGGGTTGATCTGGCAGCCAATGATGAACAGCTCACCGTCGCGCACCACGACGTAGCCTTCGGTGATTTGCACCTTGCCCAGGCGCAGCGCTTTCACTTCCCAGCCCTGCAGCACCATGCCTGCCTCATGGCGTTCTTCGATGTGGTAGCTGAAAGCCGCCTTCTTGTTTTCGGCAATGCGGACGGCGGGAGCCGATTTGGCATCTGCCTTTGCCGCTTTTCGCTCGAAGCGCGACGTGGGGTTGGCCGTTGCCGGCCGGGTGGGGGGTGAGGTGGTCATTCCAGAGGGGTAGGGTGCAACCGGACGCATACAATCGTCCGAGAAGCCGCTGGATTGTATGAAAACTGTTCACAAGTCCGTTCTCCTCTGGCACAGCGCACAAGACATGTTTTCGCTGGTCACCGACGTGGAACGCTATCCCCAGTTCTTGCCCTGGTGCGATCGGGCCGAAGTGGTGGAGCGCTCTGTCGATGGCATGACCGCCAAGGTCGGACTGACCATGGGTGGTGTGCGGCAAAGTTTTACCACCCGCAACACGCACCACAGCGGGCGGCGGGTGCAAATGCAGTTGGTGGAAGGCCCCTTCTCTGCGCTGAATGGCAATTGGTCGTTCACGCCACTTGGAGACGGGGCGCAACCTGCCTGCAAGGTGGAGTTCCAACTGACCTACGGATTCTCCAGCGTGGCTTTGGCCACCGTTGTGGGGCCTGTTTTTGATCGAATTGCGTCCAACCTGGTGGATGCTTTTGTTAAACGTGCGGACGCCGTATACGGCGCATTGCCGCGGTGATGCGTGTCACCGTTGTGCACGCACCAATCGCTCGTTCCGTTCAGGCGTTCGAGCTGCGTTTGCCCACGGGGGCCACGGTCGCAGACGCCTTGGTTGCGTTCGCAGCCTCCAATGGGCAGGACCTTCAGGACCTGACCTTCAGCATTTGGGGGCGCACGGTGGAGTCAAATGTTGCGCTGAAAGATGGCGATCGGTTGGAGCTTTGCAGACCGCTTCGCGTTGACCCCAAAAGAGCAAGGCGGGAACGCTTCCGGCGGCAAGGAGCCCGTTCTGCGGGCTTGTTCGCCCAGAGAAGACCCGGTGGCAAGCCCGGCTACTGAGGCCGACCTCCGCATATCGCCCTGGTGCGCGGCCGCCAGTGCTTCCCAGTGGCGCGCCACCCGGCGGGTGGCCATGAACGATGGAACGAGTTCCATCGCGATTTTTCAGTTGATTTGAAAGACCACCACTGCTCGTTGCAGGGCTTGGGCTTGGCGCTCCAATTCGCTGCAGGCTTTGGCCGAAGAGTCTGCCTGCGATGCGTTCTGTTGGGTGACCTTGTCCAGCAGTTGCATGGCCTCGTTGATGCGTGCAATTCGCTCAGATTGATCGGTGGCCGCATCGGTAATCTGCGTCAACACTTCACCCACTTTCTTGACCGAATCAACCGCATGGCGGATCGTGGCCGATGCATGGTCCACCGACGCCGCGCCGCTCTCAACCTCTTTCACTGACTCGCGGATGATGTCACGAATCTGATTCGCAGCGGACGAGCTGCGTCGAGCCAAGGCACGCACTTCAGATGCGACCACAGCAAAGCCACGCCCTGCGTCACCCGCATGGGCTGCTTCTACGGCCGCATTCAGTGCCAACAACGTCGTCTGGAACGCCAGTCCATCAATCACGTCGATGATGGCGGTTATGCGCTGGGACGAGCCCTGAATCTGGTTCATGGAGGTCGTGACAGCATCCACCGCCTCCCGGCCGCGGTTGGCCTCCTGGGTGGCTTCTTCGCTCAACTGAGACACGTTCTGCGCAGTGCTCACGGTCTGTCCAACGGAACCGGCCATCTGTTCAACCGACGCGCTGGCTTGTTCCACACCTGTTGCCTGATTTTCAGTGCGGCCTGCCAATTCGAGACTGCTTTCGTAGACGTTGCGCGCACGGTTGACCATTCCGTTGACCTCGCCCCTGACGTCGGTGACGATGGCCCGCATGTTCAGGTTGATGAGCCACAACCTTCTCAGCAGAGAGCCAATGGGGCTGGTGGTGGTGTAGTCCAAGGACCCTGTGAGGTTGCAGCCGGAAATCTCACTGGCCAAGCGGTCCGCCTTGGCCAAGTCTCTCAAGAGGGATGTGTCCAGCCACGCGAGCATCGCCCACGCGCCAGCCGCCTGAACAGCAACTTGGAGCACCCAAACCGGGACCACGCCCAACCAAGGGCTGGCGCCTCCCAGCCACCAAGCCGGAAGTTGCCCCAATGCAATGATCGCCGCCAGTGCCAGTGCAAAGCGCTGGCTCAAGGTCAGGCGGTGTCGCTTGGCCGCAAAGTCTCTCCAGCCCAGGCGCCTCACCTGACCGGCGTGTATTTTGAACGTCTGAACACCGGACTGGCGCTCTTCCTCGACCCGGTGGTACAGCGCCTGCGCGGCTTGAATCTGGTCGGGCGTGGCCTTGACGCGCACGGACATGTAGCTGGTCGGTCGGCCTCCTCGCATCACGGGGGACACGTTGGTGTGCGACCAGTAATGGGAGCCGTCTTTGCGGCGGTTTTTGATCACCGCACTCCAGGGGCGACCGAATCCGACCGTCGCCCACATGTCGGCAAACAATTCACTGGGCATGTCAGGGTGTCGGACGATGTTGTGCGGCTGACCCAGAAGCTCTGCCTCTGCGTAGCCGCTGACGTCTGCGAATGCTGGGTTGCAGTGCGTGATCCGCCCTTGCAAATCCGTGGTCGAGACCAGCGTGATCCCGTCCTGAAGCACGTATTCCTCGTCGAGCGAGTGGCCTGCTTTGATCATGGGCGTAAGGGCGGTCAACGGCCGCAGTCTTGCTGAATGATGGATTGAACCCGAGACAATTCAGCCTTGCGGGCCGACTCGTCCATAAAAATGCGCTCGCCTTGAGCGTTCATGGTTCGAAGGGGCGTCCCCGAATTAAGCGCCATTTGCGCGGTTTTTGCGCGCTGGCAGTTGTCGGCGCGGGCCCTGGCTTGGCGTGCCTGTTCGGCTTTCTCTTTGGCCTTCTCGGCGTCTTCGGCCTGTTTGCGCTTTGCCTCGAGTTCCTTCAGTTGTTTTGCAGCAGCCGGATCTGCTGCTGGAGCGCTGGCTGACCCCGATGCCTCACCAGACGGAGGGCTTGTTTTGGGGACCGCTGCCCTGCCGTCTGGGCGACTGATGATGGCGTGTTCCGGGACGGAGGCGGGCGGCGCCGTGTCGCTGAACACGCGCTTGCCGTTGGCATCGGTCCATTGCCACTGAGCCCATGCCAAGCCACAACTCAAACCCAACGTGGCCATGAGGGCGATTGCGCGTGAGGACGAGTAAGTCATGAAGCCAGTGTAGCGCGGCCACGGTGGGATTTGGGCACCAAGTTACCCGGGTTTGAGGGCTGGGAGTTGCGCTGTTTTGGCGGGACACGGCGCCTTGACTGGCTACAATGTGGCATTTGGAGCTTACTGCCATGCGCCTTCTCGGCAATGCGCTCACCTTCGACGATGTGTTGCTGGTGCCAGCGTTTTCCCAAGTCCTGCCAAAGGACACCTCCCTCTCCACCCAGTTTTCACGGCGAATTCGCCTGAACCTCCCGCTGGTGTCCGCGGCGATGGACACGGTCACCGAGGCCCGTTTGGCCATTGCGATTGCTCAGGAAGGTGGCATTGGCATCGTGCACAAGAACCTGTCGATTGCCGACCAGGCCGCTCATGTCGCCAAGGTCAAACGCTATGAATCCGGGGTCTTGCGCGACCCCGTCTTCATTTCTCCAAAAACCACCGTTCGCCAGGTGCTCAAGCTGTCTGAAGAGTTGGGCGTCTCGGGCTTTCCCGTTTGCGATGCGGGCAAAGTGGTGGGCATCGTCACCGGTCGCGATTTGCGGTTTGAGACCCGGTTCGACCTGCCGGTGAGCGAAATCATGACACCGCGCGAACGCTTGGTCACGGTACCGGAGGGCACCACACCCAGCGAAGCCAAGGCGTTGTTGAACAAGTCCAAGCTTGAGCGGTTGCTGGTTGTGAATGACGCCTTTGAGCTGAAGGGCTTGATCACCGTCAAGGACATCACCAAGCAGTTGAACTTTCCGAATGCTGCCCGCGACTCACTCGGCAAATTGCGCGTGGGCGCGGCTGTTGGCGTGGGGGAGGGCACGGAAGAGCGCGTGGCGGCGCTGGTCAAAGCGGGTGTGGATGCCATCGTGGTGGACACCGCGCAC
>JACCDH010701384.1_pt1 | contig 12948 bp, 9 predicted proteins | sample 7442481 | NCBI WGS metagenome assembly JACCDH01 (sample SAMN15323433, study PRJNA562643) | freshwater metagenome | isolation source: river surface water | place: USA:Blue River Watershed | collected 2017-08-15
CCCTAAAACAGCACTTATAAGTGCTAGGTTATTACGTGGTTGTTCTAAGTTATTTATAACTGAAAATAGCTGCGTATAAGGTAGATATTACTATTCACTTGTGAATTTTGTGATATTTATCTTCCGAGTAATAACTATACTAGATTTTCTTTTTTAAAAAATGTAAAATACAATAGAGTTATTGTGGCAAAAAATAATGTTGTATATGATATATCTTTTCTATAATAAAAATGTCCACCTTATCTTGGTTCGATAGAACTAAAGAAGCAGCCAAGCAAGCGGCAGAAAGAGCTAGTAAATCTGATTTAGCCAATCAACTAAGAGCCGACTTTGGAGCAGTTAGCGACCAAGCAGCTAATGCCGCATCTGGTGTTGTTAGACAAGCGAGTAGTACCGCCGCAGGCGTTGCTAAAAATACGATCGGCACCGCGGCAGGCGTTGCTGCAGCGAGTATTAATACGGCAGCGGCTGTTGTGCCTACGGGTGGCAGAACCAAAAAGAAGAAGGGTAAGCGCGGCGGATGTGAATCATGTGGATGTGGATGCTCCAATGCTGAATGTGGTCCTAATTGCCCGAATTGCAACTGCAATAAAAAAAATGTACAGGGTGGTTGCTGCTCGTGTGGTGGCAACAAATCTGGTGGCAAAGCAAAGTCCAGATCTAAATCGAGAGGCAAGTCTCGTAGCAAGTCTCGTAGCAAGTCTAAATCCAAGCCTAAGCGTAAATAATAAAGCGTAAATAAATAAAGTCTAAGTCTAGAAAATAACTTTAAATACGCTCCTTAGGTTCTTTATATGTCATCTGTAGAATATCAAAATAATCTTGTTCCGTAGTTAAATCGGGCACAATTACGCCATCTTTATATAATCCTTTTTGATTAAGTAGATATCCTAATTTTTTTGCTTTACTACGCATGATAACATTAAATTCTTTAGATCCAGTCGAATATAAAAGCATCGGGATCTGAGCAGCCGTGTTTGTTCTAAATGCGTCGATCTTGTATATTTTTTTGTCTGTTTTTTTAGCGGATAAAATATCCGACATATCAACTATAAGACTCATTTTGTCAGAGCCTTTGGAATATGGATATACTTTACCATTAAGAATATTACTTAAACGATCTAATAAAATCTGTATAGCGTTAGGATCGTCCGACACTACCATTAAGTCTATATCCGATGAATACGACTTTTCTCTCCGATATGAACCGGTGATAATTAACTGTAGATCTCCATCTGATGCTTTCATCAAGAACGGTTCTAAAATCTGAATGTGTTCTCTAGGTATTGTTCGTAATGGTTTTAGATCCATAAATACCTTTGTTTCTTCGGGTAGTAATTCTTTATACTTTTTCATATGTAGCTGATTAATATGTTTAAGTCCGGCAGCAATTAAATCTTTCGCTCGCTCTGGTCCAAGTCCCATAAATTCTGATAGTTCCTTAATGAGATTTTCAGGATTTTCTTTTACTACTTTACTTTTTGGAGATTTTGATTTACTTTTTGATTTAGTTGGCGATTTTGATTTACTTTTTGATTTAGTTGGCGATTTTGATTTATTTGTAGGAGATTTACTACGTCCTCGTGTTTTAGTTGTAGATTTTTTCTTAGTAGATTTTTCTTTGTTTTCTAAAAAACTGATAGCCTTTGCATTCATAAATTCAGACAACTCTAACTTTTTGATAGAATCGGCAGATGCTTTTTCAGATAAATTTAGAGTTTCAATTTTAGCGGCGACCCGATTGTAAGCACTCATGCGATACTTTGCTGTTGGATCGGATGAATTACTTAGTTCTTTCGCATGTTCTAAAAACTTATCTCTAAGTTGCCCGTTATTCATTTTATTTGTAGATTTTTAATAGCATGTATATTTTTATTTGTATATTTTTTTAATAGTGTGTATATTTTTATTTGTATATTTGGATGGAAATTTCAGTTTAAAAAATAAAGGTAGCAACGTAAATTAACTCATACGTCCAAGTAATGCTGCCATCATCTGATCATCTTGCGCGTCTTCCTTAGTAGCATTGCGTCCAATAGACTTTAATGATTCAAACGCATCTGACATATCAGGATTATCAATATTGTCGGCTCTCGGTTGCTGGCGAGGTGGCGGGGCGCGTTTTGCTGGCTGGCGTGCAGGTGAATCATCGTCATCGTCATCACCTCCCATATCCCTATCAGTAGTTCTAGATGGCTGCCCAGGCGGCGGACGACGTACTCTAGGATGTTCATCGTCGTCATTATTACCTCCACTGCTGTGACCCGCCGCTGCTCCTCTTCGTTGAATTTCACGGTTAAAAGCCGACATCAAATCTTCGGTATCGTCCTTTTCTGGTTCATCATGAATCTGAAACTTACCTTCTTTGTCTGTAGTAATATTACCTAAAGCCTGCATTTGATAATCACGGATAACTTCATCTTCAGATTTTTCAGGCGCCGTCTGCCTACTATTCTTGACACGTGAGCGAATTTCCGCTATAATGTCAGGAACACCAACATATGGTTTGTTATTAATAAGCATCGCCGGTAAACGCTTAACGCCCAGTTGCCGTAGTCCGGCAAGGTCTGCGGGTTTCGCAATTTTAAATTGAAAGGTTATTCCACCTTTACGAATCGCAGTTTCTAAGTTTCTACTAAGAAAATCGGTTAGATCCTTATTAAATTGAGAAGCTGAATCGTTGAAAACAATGGAAGCTGATTGTAGAACCATTTTCTAAATTATATTGAATTTTGAATTTATATCTTAATAGAAAAAAGAGATAAGAATATATTTATTTAAATTTGGAAAATGTCTCTTAAAGTTGAAAAGCTTAAAATTGATGAAATTAAAACCCGCAAAACCCCGGAACTAGACGTAATCGTTACGCTTATGTCGAAACATGGGTTTATGAATGGCTATGATCTACTTCCAACCTCTACAAAACATAAAGTTTCGTTCCAACTAAATAACACATATTCTGCTTTCGCAAATGCGATACGTAGAACTTTAGTTGAAGACATCCCTACTAAATCATTACTGATTAATGAAAAAGACATTGTTACCGATGATGAGTTTATTGCCGGTATGAGTGATGTTCTAGTTAAAAATCTAGGACTATTGCCGATTACGCAATTTAGTGATGTTGTTGATTATCCTGATAGGTATGATATTTATCTATATGTATTTAATAATACAACAGAAATTATTGATGTGAAAGCTAAAGACATCAGTGTAGTCCGCAAGGTAACAAAGAAATCTAAAAAAGAAACAGGTAAAAGAGGAGGCGCCGAAGAGTTAGACGTCGCCGAATCTACTCTAGATCTTGATAATGAAATTACTGAAGACGTTTCTACCGAAGACGTACTGGCTAAGTCTCGTGGTCAAAAAGACACTTCTTATAAAGAATCCACTTATAATCTTGTGCCTGACGATAATATCTTACTTATGCGTCTACGCCCCGGTAAGTATCTAAAGCTGCGCAATATTACTATACAAACAGGCACATCTGCCGTTGATGCCGGTAAATTTTCACTACTGAACAATATTATGTATGAACCGCTTGATATGCAACCATATGATCAATTTACCGGAAAGGGCACTCGCAGTATTGATCATGACTGTAAATCATTCCAACTAGAATTTACGACATGTGGAAATATTCTACCGAAAGAAGTAATGAAACTTGTACATACTAAACTATCTTCAGATCTAACGGATCTAAAAAAGAAAATTCAGTTATATATTAACGCAGGTTCTGGTTCATACTATAGCGGTCAAGACTGTGAAGTAACATTACGTGATGATGTATATAACTTTAAATTTATTGGACATTACATTTCTGAATTAGCAATGATTGCTATGTGCTGTTATAAACTAGACGACAATATTCCATTTTGTGCCGCGACTGTAGAACGTTATGATTCTATCGTAGGACTACTCCGCATTAAACATGTGGATTTTACAAAAATCATACTTAAAGCTATTGAGACTTGCCAGAAAGATCTAGATACCCTATTAGCGGTGTTTTAATGATCTAGCAACGCTAGATTTCTTTTTTGAAAGAATTCCGTCTACGATAAATTAAAAAAATATAGTTCATGTAGCGGAGGATTTTTGACATTTACTTCGAACGAGCTCCAGCTTTTAGGCTTGCTCCTTTAGCAGGGACTGCAGGCTTAGTAACTGACTTCTTAGGCTTAGGTGTTTCTTCTTCAGGCTCATCTTCAGGCTCATCTTCAGGCTCATCAGCAGCGTCAGGTTCATCGGAAACATCAGGATCTTCAGTAGACTCTTCTGGTTCAGCTTCAGCCTCAGGTTCGGGCTCAGGTGTCTTCTTAGAAGTTGGCTTTGCAGTAGGCTTTACAGTAGGCTTTGCAGTCTCAGCAGCTTTTACGGCTGACTTAGCATTAGTCTTGCCTTTAGTAACAACCGGAACTTCATCTTCTTCCTCAGGTTCATCGGCATCAGGATCATTCTCATCGGGTTCAGCGTCGTCAAGGTTTGCTTCTTCGTCATCGTCATTATCCAGCGCCTTACTCATAGATTTAGAGCTAGTCTTTTTTGGGGGAGCAGATTTAGAAGGTTTACCCTTGTTAAATTTACCCTTCGACTTAGACTTCTTATCAGAATCAGATCCGTCGCCATCATCATCGCCATCTCCGGTATTCTCATCGGGCTCGTCAAATACTTCATCATCGTCATTAGCGTTTGTAGCGCCATATGCAGCCATATCGTTAACAGCCTCTTCATCAATTGCGTTAACCTTCATCGGGCGATGACGCCATACGTGAAGTTCCTTAAACTTACACATCAGCGAAATACCCGATTTGCTGATACAAACCGAGTCAAATGTAATCATACCACCGGTCAGAGACATATAGGTAATGAAATGCTTAGCATTAGTTACGGTAAGATCAACATATCCGTTCGATGTCTTAATCTTAGCCACAACCGGCTTAGTCTTCTTAACAGCACCTGTTCCAGTCTTAGAATCGGCGGTAGCCTTCTTCATATCGAAGACTTGGTAGATATGACCAGTCTTATCAGAGTTAAAGCCGATCTTCTTAGTTTCCGGGTCGGCTCCGAGCTTAATGCGGAAGATAGGATATGGCAGTTCAATCTTACCATCTTCATCCGCCTCATCGCCATCACCGGCGTCGCGGTGAGTCTGTCTAAAACAGTTAACTGTCTTAGTCTTTGTAAGCTTGAACTTATCACCCTTGTAAGTAAGTACATCACGTTCTACAAGTTCCAGATATTCATCTGCAATAGCATTAAGAGCACTGATCAGCTCTTTGTTGCTATTTAGAAGACCTTCGCGCTTCGACTCTTCATAATCGGTGGATTCGAAATCATCAGCGTTAAGCTCTCTAAAAGATACTCGTACATCGCGAGCCTCCTCATCAGAAACTCCATATGGAATCTTTGCACTACTAGCAATTACTTGACGCTGGAATCGCAAAGACAGAGGGATACGCTTACCGGCTACGTTTTTAGCGGTAAACGGAATATAATAGGTAGGCTGTTGTTTGTTCTTGTTTTTTCTAGTTTTGGAAATGTCAAGCTTAAACCAAGGTTCATCCTTAGATTTGGCTTTAGCGATCTGTACGTCTTTGGTTTCGAAGTAGGTAGATGACATGTTTTATATGTGGCTTTTGTAGGTTTATAAGTTTGTAGATAAGTGGGTTTCGTTACTTGTAGGTGGCTTTGTATAAGTGGCTTTGTATAAGTGGCTTTGTATAAGTGGCTTTGTATAAGTGGCTTTACTGAGTAGTAGATATAAGAGTTTCGGAGAAATTCAAATTTCGTTTTGTTAGAAACAGCGTGATATCTAGTATAGAATACATACCTTTATAATGGAATTCTTAAATAAAAATGAATATTTTGTCAATGAATATCACGACCCATCTAATTTCCAAAAACATCAATTTACAAAACCTAAAAATGCAGCACGTATCTAAAACAGCAACTCAATTATACAGTGTAATTGATGATTCATTTACTACTAATGACGATGAAAAACGGGCAGTGTGTACTTTGAGCCTAGCCGATCCTTCGGAAGTCAAGGGGTACTTTGAATGGATCACAATTCCATCCGGACGCGGTGCACACCATAAGTATGCCGTTGATACATACGCGGCATATGTTGCTCAAGAGCTAATGCGTGGTGTTATCAAAGATCCGCTTAAAATCTTCGCAGATCTGCGGTTTATGAGTACGAGAATGAACAGACTGATGTCCATGCCGTCAGCGCTGAAACAAATGCCGGTCGGCGACGTAACTCAAGACTTTAAAAAACGAGTCGCGAAAGCTTTCTTCCGACTGCCGCAGGATGCTTATGCGCTGCCGTACAATACTGCTAAAGATCTGGGTTTGCTTGTTAGCATTACTACTTTAGACGAACTCAAACTACTTCATACCAGCTTTCAAACGCCACAAGATGCCATTGATTGTCTCCGCGCTAAAACAGCTACACCGAAGAGTTACCTGCTTCGTACATCTACCAAAGGCGACGCATCGGGTGCCGGCGACTGCACTGTTTTCACGATATCATTTGTAACTGCTACTAATACTGTGTTTCATATTCGTCTAGTTGATATGCATGGAGTTGGAATTTACGTGGCTACTGATGACCCAGACAAAAGACTCAGGTGTGCTAATCTTAATTATGGACAACTTCTCCAAAAAAGTGATATGCGCGAGATTCTTGTTAAGATTAACTATGAATCACCTCCGTATGCGTGTATCGTAGACTGCCTGATCGATCTGGAACGGCTCGGTTATATCTCGATTGAGAAGATTGTTGTATAAAAGATTGTTTTTTGTTTAAGATGGTTCAAAAAAATAAACACAAAAAAGAGGTTTGCAAGGCGAGTGCCTTTCTTCATTTGTAAAGCTTATCAAACTCCATCTTAGACAAAATTCGCATTCGACAGCATCTATTTTTTACATCAAGAGCATCAAAAATGTCCTTTAATTCAGCAGATGTACCAGGATTCAGAGCTAGCTTTTCAGGGTCATGATCCTTTAATTCAGCATTATTAAATACATGTTCTAGATAAGTTGCCTCTTTTGCTTTATCGAAGAACTCGATATATGGAGCAATGCAAAAAGCGCAAGAAGGGCATCGAATAAATTGAGTCATTTATGATACAGTATATCTAAAAAAATAAGTTCAAATTTAGAATGTATTTTATTTTTTATTTTTAAGCAACGCGAGTTTTAAGCAAAAGCGAGTTTTAAGCAAAAGCGAGTTTTAAGCAAAAGCGAGTTTTAAGCAAAAGCGAGTTTTAAGCAAAAGCGAGTTTAATGTTTAACGCCATTCTCAACAAACATGATAGCACTAGCTGACGCAGCGCGCTTCGGCGCAAGAAGGTTTCCAACACTCTGGTTCAGATTGATAAATACATTATCATCGGCGATCTGTGATGTAGAGTCGCCGACGGTCGATGGTACGTGAAACAGCGCGTCACTTCTAGCAATTAGATATACGGTACTGTAATAAAAGCCAAGATTCGCAGACTGCATTAGATCCTTATCAGCACACATATAAGGCTCTTTCAAGTTGCATCGTTGATATAAAACCGATAGTTCGTCGCAGTCGTAACGACCATCGGAGTTTTCTAAAACAGTAGCTGATAGAACACGCAATTCTGCTTCAGCAAATAATTGCGACCTGGTTACTTGAGAAGAACCTGCTTTAGACCCGTAGAATTCGCTTAAGAGACGAACAGCATTTAGCTTACCCATCTTTGTCGCGAGGGTTTTAGATTCATTGCGAACCATGTTGGCGGCATCCGTAAATTTCCCCTTGGAATCCTTACATAGGTCTTCGTATAACTCTTTCGCGTTCGGGTTGCGCGAAAAACATGTGTACGCTTTGAACGCCTCTTTATTTTCACCATACATTGCGGTTTTGAACGCACTAAGAGTTGCGTCGTCGAGATAATCATAATTAGCCTTATACGGTTGGAGAACAATCGCTAGCGTTGCAAGAGTATCGCCGGATGCTTTAGCCGCGATGACGTTAGCTAGTTCGGGTTTGTTTGTCTCCGCCCATCCATGCATAGCAGCTAATAGTTCCATAGCCGGATCACGATTAGATTCGCAGAACTGTTTCAGTACGTATTCGAATAGTTGTTGGCGGGTTGCACCAAGGTCGGCACCACCCTTCTTAGATTGAACCTTGGCATTCGAGAAATCGGCATCAGGACCATCAGAGGGTACTAACGCCTTAGAAATAATATACACACTGATATTACCGCGGTCCTTGCGCGCTTCGAAATCTTTGTCGGGCACGATTTCGGCACCGTTCTTAAGAACTACCTTCTTACCGTCGGCTGAAACAACGGGTAGCTTCTTACGCAGATATGTTGGAATATCCGACTTCTTATCGTCGAAATCTTTGACGTTAGCGAGATTATCAAGTAGAACTAGAGACTGCAGTGCTTCAATAGCTGCCTCAGGCTCATCACCCGATGCCATATCTTGGATATCTTTCAGTAGCGCTTTGTCAGGGCGCAGAAAAGTAATTCCCGGAGAACCCTTACGAGGAATGAGCATTTTTCCGATGCATAGATCCTGTAGAAGTTCATGGAGATCCTCATCAGTTCTACGGAGGTAATTAAGAATGCTGCATTGTTTACTGACTCCTTTCGACATGATTATAGTCTTATTAACAAGTATATTACGAAGATCAAATAAAATTAAAATTAAAATCAAATAATTCTAAAGCCAAATTTTATTTTCTGTATGACTGATTATAATCGTTTTAACGTTCAAGTATGTCTTCAATTCCAATTGCTCATGTTTATTTAATTCCTATTTATGGTGAATCTAAGGTAACCACCGAAGTTATTAATAGCATATTACTAGTAAGGGTTTACATATCTGATGTTACAATTAGGACTAGCTCAAATAATTATAGGACTTTGTTACCAAAATTCGCGACTCATCTAATTGGGCATAATATTAGACAGTTTGACTTTACCGAAATACCACAGGAAATTGCCGAAGTTTTTAGGTTTGTTTGCCGACAAATCAATAATGGGGTGCATATGCGCGGATTGATGGATGATTTTGGGCGATATTTATTTAAACAAGAAATGCATGGGCGACATGAAACTTATGATAGAAATGATAGAAATGAAACATATAATAGTTCATTGCGACGAATTGTTACCGATTTAAGCGATGCTTTAGTAAATATGTCCTCAGGAGGACTGCGGCATACACAATACACGTCACCAGTTCGTGCTTCTACTACCGTACAAATACAACCAAATATTCAAGAAACTCAACAACGTAATATGATAGGATTGATTACTCAACTTGGACAAATCGCAAGTTTGGTTTCTAGAAATAATGCGATTTCTAGTTCTGTTTTACAGCCGGTACATCAACCAGCCCACCAATCGCCCATCCCATCCGTAAACATAGACGATGTTGAATCTCCGTATTTACAAAGATTTACCGAAAACCGCGTTGGTGCAACTAGGGAAATTATACCACTTGTGGAACCCATACAACCAACCCAATCGCAAACTCAAGAACCCATACAACCAACCCAACCGCAAACTCAAGAACCCATATTACAGACGACAGGGTTACAGCGTATAAGGCATTCAAGAGATCCTGTTCCGGTTGATACAATTCAACGTATTGCATCCGTTATTAATGGTAAAATTATAGCAAACAAAGCAAAACCGCCAAAGTTTTCAAAACACACGTATGCTAACTATAAAAAAATTAAGAATTTTGTAAATCAACATACATCAGTATGGTTATCTAACAATGAAATAAAAACATTTATTTCTGAAATAAGTAAAATTAATCCATCATTATGCAATAATGCCGTCAACATAGATCTAGATTAATATTTTATTAGTTGCATAATAACATTCTATGTTTCTTTTTTGAGGGATTTTTAATTAAATAAAGTTTCGTTATTAATTATATATACATCTCTTTTCACATCCAAACCGAAATGGGAAACTCTCAAGCTGGTCCCAACAAAGGTTCGTTAGCCCAGTTTTACGCTCAAAACGGCGCTGATGTTAGCAAAGCCCTAGTCCATATGGGCGGACCTAATTATCTTCAGCAGCTATGTCAGATGATGCAAGTTCCGGCACTCGCTGATGGTGCCATTCAAGGCGGTGCCGAGGGTATGTTCGGTGGTGGCGAATCTTTCATTGGTGGATTCGACGATCTCCAGAACTACGGCAATTCGATGTATTCTAAAGCAAAAGAGACCCTTATCCGCAACATTGCGGAGGATGTTCTCACCGCTTTAAAGGCTAAGAACGTGAAGAATGTTCGTAATGCGCCTATACAAGATGTTGTAGCCCATCTTACTAAGGCTCTACCCCCTAATTTACGCAACCCTCGTAAGTTCCATGAGAACTTTAACAAATCGTCTAGCGCACAACGTGAAGTATGCAGAGCATTAGCCAATGCCATCAATAAGCATTATGCTGGTGCATTGATTGACGTAGATGGCGATGAATCAGCTATGTGCGCGAAGATCGCCGAAATTATGTACAGTTTACTAACCGGTTTACATACCGAGTTTATGAATGTGGCGGGTGATGTTATGCGAGTGATGAACAATATGCAACTTGCTAATGAATATTTAGAGAGAGCTTATAAGAAACAGAAGGAACTTATTGAGTCTACCGGCGATGCTCGCATTAAGAATCAATCGGTTGAAACTGATGAGGTGTATAATGCAGTTAAGGCTGAACACAATCGCCAGTCGGCTATACTTGCTAACCTTATCAATGTTGCAGTTGGTCCTACTGGTAAGTCTTTAATTCAGTCTCTTGAGGATAACCGCGACTTTGTTGGTCTCGTTAAGAATCTTAAGGCAATGGTCGGCACTCAGGCTTTCGGCGATAAGCTTTCGTATCTGCTCTCGGGCATTTCATCCGTCGCGCACTCTGCCGAACTAATCGATAAGGCTCTAAAGAAGATTGGAATGAACGCCGCCGATTTTAAGTCGTCGAAGTCTGCCGGTGATCTCCGTTCTAAAGTGTTTAAGCACATCATGAGTAAGAACCCTAGTTCTAAGCAGCTCGATGAGATGATGGCTGCTGCTAAAGTTATCTACGAAGCTAACTATGATCACGATTCTATCTCGAAGGCGATGGATGAACGTCGTGGTGGCTATGATTCTGAATCAGCGTCTAAATCAGACGATGAAGGTAGTGGAGAAGCTGAAGACCTCATCCGCGGTGGTGCTGACGAAGACCAGATGACCGCTTATTGGCAACGTAAGTCGCTCGGAAAGAAGATCGATAACAAGAAGAAGTATCGTGATCTAGTCTTAAAGGACTTCCGTAAGCAACTTAAACAGCAACTTAGACAAATTGTTGAAGCTGCCAACAATATCTCTAGTCACATCGGAAACGGATTGCCAGCCGATGAAGATCTTAAGCGATTTGTAGATGCATTTTCCCAAATGCCCACTTTAGATCAGGAGAATATCCATCTGGCGCTATCCGGCTATCCTCGCGATTCTACTTCTAAGGAACAACGCGAAGTTTTTATGTATAAGTATGATTCAGTTCTGAAGGCTGCTGAACCCCTTGTTAAGGGACCTCATGGCAACCTTTTCAAGCAAGTTCATGCCGCTGCATCGGCGATGATTAAACTAATCGACGATTTCAGCGACAAGATGGTGAAGTCGCTTACCGAAATTCATATTGATAACCCTAGCGACATCGCCATGGCTCTTAAGAAGACCGCCAGTACTTTCTACGGAGCTGGTGATTCCGGTGACGATATGTTCGGCGAAGGCTCTTGGGTTGCATTTGATAAGGTCAAGGCTGAAATGTCGTATTACTATTCTATTGCTAACGTCAAGACCAACCTAGCTAGAAGTCATGGTGATCTACAGTCTTATGCCGAAGATTATGAACAGATTCTCGGTGAAGAGGCTGCTTGGATTATCGACCGCATCAAGCGTATGTATCTTGATCGTATCGAGAAGATCGACGTAAAGATCGCTCCTCCGACTGGTACCGCCGATGGTCTCGCCAATATTTGGAATGAGCTAAATACCCATCACAACACAAACAATGCGCCTACTACAATCGACGGCGAAAGCAAATCGGATGCCGAATGGGCTCTTGAAAACTTAAAGTCGCTATGGGCTTTCCAAATGAACGCTAAAGTTAACATGGTTAAGGCTGCGCAAGCTGTTGATATGTATATGAAAGCATTTACTGATGGTATTACCCAGCACCCAGATTCGCTGTCTAGCATTGTTAAGATGCTAAACGAAGTCGAAATTGTTGCCCGTTGGTTTAACGAGAGATCGGGTGATCAGTTCGCGGCGCTGTTTGATGTTTTCCCCGCTGCGCTAAACGGGGCAGCTGCTACATATCTAGAAGCGGACGGCAATACAACCATGGGACTAAATGGTGTTGTTAAAATCCCTGTTGATGCCAACGGTCATTACTATACTTACATTGAACAGAAACATACAAATAATGCTCCTGCTGGTGGTGCTGCAAATGAGCATTTGCCGGGTAATCCTTATCTTGGACGTCCTCTCGCCGGTAATAGTACCAGTCCTAAACAGTGTTTAGGTATCATCAAGCTTTCTCAAAAGGTCGTGAAGAGCATGCGTGCTTTAGAAAACATCCTTTCGGCTTTCTCATCGGTTGGTTCTAAATTCGGCGGTGTTGACCCAATGACTAAGACTTTCATGAGCCCGGGTCAGTTATTTAATGTGTTATGCGATTATGTTGCTGCGTCGGCATTTACGCATGAGTTTGTGCCTGGTGACGCCGTTAATTCTGCCGTTATTCGCGGTCATAATATGGCTGCTCGAGGTGGTGGTGATTCAGCTAGGCTTCGCGCGGAAGTAAGAGTAGGCTTGTTATCTTGGAGCCACGACTTAGCTCATGCAAAGAATGCGGCGCGTGCCACTGTTGCCCCTGCTGCTGCTCCTGCTCCTGCTGC